>Ga0115000_10004837_pt1 | contig 10936 bp, 3 predicted proteins | sample ArcticOcean_MG_C_6_FD_89690 | JGI IMG/M metagenome (GOLD analysis project Ga0115000, IMG submission 89690) | Marine microbial communities from western Arctic Ocean - ArcticOcean_MG_CB8_128 | ecosystem: Environmental > Aquatic > Marine > Oceanic | place: Arctic Ocean: Canada Basin | collected... | reverse complement strand
TGTTTTGTAGCGGAAATGTTTAACATATCCTGAGATTCGACCTTTTTTATTTAGCCTGCGAGAGAAAATAGTTGCGCTTCGCGCTCGGCTCCGCCAAGAAAAAAAAATCCGCTGAAAAAAAAAGAATGAGCTCAACTCAAAATAAAAAAGGTCAAATCTCAGGCATTTGACAAATGATTTGAAAATATACAGTATAAACTATCCATTATTTAACTTGTAATGTCTGACCCATGTCAAGAAAATCAAACATTGGCGGAACGCTTTGCGAACTACACAACCGTTAAGCCCGTGTTAGATGATCTTATAAATGACGTTGAAAGCTCCATGTGTAAATACAGAGGGGAAGAGAAAACAACCGTCGATAAATACGAGGAGTACCAAGAACTCAGAGAGACTGCTCGTGCGGCGGCGATTGTTGCTTTAGGAACCCGAATTGACTGGCAGGCATGGGCTCTAGAAATATTAGACGCTGACTGGAGTACGGTTTTGAGTACGCCTCAACAGCAACAAAAGCCACGCACAGTTCTTGGAAAATCGTACGGAACCGTGGAAGAAGGTGTGTTAAACGAGAAAAAAGGATATTTCCGAGTCGATACAAAACTATACGTAAAACAAAAGCTTGTTCAAAATAGAGACGCTGTCATTCACAAACTGATGGACGATTTGAAAAAATTCGAAACGAGCACAAATGGGACACCCAAAGCACAGGCCATCGCCGAACAAGCACTGGGATATTGTTTGTTAGGATACAAGACAGACGCCGAAAAAAAACTTTTGGAATGTGTCCATGCGACAAAAACAGGCCACGAGGCAGCATGGAGAATTCGCGAAGGAAGACAAACAGAGTGGGTTCTGAGCCCATCAGGGGAAACCAAAGAATCAGGGGAAACCAAAGAAGTAAACAATCAAAAAGAGAGAGTCAAAGTTACGTTTAACTTGGGGGCAATAATACACAAAATATATGACTCTAATTATATTTTGGTTTGGGACAAACATGTTCAACTTGAAGAAAGCCGATATTCGTCAGTGCAAGAAAGATGGATAAAAAAAGTCCTTAAAAAACGTCCTATTTCAGAGTTTATCATGGGTTCTGTATTCGAAAAGCGTTTTCTATCCGCGTATGAAGGTAATAAAGTCAAAGTGCCGGATTTTTGGGCAAATAAGTTAGATGGAGCGGCAGAGTATATTGGGTTAGGGGATGGTGAAAAAAAGGACCCTCGTCAATTTTTACTGTCTGGGCGTAAAAAACTAAGGGATGCATTGTTAAAAGCAAGTGGCGAGCGTGTTGTCAACCACTACCGTGCTAGAATAGCATTACATCCTCTCATATTCGACTACGTAGGTCTTGCGTCAATAAAAGAACAGTGCATTGACTTGTATATCAAGTCTCTTGTGTCCGAAAACGAAACAGTCCCCGCGCGCACCAAACTAGCGCTAAACTTTCAATTTTTGGGCAATGCCGGAACCGGTAAAACAACCGTGTCGGATATACTGGGTCAACTTTTATTTTTCACGGGTCAACGGCCTTTTCCCATGGATTTTTCTCTCATGTTGATATCAGAAAAAGAAGAGAGACAGATTGTTGACACTGCTCCAATATCTGGCCTTGACGATGCTATAGAAAAAGCCGATTTGAAAAGTATCCTTCTAAAGGGGGGCCTTCCAACGGCAAATTTCATGGATACCAGCGCTGGCAAATTACTGAACAGGACAATGGTGAACCCGAATTATTTTGAAGACATACTACAAGCGTATGTTGCCAGAGGCGGGGGTATTATATTCATTGACGAAGCATACGATTTACGCCCCAATTCACCCAACGGACGCGGAAGGTCTATTTGTAATTTATTGCTAAGTTATTCCGATAAATATCGCGACATACTCACCTTTATACTGGCGGGATATCAAAAAGATATTGTACGCGAGTTGATTACGTATAACACCGGATTTGCCTCTCGTTTCAACAACATCTTCCATTTTGAAGATTTTACAGATAAAGAATTGCAAACATTATGGTCGATACTACTAAGAAAGACACGTGAATGCACCAAAGGACACGCTGTTATTGGGTGGAAAATGGAAAACAACGCCGACATTACCATAGCCATTCGTAGAGTGACGCGACGGCGTGGAATGAACGGCTATGGTAACGCGCGCTCTTTGCGGGAATTGTTTAATAAAACAATATTGGACGCCGAAATAAGATTAGATATCATGGACATCAAAAACGATAAGGGAAAACAACGAGCCTTTATTGAAAACAAAATCGCCCAAAATTTGAAAAAAATCTATAGGGCGACGACCACTCAAATATGGAATAAAATGGAAAAGGAGCCACCTCTTGCTAAAATTATATTAGCGGTTTTCGGGGCAAATAATTTGGCGGAATTGCGAACAAAATTGGCGGAATTGCGAACAAAATTAGACGGACTCGTGGAAAGCGGTGAAGACGACTTGCCACAAAAATCGCCATACGATGTATGGACTTTGGATGAAATATTTAAACGTTTTGAAGACCCTAAACATATTCCAAAGGAATTTCCACGCGATACAATGACAGCGGACGACGCTGTCATTGCGTTGGCACCCATTCTCGATTTGAAAAAATATAATATACCTGTTAATGACATATTTACAACCTGGCGAGAAGAAATGAAAAAAACAGGATGGTTCGATGGTTTGAAAGCCATGTGGGATGCCGAGTCGGAAGTATATCTGATAAAAATCGAAGACATTATTGGCAAAGACCCCACCGATAATGAAAAACTAATAGCTTTACAACAAGAATTAGAAGAATTGCGCGGTTTAAAATCTGTGAAAAAGGCTGTTGAAAAACTTATCAAAGCGGCCAAACATAATTATGTATTGGAAAAAGACCACCAACCTCCATTGCCGCTCATGCTCAACAAACTTTTCGTCGGTAAACCCGGCACCGGCAAGACAACAGTTGCCAAAATATACGGTGGCATTTTACGCGAATTGAATTTACTTTCAAGCGGCCAAGTGTTAGAGCACAGTTCTTCCGATTTTATTGGCGCATTTAGTGGTCAATCACAGAAAAATACCGCCGCCATCATATCGGCCGCCGACGGGAAAGTGTTGCTGATTGACGAGGCGTACGTTCTGGCTGAAACAGAGTATGGTCTGCGAGCGCTCGATACTATTGTAGAGTTGATACAAGCAAAGCCAGGTGCCGACATTGCCTGTGTCATGATTGGTTACAAGGATGAAATGTTGTCTATGTGTCGTGACGTCAACCCTGGTCTCGCCAGGCGCTTTGATGTTGACAATCTTATCGAATTCGAAGATTTTTCCAATGAAGATTTGGCTTTTATTTTAGACTTGAACTGTCGAAAAATGAACATTGTTTGTCCGCCCGAGGTCAGAGACGCCGCGATTCTAGAAATTGCAAAAGGCCGACCACAGAGGCATTTTGGTAATGCCGGGACAGTCGTCAATGCATTGGAAACAGCCAAGCAAAACGCCATTGTACGTCTACAGCCTGGAGGCGTTATTACACTAACAACTGCCGACTTTAAAATAGAAGTTCGTGCCCCTGGCTTTTGGAAAAACGAATTGGTAAATCTCAGCAACATGGACGAAATAAAAGATAAATTACAAATACTCGAAGATTCGGTCTCGCAATCTCGCAAATTAGGTGTTCCAGTACCAGAACTGATGAATTATGTGTTTTTAGGCAGTTCAGGCACTGGTAAAACGACTGTGGCGCGCCAGTTGGCGAAAATTTTAAATTTTATTGGCCTCTTGCCATCGGACAAGCTCGTAGAAACGGATGCAAATTCATTGAGTGGGGCGGTTGTTGGCGCGGCGCAAGAATTGGTCGAACGCAAAATGGAAGAAGCACTGGGTGGCGTTCTGTTGATAGACGAGGCGTATGGCTTCAATGAATCACAGTACGGGACCGCGGCCCAGACAAAGTTGATTGCCATGCTCGAACAAACCAAATACAAGGGCAACATCGTCGTCGTTTTGGCCGGTTACAAAGACGACATGAACAAAATGATGGAACAAAACGAAGGCATGCGTTCCAGATTTCAAGAGACGTTTATGTTCAAAGATATGGACTCGAAAACCTGTGCGGAACAAATTGTCAAAATACTGCTTAAAGAATACCGCTGTGCAGTCGACGACGATTTATCATTAATAGAGGCCGGCGTGACCGAAATTAAAGAGCGTGGTACGTTTGCAAACTACCGGGATTGTAAAAATATTGCGTCGAGAATACGGTTACGTGCGTACAGCCGAAAAAGTCGCGCCGAAGCAAAGGGCGAAGCAAAGGACGACGAAGCAAACACAATCAATGTGACCGAAAGAGATATATCAGACGGTATATATGATATTTGGATTGCTCGAACTCAAAATGATGACCATTCCAGCACGGGCGATTTTTTGCAATATTTACGTAAAGATATGCGAGAACGCTCAGCATCGTTGCGCCTAAAACGCCAACGTGAACGCCAAGAATTGGTGAAACGCCAACAATTGGTGCGTCGACGCCTAGAACGTAAAGATATGGAGCGTGAACGCCTAGAACGCCAACGACGCCGAGAACGTCCAGTATTGGAGCGACAGGGTACCTGGGATGTTCTGGTGCACGGAAAAGCAAAAGACGCGGAAGAGGAAGCATACGTTCAACAAAATACTGTCCAGGTATTGTTCTTTCATGGAACTCCACAAGCGAAACAAACATGTAGACTTAAACAAACATGTAGACTTAAATTTTAACGTATTTAAGAACGTTCCTTTTATAAAATGTCGTACAAACAATTTTATAAAATGTCGTACAAACAACTCGTAGTAAAACAACATGCGTTCGAAGAGGCCGAACCGTCAATGATTGATTATGCGAAAGCATGGTCGTTGAAGGGACAGCGGAGAACGTGGACATTGGAAGATGGCTTACCTCGAACAGGAAGAGTCAAATCAAGAAATTATTGGGACGATTTGTTACTAATGAACACGGAAAAATTCCTGACTTATGCCGCCTTTTGTACACGGTCATCACCCAAGTCCGATTTGGACATTTTAACCGACGCGTATGAAGAAATGAAAACGTGGTTACATCATTCCGCCCTTGGAAATCGATTATACGACTCGCGATTTTTAGACAAATGTTCACACGAAACATTTCAAGAGTCACTTAACATGATGAGAAACCATATAAGCGAGTCATACAACACTATCGTCCGCGTGCGCACGAAATGGGTAGATGGTGTCCGTATCATCTTTCAACGTTTTTCTACACATCAATGGAAACGCCTAAATAACGTATCGGACTTGACGTCTAGTGAATATGAAATTATGTTAAGTCATACAAGAGGAAAATCGCCCGATGAAATTCGGGAATTTCTGAGAAACAAGGCGAAGGAAATTGTCAAGGCAGACAGAAAGTTGCGCGAATGGATTGACGAAGGCAAGACATGGAAAAATGTAAAGACGGCCCTTCGAATTGACAAACCTCCCATGGCAATATTCCAAGATGTACAAGACCCAACCGCTTTTACGGACAGTCTCGACCACGATGGGTCTGGTACGACGCACGTCCTTGCCCAAGACGGATGGAAAAGAACAATGTCGGGCCAAGGCGACAGTAAGTGGGACAAACATAAAATCACTTGGGAATACATGTCCAAGCAACAAGCAAAACCTCCAGGAGGTCTCGAGAGAAAGTACGAATTCAGAAGTTTGAAACACGCGCAACTTGTGATTTATCAAGCGGATGACATGGCAAATATGGGATTCATGATAGCGCCTGTTCAGAATGAAATCATCGAGTCTAAAGCCCACCAGAAAAAATTAATCAAATATACAACTCTGTTTGTGTCAGGCATTGTTGTTGCGGCCGCCGCCGCCGGAACATATGTAGGGTGGGAAAACGTATTGCCGTATCCGGAAGGATATAATGCCGGACTCCGAGACTCAGCGGTGAATTATCAGCACCCCTATCTTTTGACTGGACACACCGAATATATTTCAGTGAATGCGACTATTGATTCGGATCTGACCGGTTCGAATTTGACCACCGATTATAGCGACACAAAAGAAATACTAGGGTTACTAGCGGCGCCCGCGATAGCCATGTATTTGATTGGTTTTTCCGATGCCAAAACACTCGAACAAGAATTTTTAGAATGGGTTAATAAAGAAAAAAGCCGGCTACTGTTGCCGGTAGTACGTGAGACAAAACCTTTTATGGTTGGCATGAGTGTTATGATTCCGGTGGAAGACAAAGAAACCCACAGGGTGGGAACTATCGTTGAGATAGAACCAGAACGTATAAATGTACAGTTCACGAATTATACATGGAAAATAATTCCGAATCACAAAACGGAGTGGTGGGCGATTCCCCAAGTTTATTTTTTAGACAATGTACAGGATGAATGGGAAAAATCCGTCGAAAGGGCCGCGGCGGTAGAAAAGGCACAATTAAACCAAATACAAGTCGAAAGAGATGCTGTGTACAACCGTTTTAAATCTCAGCCCCGTGTGTACCCGTCTCTGCGTCGGCCGTTGAAAACTAAGTTGAAACGTATACCTAGGTTGGAACGTAAACAATAATGTAGTATAAAAGTCTTCTTTTTATTATCAAAGTGTAAATGGCTGAAACGAAAGAAAAACAAAATTCTGGAGAACAAAGTCAGAGGAAGCAGGCAGTGTCAGCGATTTACGGAGGATTGATTGACCGTCCCGCATTAGATATGGAACGGGAATGCGAACAACTGCAACAATCCGTCTGTAAAAAAGTCATTGATGAAATAAAGGCGCTTTACGAAATCGAGAAAGCGGATTTTTTTGATGCGCTCCCATTACTAGAAATGTTTAAAAATACATTTGGTACCACCTATTCGGATAACTCGCCAAAAGAAGCATTACTCAAATTACACGATATTCGAAAACTTATAAAGCGCGAGTATTTCGATGACGAACAATACGACAACACAATAGAATTTCTGTCAAAAATATATAAAAAGACGAATGAGCCACAACTGGAACAATTGCAGATACATTTAACAGGATTAAATGACGAATCAGAAACCACCGACCCACCGTCTTCCGACTCCGATTCGGATGTCGACTACGGAGGGCAAATAAAGGCCGTCGAGCGCGCTCGCGACGAACAAATTGCTAGTCTTCAAGTGAAACTGCCTGTCGAACAAGAAGAAGGCGAACGAAAAGAAAGCGACATCCGCCGCCGCTCTATCGCCCACCAAGCAGCGGCCAAAGGAGCCATTCGCCGCGAAATCACCCTCGTCCGGCAGCGTTTCGCGTTTAGGTTGGGCGATATACGTCGCGCAGCACAGGCACGCTACTACAGGATGCAGATGAAAGCTGTGCGGAGAAGAATATTGCAAAAAGCGCTGACACCGGACGTGTACGAAATACATAGAGCGGACATTCGATTCAAACGCCTCGTTAAAATGCGCGTCGACAACTGTCACCGCTTTCAAAAAGACAAGCAGGTACTGCCACAACCAGATGACCAAGCGTATCCTAATTACGAAGAAGCATATAATAAATTGATATCTGGGCATGATTCTGAACTCACTGACGACGAGTGTTATCGGATATTAGAACACGGACTCAATCTTGTAAGCGCTATCAAAAAAATAGATGATTATATCGGTACACACGGGCCCGGCGTCCTAAAACAAATGGACTTGTATCTGGAATATCATTTATTAGAAATGAGAGGGGGAGAAGACCGCCCGTTGGATTGGGGTACGTTTTCAAAGGAGATAAAAGAACATTTGAAGATAGAAAAAAAAATCATCGAATTGGTGCAAGAAAAAAATACAAAACCTCTCACATTGGATTATCTTCGACGAGAATTGGAAGGAAAATCACACCCAGACCCACGGGTCGTTGAAACAAAAGACGTACCCGCTTTAAAAAGAATGCTCCGTGGAGATTTGTCCGACCTTGCGATTGACGAATTGGGAGAACGTAAAGAAGCCATCGATGACCAACTTCGTTTTTTATATATTATAAAAGCCGGAAAAGAATACCTTGAGGAGGATGTGGCCGGATTGACCGAAGACCTACAAGGTGGTTTTGCCGACCGCGTAGAATTAGAACCCTATTTGAAGAGCACGTGCCAACTCATTGAAGAAAATCTACAGGTGTCGTTTGAAGCATATTATTTTGACGGGTCGGACAATCACGTACAAATATTCGAAGATTACGAAAGAGCACAACTTCAAGACTTTCAATTTAGATTAAAAGAGCTTCAAAATGTCACGCCCGCCCATTTCGAAGCGCGTGAAAGTGTATACAGAAAGTGTCAAGAACTACAAAGGTGCGCACAGGCATATATTCAAGCACAAGTACAAAACACCAATGACCTCGAAGAAAAGCGTCAGGCTGTTGTGGCCATTTGTAATGATTTCAAGCCGGATAGCACATTTATATCAGACATGTATGTGGCCATGAAACACAGTCAACCTTGGCGCACATTTGACAGAGGCCCAGACGTTGCCAAAAATCGTAAATGGAAACTCCTTTTCCAATCATTGAAAATGTCAGACGACCTGATTAAAAATATGCCCTATGTTATGGAAAAAATAATGGGATTTTTGATTGACATGGGTGTCAGTGTTGGCGAGTTCGTACGAGACCACGTGCTAGAATGGCAGAACTCGTCGATTGAACTCGACACACCGCCCACCGTTGCGTCTCTAGCATTTGCCGAAAAATATGTCGCAAAGCAACGGGCCCTCGAAGAAATCTTCAGACGCGTCGAAATGATGGAAAAATTCGAAAAGGCCCGCGAAGAACTCAGACTATCTAAAATGTCACCCACACAACGAAAAGTAGAAACAGCGAGATTGGAATATCAAGAAGCACAAGCAACGTTGGAGTACACGGAAAGCGCGCTTAAAAATAACGATGTGACTTTTCAACAAGACCCTGATGGGCCTCCCATCATTGCCTCTTCTGCGGCCGGACAAAAATTACAAGAGGCTAAACGCAATGTCTCGAACGCATTACTGAAATACAAACAAGCCAGCGCGAGGCTGAAGGAACAAGCGGAACAAGCGAAACAAAAAAATATTAAAGATTTTAATAAAAATGTGAAAGAACGCTTCGAAGCAAACGAGGAAGCCGACGAAAAGGCGCAGAGTGCCAAGCGAATGACACAACAACAAACAAAAATATCGGAAGCCACACAGCGACAAACAAAAGATATGCAAGGCGAACTCGATGACGAGTGGTGGAGTTCTTTAGGAAACATCGTAACTGTGGAAGCTTTCAAGATGGCACTTGGTGCCGCGCTTAAACAAGGTACGAAAATAGCATTCGAAAATATTTCACCCGCCACATTTCAGAGCACTTTGAACGCAATGCAAAAAGAGTCGGGAGCCAAGGCGACGGACGCATGGGTAGTAGAAGGGCAGCGTGTGTTAGAAGCGTTGAAAGAAAACGCCCAAGGTGCGGGTTCCTTTACGATATCATCTACCCATTCTGCAAATATATTTCAATCTAAAGCAACCATCGATTTCTTGACAAGAATGGAAGATTTCGTCGAGAAGGCTGGGTTTATGAAAAATCTGGGCAGTCTGGGAGCCGACTCCACCATATTGGCAAAATTACTAGAACAAAATACATTTAACGATCTCGCGTCTAAAGTTATGACGGTTGGCTTTAAGGCCGAAGTGGGATTGGATGGAATATCGGTCGAAGCACAAGCACAAATTGAAGAGGCGTTTAAAAACCACAGCATAGACCAGGCGTTGCGTGGCGTTGATGCGGGTCTGCGGACAGGCGTATCGTTTCATAATATGGTTCGAAATAATATGTTGAGATTTGAAATGGACGCGGATACCCGTGATATTTTAGAGGCGCTTGTCGGGTTTGCACGAGTGGACGCGGACGAATTTTGCGAGGGCGATAACGATAGTATGGGCATATGTGCGGCGAAACCGGCAACGATAGCCCACGAATCGGCACGCCAAACAATTGCACATATTCAAGCGGATATAGAGGACTTGAAAACAATAGATGAATATACGGGTCTATATAGCAAGACGTTTTGGTTTGGTATATTTTTACAAGTAGCGGGAACTGCGTCCATTCCATGGACAGGCCCGGCAGGCCTCACTGTTGCGGCGAAGGGAGCGACAATGTCAGCAACAGTTGCCACGGTGAACCGTGGAGCGGCCGTGTTAACTCAGGCTAACCGGTTGACCATGATTGTAAAGATGAAAGATGCGGCCACAAAGGGGTTGGCAGAATTCGATGCACAGGTCAATGCCGCATATCAATTGTCGACGACATCCACTAATTTATTGGGACGGGAGGCGGCTTTACGTGGCGCGGGAAAAAATGCAGAAGCTCTCATGGTAAAACAATACCACACGGCATTTCGTGAAGTTATCAAGTATATTAAAGACGTAGCCGCTACGCAAAGCAATCCTAGCCGTGCGGACATAGCCTCGCCACTAGACACAATGCGTGGTATACAGGAGCTTAGTCCCAATTTATGGGAGAATGAGATTTTTTAATGTTATTTTTTTACCCTGGGTAACAAACATCTCTAAAGCTGGCTGTTCACAAAAAAAAAAGTCAAAGAATCTCTAAAGCTTTAGAGAATTGTTTGAAACAAAAATAAAAAAATAAAAAGTCAAAGAATCTCTAAAGCTTTAGAGAATTGTTTGAAACAAAAATAAAAAAATAAAAAGCCAAAGAATCTCTAAAGCTTTAGAGAATTGTTTGAAACAAAAATAAAAAAATAAAAAAATAAAATCTCAAAGAATCTCTAAAGCTTTAGAGAATTGTTAGAATAGTTAGAATATATGTGTATATAATTTTGCAATATATATATTTCATTAGATTTTCGGGTGTTTTGTAGCGGAAATGTTTAACATATCCTGAGATTCGACCTTTTTTATTTAGCCTGCGAGAGAAAATAGTTGCG
>Ga0115000_10004836_pt1 | contig 10936 bp, 3 predicted proteins | sample ArcticOcean_MG_C_6_FD_89690 | JGI IMG/M metagenome (GOLD analysis project Ga0115000, IMG submission 89690) | Marine microbial communities from western Arctic Ocean - ArcticOcean_MG_CB8_128 | ecosystem: Environmental > Aquatic > Marine > Oceanic | place: Arctic Ocean: Canada Basin | collected... | reverse complement strand
GAGACGTCTAGGTTAAACGATGAAGCGCTACGAAACATAGAGCTCATACTCACCACGCGTGAAGTATCCCAGCTTGAGAGGTCTTGATTAAAGGAAGAAGCTCCAGAAAGCATGTAGCTCATGTCCGTCACTTGAGAAACTTGCCAAGATGAAATGTCCCCATTGAATGCAGACGATCCCTGAAACAACATCTTCATTTTCGTCACCATGGAAACATCCCAACTGTTAAGATTTTGATTGAAACTCACAGCCCCGGAAAACATGCTATCCATATTCACGGCGCCGCTCATGCTCCATCCCGAGATATCTTGGTTGAAGGATTTAAGCCCCGCAAAGAGACGCGAAATATCTCCTGAACCATAGCCATTATTAAATCCATTGAACGACCACGTAGAGATGTGACCGGTCATGTGGCCGCACGGATAACGCGCAGTCTCGCTCGATGCGCAAGAGCAATTTCCATCAGCAGACTCTTCTATGCATTTATGGACGGCAAAGCGTAACTCGTCCGCATGCAATTTTCCATTTGCTTCGAATGTACTTTCGTATCGATCGATCATTTCGTAAGAATTTGAATTTCCGTGAACTGAATCAAAGCTGCCACCGTTTGCAGTACTTGGGTCAGGTTCAAAACTGCCAGCATCCACGGCAAGGTCTCCGAGCGCTCTGAATCCACACGGAGGAGAGTGAGTGAAGCTTTTAGTTTCCAGGGTTACTTTTTCTTCTCCAAATACTTCGGCAAACGGATACCATGTTGTCTCGTTATTGTATGCATTCGCAAATTTATCTGTACCAAAAATAACGTGATCATTACCATTCAAACTGCACGTGCCATCACTGAGTGGATTCCCAAAACAGCACGATGGTATAGGCAAACCAGTTTCCGGATCCACATCTTTGCCGAATGGACACGTTCTGTGATCCTGTAACGGACAACATTGCGGAAGGTATTCAGGTGCCATAACATGACCATTGAGATACATGACAGGTCGAATTGGCGTGATAATAAGCTCGTATTTCTTTGACTGAATATATCCGATATGCGAACTATTACTCTCCACTGAACACGAAAAGTCTTCAACAATCCCATTGTTTGGCGATCCATAATCAAATTCAATCCCAGCTTGACGCATTTCGTGAAAATCTGGGCCAACTCCAAACAAACCCTGGTACAACCCCGAGGACAACCAATCTGCATCTTCGACGCCAGGGCCCAAATGGAAAGGGGATTGACCCCACGCAATAAACTCGGTCGCCCCCGCGGTTTCTTTCAGTTGCCAATTCGTGTTGTTCCATGCGAAATCTCTGTAAACAGAAACAAGAGGATCATCCATACAAGTTGAGGTTTTTGTGGCGTAATTATTCCATTTTGTCCCAGCGATGTCTAAGTCACATTGGCTGAGTCCATCGAATTTATTGATTGTACCATCGACGGGTATTGGCACACCATTTCTAGAGACCCACACCTTCTTTTGAACCGAATCAAAAGCAAAGCCTGCGATATCCCCCGACTTCCACAGATTTCGATCTGTGCTCATCGCTTCCGTCCAGTACGCTCCAAGTTCTTTCCCGATTTCCATAGGAAGGTTGACCGTGCCAAGACCAAGAATTGGAGATCCATCTCCTTCGATCTTTAGTTCCCAATAATACTTATCGTGATTTGCGGCCTCACTACGAGAAGTATCGACACCAAGAAGAGAGATAACGCGTCCGATACCGGAAACACTCATTTTATTGTCCGTGATATTTGCGAGCGGAGTCTTTCGGTATGCTCGACAAATATCCCATTCGGAAAGCTGTATCTGAGACGCTCCCGGTCGAAAGCAGATATCTTCGAGTGTTAAATCCATAGAAGTCGATACATCTGGGCAACTATATACCTGAACGCTCGATCCTGTGAGGTCAGCATGGCTTTCCAGTCTGATGACGTACTTCATGTCCCGTACTTCTGGTAGCGTGTAGCCAAATATTCCAATTCCACCATCAACATCTGCCCTAGTGAGATATGAATCTTCCCCCCCACCTACAAATGTGAGCAGATCTTCTCCTTTACCGTCAGAGTTAGTTGTTGATAAGCTGAGCATAGCATTATTCGAATATGCGTTCGGTGTGTTTGCAACAATACACACAACGTCGCCGCCGCTTAAAGAAACAAACTCGCCTTCCGTGAATGTACCTCTTTGGCACAGATCTCCCGGTTCACCTCGACCATTGAGTGGATCACGAATTGCATCGGATACCCCACATGGACGTGTAACATTGACAGCATCACCTTCAATTCGTAAGAGCGCTCTTTCTGCACTCAAGCGCTCGGGCACAATTTCCGAAGTCTCATGCACTTCCTTTCTCACGCTCTCCATTACTCTCAATCTGAACGGTCCTGCGCTTACAAACCTGATATGGCCGTCTTGGAGTTTACTCTTAGGCAAGCAATCATATCCCGCACCATCAACGGGGCATCTTCTGTTGTCTCTCGCCTCCACAAATTTATGCAAGTTACCCTGGAAGCGAACCCGAATGGTGTAAGTACCCGTTTTTTTGACGGCGCGATTCAGTTCAACGATTTTATCTTCAGCTTCTCCTGCCCATCCTGATTTCAAGTTTGCATCTCTTGGCGTGAACCATTCGCAATTTACGTGCTTGCGAGCATGGTTTGGAAACGTGTCTACGTGTAAGTTGCTGCAGCCATTCTCCTCGAATCCTTTTGGCTCGGGAAGAATATCGTTTACGAGAGGATCCGCAGGATACTCTTTGTCGATTCTACGAAGATGCAATGCATAATACCCAACATCAGATTGCGGTGTATAACGCTCGAAGTTTGTAGGCGTTTGCGGCCTACGCTTCGCCGTGCGCGCGGTTGAACCAAACAATACCAGCTTATACTCGCCAGACTTCCGCAACAAAATTTTGGTTTCGTCAAAACGGTAGCTCTCCTTCAGCATTTGTGAGCTCAAGAGCGAAAAGAAAGTTTTGCTTTGATTCAAGCCCACCATTTCACTCAACGGATCGTACGCAACGCCACCCGCCTGCTGCACGAATTCACCATAGTATGGGTACGAAAACCCTTTATATCGGGGTAATGTTCCGAGACCAGGTTTTTCAAGCTGTAAATACGTCCAAGCGGGATCTTCTGGCTCGAGTTCATGCATTGGATAACCCTTCGGTCCCAAAGCCGTCATCCCATCCTTCCAGGGATACGCTTGATGCCATGGTCCAACTTGTACACCGTAACCTTGCTCCCTATCGATCGGGATACCTCCATATTTTTTGCCAAAGAGGGCTTTCGTATCCGTGTACGTGTAAGAATTCCCGCCAACTGTCGTGAACTCTTTTCTGGCGTTCGGAATTGCTGGTATGCGTTGCGTTGCGACCATCTCCCCATCTGGATCTAGCAGTGCGATTTGTAAATCAACACATCGCGAACCCTCAATAAATTCGTTACCGCATCTGTTCTGATTACGATCGAATATATGTGAAGCGTTAACGCGGATCATATCTCCAATATTCCCGTTGAATTTGTACACATGTCTCTCTCCAGTGCGCGTGATTCGGCCAAGTTTAGTAGCGCCAAAAGCAAACACTCCGCCATCATCTGTGTGAGAATCGGAGCCAATTTCCTCGTGCCCGGGATTCAAGTTCTTGTATTCGTATACTCCATCGCTAGAAATCTCGAACTCGAATTTCCTACCCTCCGTTCCGAAGATTTCAACTTCGAAAAATCCCCAGCTATTCGTAGTTATTGAAGTTGATGCGAACTTTCTGTTTCTACCGAAATGCTCGAAAGCGTGCAGATCTCGAGCCTTTCGCTCGTACAAGATGTCTGGAAAGTCGGACACGATGCTGTCGAACATATCCTTGAACCTATCACGCACAGTACCCTCGTCAAAGGATGGACACTGCATTATATCGGGGATAAAGTTAGATAGGGGTGCGCACAATTCAGAATCATCCTGCGAAAATGGATAGCACGGGGAAACATTGGCGAAGTTGAACCCGTAATCGCACATTGCCAAAGATACCGATCCGCTCGTGAACATTTCAGGATCGTGCCTTAATTTGAAAATCGATCGTGGCGAGAGCATAACGCCGTCATCCTCTGGTGGGGCTTCAATATACACATGATAATTAATCGATAGCGTTTTTGGAGGTGCGCACTCGATAGCTAAAGCATTCAACTGTTGATGAACTGGATCGGGTCCACGTAGGGACGGGATTACGCCATGAGTTCTTTTGAGAACGCCTCGCCCATCATCTCCCATAAAATTAAGGGGAGCGTCTTTGCTTCCAAAGATTCCACACGAACACTTGCACTCGAAGCAAGAACAATGCTCGCTGAACCAAGCGTTCACTTCCGTTGAATTGTACCACTCCGGGTAGCCATTCGTGTCAAAATCGTAAGCATCAAACGTATGATCATCCTGTGACTTATACGGTGTATCACCAAGAGAACCCTCGGTGAATATTATTGAATCCTTAAGATTATCGGGATCTGACAGATCACCGTTATCATTCGGAGAAATAAGCTCAAGAGTTGCACTCATGGGCCAGTAATTGTCCACTATAACGTGCAAATTTTCGCCTTCGGTCAAGTTTACATGGTAATCGCGGTCTGGAGAAGTCCCCTCTCTGTGCTCACTCTGAAGTGATCCGTCATCGTAAACTACCCCAAGCTTTTCCAAAGACCATGGGTTGAAAAACTGCTCATTGGAGACTTCGGTGCCAGGTCCTGGCATTATATCATCGCCCCAAGTACTTGTATTGGTATTCGGGTGCTCGGAATCGTACTTACCTGAATATGCTCTCCAATTCGATGAACTCATAGTGTTAAAATCTTCTCCGTAAATAAAATTTTTCCTCTGACAGTAGAAACGGATCGGAAAAATGGAAGGGAAAGCTTTTTCTTTCTGGCGCGTACGGATCGTACTTCGACACGAAATCGTACAAAGTGACATCTGCATGCTCGTAGTTGAACCATGGTATTGATTCATCGGGCCAGCCAGAATCATATAGTCCGCCAGGATCGCAACTACCTATTCCTTTCACGCACTCGTTGTATTTTGCATCGATGATGGTAATTATTTCCTTTCTTTCGTACGGTCCAGCCGAAGCTTTCTTGTAAAAATCAGGAATATCCAAGAAGTCGTGAACGATATTTTTCGCACACCCTAATTGGTCGGGATGACTTTTTCTCCTTTGAAAAGCATCCTCGCTGTTGCAATAGAAGTGCTGGTCGGAAGGTTGCGGACCAATCCTTCCTTTGAGCGATAACACATCACCCGTATAATTTCCGTTTGGATCTCGACATTTTGATGCTGGAGCGGACCAATCGTATGCAATATTTGTTGAGGGGCAGCAATCACCTCCGTCATAGCCACACTCTTTCGTGTTTAATGTTTCGTCGCATATACCATCTCCCCAGCGATGACAATGCGCTGAAAAACACTGAGATAAGTTTGCAGCGTTAATGCGAGGGTAAAGTTCGCGCATCAAGGAATCGTACTTACCGCCAAAAAACTTATCTTGACAGTTCTTTATTCCTTCGCATTCGTAAAGAGATGCAGTCTGTGGTAAGGTCACGTTGATGTCTTTCCTGTAGTCATGCTTATCAATTGGTACATCGGTACGTATGTATCTGTAGCTTAAAAGTACACCTCCTCCAACGAGTGTTTGAGGATAGTTACACGCAATCGAATCCGTCGGCGCACAATAGGAACACATTCCATTCGTCATTCTGCCACACGGACACTCCTGGATCTCTTCTTTGGTTGCACCGCGCCACACGCATGCTCCTGCAGTGCATTGATAATTTTTGAACGAACCCTCCACACCGGGTACAAAATTATCACACCCGAATAGTTTTGTCACGCTTTCACCTCCTTTCCTCACCAAATCGTTGCAGTCTGGGTCGTGCGCACCGTATCCACAATCACAACCGTCACAGGCAGCGTACGAATTCCGAGGACCTTTCCATTTTGCAGGTGGTGTAAGCGTTACGTTTGGACGGCCCTTTAAACAGGTCCAGCTTTCAACTGGGTCTGAAGTTAAAGTTGTTACACGAGCATCCAATGCACTCTGAACTGACCCGTTTGCCCCTATGCACATACGTGTGACGTTTGCGATTCGAGTCATCCAGCGTCCATATCCTACCATGACACCCTTGCCACTAGTATTGATAGCATCACCGATGAGTTGACCCTTGCTTTCACTCCATTTTCCTTGGATCCGCTTGATTTTTTTTTTTGATTCCTCGCTTAATAAAGTCCACTCCTCCGTTACCTCATTTCGTCCATAGAGTTTCCAAGATTGCGGATGGGTCAAACGAACATCCGGTGATCCATAAGAACCCCGCCATCCATTGGCAAGTAAAATATCGTACGATGCTACCGATCGCGTTTCGTGAGGTTGCTTTTCAAAGTGCAGTTCGACCGGGTGAGTTGCGTTCGGAAGGACCTGAGAAAGCCAACCAAATTTACCATCATTTCCAAATTCTTCATCTAGCAAATACCCTTTTAATACAGTTCCTCCTTTTCCTTCGACATAGGGCTTGCAGTTGTCCCAATCCAATAGGCAATGCGTGCAGCCACAATACGAATTATGGACGTGCTTAGTAGGTTTGTAGTACAAACTCAAGCGAACGTTTGAGTTAGGATAATCTGCGGCAGTGGCGTAGTCTGTTGGTACAACCTCGCGTTCAAAAATCGAATCACGACTTGGTCTGTCTGAAATTCTTGAGACGTGAAGTCCACCGGTATCCAAGCAACCACATCGTGTGTTGTGGCACCCACATCCTGCCGAACCGAAAAGACTATGACTTGGGGTGTTTGCAACCTCTTTACCTGCAAAATACGCTTTTGTTTTGTTCGCATTCAACATGATAGGATTATCACCCCCGTCAAATAAAGAAACGTAGTCTATGAAGAGGATAACACCGGATGTGTTTGCAGCAACTTCATCAACCTCGAGCTTGAAATATTTCATATCGGTCTGGTCGCAACTTCCTGGCGACGGCGGCGGCGAGGGAGGTGGTGCCGGCATCGGGATCGATGGCGGTGGGAAAGGCGGTGGCGAAGGAGCTGGTGGTGGAGCTGGTGGTGGAGACGGCGGCGGTGGAGTTGGAGGTGGAGATGGCGGCGGTAGCGGTGGAGGCAACGGCGGCGGAAACGGTGCAACTGGCGTTCCAACCGTAGGACAAGACTCCTCTTGATAATGGCATTCCGCTGGACTACAAATATCTTGGTCAGAAAGTTGCAAGCCGTAATTTTGAGCGCATATGCACCCTTCGTTAGAGTTAGAGCATTTTTCGCCGACTGCCATCTCGAGCAAACCAGGCGCGGGTAAATCCTCTCTCAAGATCAAACCCAAGTCTTGTTCCATAGATAATTCGCAGCCACAAGTCGCGCCGCTTTCTTCCGTGACGTCAAAGAGAATGTCGTGCACAACTTCACAATATTCTGTTTGAAGGAGTAAATAGTCGGGATGAGAACGTTCATACAGTCCAATCTCTTCCAACGCAGCGAATGTTGTCTCCAAACCTCGAAAAGAATCAAAGCATTTTGTATTCACAACATCAATAGGAACGCCATTCTCTTCAACATTATCATCATCTTCTTCTTCGGGAGAAGAGATAAAATCGGCATCGCTTTCGATACTTTCACTTTCGAAAGGATCAAACTCTCCTCCGCAACTCTGCATCTCCGGGATATCTATGCCTGCCCACGCGCAAGCCGTGAGCTTTTCTGTTGAATAAGCCGTAAGATCTTGATGTGAAAAGCTGTTTGGATCAAGGTCGCATAAACATGGCAATATTTCATTGCTTATTTTTTCACAGCACTCCTTCATATCTTCAGAATAGCCCGTCTCACCTGGTACGGTCGAGCAAATTCCAATATCGAGATTCATCATATACACAAATTCATCAACTTTGGTCTGACAGATTTCTTCGGCGACTTCCTCGGGTGCATCCACTTCAGAAAACAATATGGGATCGTTGCACGCAGAGCATTCTTCGGAAGATTCGTCGATAACAGTTTTACAGTCACCGGTTCCAAATCACAATAGTCTGCCATACCCGAAGGGCAGTGCTCCTCGCTCTTTAAACCCTCAAAGGCATACACGGTGATACTTCCAAAACCAGCTATTTCGAGCGGGCAGTCCGGATCAACTGCACCACATCCGCAATCGCAGTTTGAGTCTGCGTACCAATCCATTGGACAAAGCCATTCCTCTGGAACATCGGTGGCGTTATTTTGAGTCGGTCCGCTGTAGTCTATGAAATCTTCATAATAATTCGTATTATCCCCTGAAGAGTTGTAAGAAGCGGACGTAGATTCCTGACTAGAGCCCGAACCGCTTCCAGCCCCTGATTCAGCCATATAATGACTCGTACCTGTTTGTATTACGGATGTATCCGCTTGACATACATTATTGGCGTCGTAAGTGCAGCACATAGCCCCCGAAGCTGTGCTCACACACCACTGACCAGGCTGACAATTGTATGCCGCCTCCATACCTGTGGCTTCGAATGGGTTTTGGGATGCACCCACATTGCAGTCTGGGTCATAGGCACCGCAATTACAGTCGCAAATTCCATCGTTGTAAAGTTCCCAGCCACACGCAAATTCTTCGTTTTCGCAATCCCAATCCGCAGGAACTAACCCTTCGTCACGTCGCGCTGCGCAATCGTCGACCCTGTCGTATGACGTTATAGCCAAAGCCTCGTCCAATTGCTCTTGCGTGCATACGACGGGAGGAATTTCGATTCCGGCGTGCAAAAAGCACTGATCGCTCACGAAGTCAATTAAATTACCTTCGTACTCGGGTGGGAGCGGAACTGAAGGAATTTGCGAAGAAAATTCCGGGTAGCACATGCACGACGTGTCAGAAGTGAGTCCTGCCATGTTCATGCAGCAGTCTGCGCTACCTTGTACTCCTCCCTGATCGTTAAAACACGAACCCAACTCCTCCAATTGTACCGCATGTCTGTGCAACTTCGCTCCAATTGGGAAGATCGCCAAAACTTTCTTGAAGCAGCTTTCTTCGGGATAATCTTCTTTTTGTTGAGAGCATACCTGTGAAGTTCGCGGATCGAACCACCGGGCTCGTCTTCACAACATTTGCTTCGGATATTCCGAAAGAGTAATCCGCGACGAGAGATCTTTGCTGCCCGAGCCAACTTTGAAAAGTCACCTTAACTTCAGCCTCGCCCCCAGTGTACGCAGCCATACCTCGCAATCGATTGTGAACGCTTCGCGCGCACGATGTCAGAATTTCTGACTCACTTTTCACAAAATTGCAACCGTTCTTTCTGTTGAAGGTAGATTTTAATATCATTGAAAGTGAATCGGGTGCAGAATCGCCCAAAGCGCCGCTCGAGGAAGTAAGCGTCGCGGAGCACTGTGCCGTAACGTTTCGACACACCATGGACTCCTCGACCGTGATCGCAGAGTAAATAACCACACTGAATATGCCCAAGATAAAGAAGCTCAAAATCGAAGAGAGTTTCCAGCTGTAGATATCTTTCCCGGACGTTTTTGCTTTTTTGCCCTTAGCGTTGATCATGGACATAGCACGAAGATCTACGAACTGACGCTTGCCGTCCATTTCAACCGTAGATTTTCCAGTCGCATCTCTCGACTGATGAGTAGATTCCTTCGCGAGGACTTCAGATTTATTTTCGTCGTCGAAATTGTCGAGCAATTCGAGACCTGTTCTGACGAATCTTGAAGCTGGCCCCGCAAAGATCATCATATCCACGAGTGCCGAGGTGATGCTCATAAATGAAAGATACGCAATAACTCCAAAGAGCATGACGTAACCAATGTCTTCTGATTGCAATTTTGAGTTTGAATCCTTCAAAAGATGTGCTCCGCAAAAGGTGATAAACGCTGGTGCCGCCGTTTGTAAAACTCCGCGAACAGCGTCAGAAATCGATCGAACTCGCTCCGCACGTAACGTTTCCATGAGTTTTGCGTCTACAAATTTAACCGCGAGGACAGCGGCATCAACGCTTTCTTTACCACCCTGTTCGAAATCAGCCACGCCGTCACCGTCTACATCCGCGTTCAAAATGTCGGTAAGATTCATCTTGAGCACGTTGTCATTTTTCAGTGAGTCGGAATCAGTCAGAGTATCGGACTCATCCTCGCTCGCAGCGCTTTTAAACAAATCAGAGGATCCAAATGCAACTTTTACACTCCCTGTGATCGTTGCAATGACGTGCACGAACATACCTTGTAATATTCCGATAAGAAAATACAGCGACGCGTAGGCGATAAGAATGAAACCAAACTCCGGAACTTCGATGATAGCCGCCAGGGACGCCGCAAGAAAGACGATACAATTTTTCCCGAGAGTGTGAGAAAATCCGAAAAACTTCTTAAAAGCTACCATATCAGTCGATAGCAACATTTCAAGACGTTCCTTTGATAGTGCGCTTGGGTGCAATAGTTTATATCGAATCGCATGCCTCGATACGTCTCGTTCAAGTATCGCCCGGCACGATAGGAAACATCGTTGCATCCCGAGACTAAAAACCACGAGACAAACGCCATACATTAAAAGCCACATTGAATATTGTTCCAAGTTCACACCTTTTGCAGAAGGTGCGACGTAAACAATCTTGAGGGCCAAGTTTGCAAACACTGGAATCATGCTTATCCCAGCCGCGACAACGCACGTCGTAAAAAACAAGTAAAACTGGGCAAACGGTTTCAATCTGCGCAAAAGAATTATTCCTTTATACACAGCTTTACACGTTGAATACACCGTATCTTCCTCATCTTCGCAATCTGGGTTCTTCCCTCCTTTCCACTCCTAGGATCCGTCCTCAGTCTTCGCGCGTCGCGAAAAGAACCTCGAGAGAAAGAGCGAAAGCACCGCCTCGGGAGGAACGCCATCCTCTCGGGCATCCCTGATTTCCGACACGTTCTCTCCAGCT
>Ga0115000_10004835_pt1 | contig 10940 bp, 15 predicted proteins | sample ArcticOcean_MG_C_6_FD_89690 | JGI IMG/M metagenome (GOLD analysis project Ga0115000, IMG submission 89690) | Marine microbial communities from western Arctic Ocean - ArcticOcean_MG_CB8_128 | ecosystem: Environmental > Aquatic > Marine > Oceanic | place: Arctic Ocean: Canada Basin | collected... | reverse complement strand
CTCTTTATAGACCGTTTAAGGGACTTTATAGAATAGGAGTGAAAATATACAATTTTTTTACAAGGCATAATTTTCGATATGTCATACGCTTGTCATACGGCTGTATCATTGTTACAAAGGGTATTACAGAAGAATGTCATACGCATGTATGACAGTAAAAAAAATTCTGTCATACATCTGTCATACGCTCTTTACAAACCTTTTAACCTACTATACGAGCGAAAAATCTCTTTCAACTTTAGTTGCAGGAGGTGTACTGACTTTCTTCGGCTTGCCGTAAAGGATATTGTAGGTATTTAATTTAAATACTAATCACACACATAATATTATATTAAAAATATTTAAAAGCCAGACTGGCAATTGAAGTCATAGAATTATGATTATTGATTATATAGATAATTTTTATTAAAAAATAATTTAAATTAATTAAGGATATTTTTTGTTTGCCTATTAGTAAGTTTTATTTTAAAATATATTATATTTATTAAATTTATAAAATGACTGATATTAAAATATTAAACAAAATTAATTCCTTAGAAAAACAACAAAAAGATATTACAAAAAAGATACTGGAATTAAAAAATAAAAAAGATAGAAAACAAAATAAAATTGATGCTCAGAAAAAAATGATTATAGGATCATATTTTTTAAATAAATATGAGAAAGAAAATAAACTTAATGAATTAAAAGATTTGCTCGATAAATATTTAAGTAAAAAAAGAGAACGTAATTTATTTCAATTGGATTAATTTGATTTAAAATATATTTTCTATAATTTAAAAAAGTAATATAGAAAAGAAAATGAAAAAGTTGATAAAAAATAATAAAAAAATAAATCAACAAAAGTTATTTAATCCAGAATTATTTTTAACTTTAAATAATATAAAAGAACGATTTGGCAAAAATGCAATTGGATATGGAAATGATACTAGTGATTATAAATCAAACAAAGTTTTAGAAAGTAGAAATATTAATTTATTAAGAAAAAATGCAGATGAATTATTAAAGCAATATCAAAAATTAGATAAAGAAATTATTTTATATTCCAAGGTTAAAAGTATAAAACTCAATATACACAAAAAGAATTTGTTGGAAAAAGAAAAAGAAAGAATTAGAATTTTATATGTAAAAATAAGGAAGAGGATAATCAATATTGCTAGTAATGGTAATGAATAATTTAAATATAATTAATCAATTACCAGAAATAGAATATATTAAATGGAGAAGGTATGAATTTGAATCTGAAAACAGATATTATGTTGTAATACTTCAGCAAAACCTATTTCACGAATGGAGTATAATAAAGAGCTATGGAGGAAGGTTTAACAAATTAGGGAATATGATAATTGAAATTTGTGATTCTTATGAGGATGCCAAAAACAAAATAGAGCTAATAAAAAAGAAAAGAGAATCCCGCAAATATATTTTAAAAAGCAAACAAACAGTAAAAATGGGATTAAATTTTGAAAAAATTGGATATTTATCTGCTGAAATGCTATAACTATTCGATTGATTAATTAAATATTTTCAAATTATGAATAAAGCAGATTTTGTAAAATTACTAGCTAAAAATATGGATAGCTCCATAGCTGATGCGGATAAAAGTCTTAAAATTATTTTTAAGACAATTGGAGAAGCTATTTCACAGGAAGATATGTTAATTTTCACAGGTTTTGGAACATTTAAAACTTCAGTATCAAAGGCTAGAGAAGTTAAAACTCCTCGTGGCACTATGGTTAAAGTACCTGAAAAAAGAGTGGTAAGATTTTCACCAGGATCAGAATTAAAGTCTAAAGCCGAGAGTAAAAAATAAATCGTTATTTAACTGGTCTATAATCACCATGGAGCTAGGTATTAAATTGTCTTATGTAGAAGATATCAGGAATAGTATACAAAAGCGTTATTTAAGCTTAAAAGCTGAATATAAACGTGACGGGAGCATTTCAAGTGGAAATAGCTCAAGAGCCAAAGAATATGCAACAGAAATGTACAAAACTGCAAATAATCACTATCTAGAAGTAAAATATAGGTTAGAAGATGCTAATAAGACAGATAGAGTGGCTAAACAATTTTCTCGTACTATGAAATCAATTAAAAGTTACAGAGATAAAATATTAGAAATATGTACATGACCAGTAGTAAAGAGCAAAACTCAGATAAAAAGAAATTAGAGCAGGCCAAGTCTGATTTTAAGCCGAAAAAATACCCTAGGCCGTGGGAAATAGAGTTAACAGACGAGCAGCGAAATAATTTAAAAAAGAAAATAGAAGAGGATACTAAGCGGTATAAGGAGCTTGGTAAGAGGATGGCGAAAGATAAATCTCACCAAGAGCTATATGATAAAATAAGAAAGGGGGTGAAGTAATTAGAAATGATAACTCAGGAAGTAAAAAACAATAAAGAGCTAGAAGTACAAGCTGGTAAAGAAAGGTCTCACAAAGAGAAGGGGAATAAAACAACCATTATGCTTCCTGATAAATATGAAGAAGCTCTAAGTGAGCTTTCAGCTAAATATCCAAAATTATTTAACAAAAAAGAAGTAAAGTTACTTAAAATTGGAATAAAGGAAGATATAATTAGTGCAGGCGGGTTAAAAATAACAAAATCACAATTATCTAAATTTCTAAAAGTATACTGTACTAATAGTGAATATAAAAAGCTTCATATAGAAAATGCAAAAAGGCATGGCTTAGATGGTAATGAATCAGGAGTGGTGACAAAAGAGCATGTAGAAGGTCTTATTAAAGTTAGAGAAGAAGCAAAGAAAAAATGGGAATTAAAAAAACAAAAAAAGATAGAATGGGCAAAAAAACAAAAGGAGAAAAATAATAAGGCTAAAGAAGAAAAAAATAGCACTAGTAAAGATCAAAAAAGCAGCTCTCATTCAAAAGCAAATAATGATACAAAAGTAATGAAGTCAACTGTTACTGAAGATAACATAGGCAATATAAAGTCTAATAATAGCAGAAAACCAAAACTGGGCCTAAAGAAATGAAGAGTCCAGCAATAAGAGTAGCAGTAGATGCAGGCAAGACATATCTATGGTGTAGATGTGGCTTAAGTCAGAAACAGCCATTTTGTGACGGCTCGCATAAAGATGACGAGCAAGGTAGAAAGCCACTTGAATATACTGCTGTTTCAAATAGGTTTATATCATTTTGCACTTGTAAGAAGACTGATTTAGCACCTTTGTGCGATGCAAGTCATCGTAAATTAGAAAATAATAAAGAGAATAAAAATGATGATATAAAGAGTTCCAATACGGGAGATAAAAATGTTAAGTAACACCTATGCAACAGGAGAGATACAAGCAGATATTAGAAATATATATTATGGATCAAAAAAGATGGAAAAAGAAACAAAAATAAAGGATTGCAGATTAATGATAGAATCATGTAGAAGGAAAATGGAGCAAGCAGATAAAAGCAGAAGATACCATATCATGAAAATACATTATCACAATCTACAAAATGAAATCAGGAAAAATCAAATAAAACATTTTAATATAGAAATTGAAGACATAAAAAAAGGAGAATATTGAAATGAATGATAAGGATAAAGATTTACAAGAATTAGAAGCTGAAAGCCAAATTGATGACAAGGAGTATAAAGAAGATGAAGATTACGAAGAAAATGAATCATACCATAGATATGAGCCGCCTAAGCCTAAAACAAAAGAAGAGTTAATTACAATATGTGAGCAAAAGATAACTCAGTGTAACGAAAGAATAGAATCTACTCATAAAGCAATACTTAAACACAAAAGGCTGGCTAATTATCATGAATCAAATATATCAATCTATGAAAATCAAATAAAACTGCTAGAAAAAGAACTAACAGATATAGAGAAATTTTATGGCAAATAGAGATACTCATCATGATAAATTTACCAAGCAAGTTTTATCGGATAAAAAGACTGCAAAGGAGTTTTTTCAACTAAGCTTACCAAAAAGTATACTGGCACAGGTTGATTTAGATACAATTGAACAAGTAAAAGAAAGTTATGTAGATAATGAGCTGGGGCAAGGCGTTGTTGATTTGATCTATAAGGTAAAGTTTGGTATGGATGATGGGTATTTGATCGCACTTCTTGAGCAGCAATCAACTCAGGATGATACAATGCCGCTTAGAATTGGAAAATATGTGCTTAGGATAGCCAGTGAGTTTCTTGATAACCACAAGGGAAGCAAAATACCTTTAATATACCCTCTTCTTTTATACACAGGGCAAGGAAAATATAAAAAACCATTATCAATATATGATTTATTTGTTAATTCACAAAAAGCAAAAGAGTATTTAACACAGCCGATAAGATTAATCGAAGTAAGTGACTTTGAGGCAAGTGACATAAAGGAAAAGTATTACGGTGGACTCATGATGTATCTAATGAATAAAGTAAAGCAGCAAGATATATTTGAATCCCTTAAAGAAATTATGAACATAATAACTAAAATAAGTGAAGAAGGAAACATTGAAATAATAAAGTCAATGTTGTATTATGTAGTTAATGTATCAGACTCTGAGAAAGCAGAAGGTATATTATCAGAGTTTAAAAAAGCAGTAACAACAAAACATGGCGAGGAAATCATGACTATAGCAGAAAGATTAGAGCTAAAAGGCGAGCAAAGGGGGATAGAGAAAGGTAAAGAAGCTGGCATTCAGATTGGTGAGCAAAGAGGAGTAGAAAAGGGAATAAGAAATGTACTCTTAACTATGCTCTCTAAGAACATAAATATTGATAAAATATCAGAATTTACTGGCATATCTATAGAGAAAATAAAACAGCTAAATGACAATAAAAATGAAGAGCATATTTCAAAAAATAACTAATTACTCCTTTTTAACTATAATTCTTGTATTCACAGTAATAGTGATATTTCATGAAAAATCTTATGCTAGATGGAAAACAAAAAACGATATAGATATTGAGCATAAGATATCCAATCAAGATATAATTATTTCCAGCGATGGCACATATGAGATAGAGGTAGAAGAAAGACTAAAGTTACTAAAAGAAGGTGGAAGAAGAAGACTTACTAAATATATGAAGAGGTATGCAGAAGGCGTAGCTAAAATTGAAGTAATTGAGGCAAAAAGCATTAATAATGGCCAGGAATATACTGTGAACAAAACTTTAATTGAAGATAAGCCACTAGCAAGCCAAGCTTATGGATTTGATCAGATTAGACAAATATCAATACCTTTTAAAAAGATAGGAATCGGATCAGAGGTGTATTTAAAATATAAGTACAAGTCAATTAAAGTTCCATTAAAAAATCACTTTTCAATGTTATTAATGGGAGATTCATCGGAATATATTAATAAAGGCGCTAAAACTACTATTATATCGAGCATACCGCTTCATATAAAAGTTAATGATCCTAAGAAAGTAGTCAAAGTTCAAAATAAATTGGGTGATAGACAGGTTATTGAAATAGAGGTTATAAAATCTTTTACAGATCAAACCATAGATGATGTAGAATATGGATTGTTAAATCCAGAAAATAAAACATGGATTTCTATTTCATCTGAAACAGACTGGAGCTATATTGGTAAAAATATAGCTAAGAGATACAATGAAGTGATAGATCAAAAATTACCTGAAAACTTTAAAAAAATTAAGCAGGAAGCCCAAAAACAAAAAACAGATAATGATAAAATAAATGTGGTAACATCCAAGTTACAAAAACATCTTCAATATTTAGGAGATTGGAAAACAATTGATGGTATGTTTTTTCCAAGGTCTTTAAAAACTATTGATGAGACACAATATGGAGATTGCAAAGATTTTGCAACTGCTACAGCCGCAATATTAAGCAAAGCAGGGTTTGTAGCAAAGGTAGCATTAGTAAATAGAGGGTATTTACACGAAGATTATTCAGGAAGCCTGCCTAGCATTAGTGATTTTAACCATGCTATGGTATATGTAATAAATAAAGAAGGGAAAGAGCATTGGATAGATCCTACTAACATAGTAAGTATGTCTGATGGTATATTTCCTGATGTATCAAACAGGGAATCATTAATACTTGATAACACAAATCCTAGAACAAAAATGATACCAGAGATAAAATTTGACCATGCTTATAGTGCTCATGATATTAATTTATCATTAAAGGATAATAAAATAGTGAAGTCCATAAATATAAAAATGGGCGGTGAAAAAGCAATAAGACATACAGGGTTAGGATTATATGAATCTAAAGAATCAATAGAAGATTTAATAATTAAAACATTGGAAGACATAAATATAAAAAAAACAGATAGAATCACAATGATTATTCCAGAATTAAAAAGTAGAATAGTCAATGATATTAAACTTAATTTAAAATATAACTTAGAATATCCGTATATAAATACTAATTATGGACAAGCATTTAATATAGCCAATAAAAAAGTAATTTATTTAAGTGAGGATATTCCCGAGGATAGTATTATGGATTACTATTTAGGATATCCAAGAAGTTTAAAAAGGACTACGCAATTAGATAAAAAAATAAAGAATATAAAAAATTTAAACTTCAAAGTAGAGAGTCCTTGGGTAGACATAGAAAGAGCAACTAAAAATGTAAATAATAATACTCATATAGTGGATGAAATAATAATTAAAAAATCATATATAACATATAAAGAGCGAAAACAGAAAAACTATAAGTACTTAAAAAATATACTTGATGAAAAGTATAATAAGGCGGCTGTAGTCATAAATGAAGGAGAATAAATGAACATAATAATCTTTATTTTGTCAATACAAAATATGCCAATCCACACTGTCCATTATATCATAATTTAATAGACATCTAAAAACAGATCATTTTTGGTGTCTGTTGTATTGTTTTTTGAAGATTAATAGACACCCTGCTCTATTAATCGATTTAGCAGACATTTTTTCTAAATTTATTTTCTCAAAAAGTATACATTTTGAGAATAACAAAAACATACTACCAAAAATATGTATATAAGTGCCTTATCAAAAGTCCTTAATTAATATATTTATTTAAAAAATATTGGTATTTTAATAAATTTCGTGAAATAGTTCTTAAGTTGACATAGCTATAACTACTAAATAATTATTTTTATGGAAAGTACTAAAAAGAAAAGAGTTTTGTTAGTAGATGATAATCCTTCTATATTAGAGATATTATCAATAATGTTAAGATCAGAGAATTTAGAAATTGAAACTGCTAATGATGGAGCAGTGGCCTTAGATTTAATAACAAATGAGCCAAAAGGAAATTTTGATATTATAATTACAGATTATCAGATGCCCGTAATAGATGGGCAAAAGTTTGCAGAGACTCTAAAAAAATATGATGAGTACAAGAATATCCCAATAATTTTAGTTACTCAAGAAATCCATAGAAAATATGAGAATGATGAAAAATACAGAGTGTTTGATAAAATATTATATAAGCCTATAACAAAGGATTCTTTAATAGAAAGCAAAAATCTCCTTTTAGAAAAGAGTGAATATAAGCAAGAGCAATAATAATTTTTACTAATTTTATAACAATGTAAATGCAAACTTACTTAAACAACCTTACTATACTTGATATAGCAATAGTTATATCACATTTAGTAATTTGTTTATGCATAGGGTTTTATCATTTCAAGAGCATTAAAACAGCTCAGGACTTCTGCACAGTGAGAGGAGGTAAAACTTTACCTGCAATCTTAGTATGTACAATTTTTGCAACTGCAATAAGTGGTGGAACTGTTATAGGCTTAGTTGATGAAATTTATAAAAATCCAATAGTTTTGTTTTTTATAATAACTCAGCCTTTTTATTGGCTTATCACAAGTAAAATAATAACACCAGGAATTCATAAATTTAAATATTGTACGACTCTTACTCAAGTATTGTACCAAATATGGGGCGGAGCTGGCAAGTATATTGGTCTCTATACTGTAATAATTGACAGTATAGCATTTATAACTTTGCAATTATTAGCATTTGCATCAATATGCAATTATTTTTTTGAGGTAGATTATATTACTGGTTTAGCTGTAGGAATAATAGTTATTAACGCCTATTCTATTATGGGTGGGTTCAGAGGCATTATAGCAATAGATGTGTTTCAATTTTTAATATTTTTTGTGATAATCCCAGCTTCTTATATTGTGACAATACAAACTATAAGTTTTACTGGTAGTTTTTTAAATTCTATTTCTCTATCAGGAAATTACAAGATGGAATTTAGTATGCCAATTGCTATAGGACTCATATCAGCATCTTTGTTGCCTGAAATATCAGCTCCTTTTATGCAAAGGTACTTAATGCTAGCCGATAATACAAAAGCACTCAAACTGGTTTTTAAAAAGTTATTTATGATAGCTATACCTTTTATGCTTTCTATTTGTCTGATAGGATATTTAATTATTGTTAAATCGCCAAAAAACCCTCTCTCTTCAAATATTATTTTCAACTATGTTGATTGGCTACCCTTAGGTATTAAGGGTATGATGATATCAGGGCTTTTTGCCATTATAATGTCAACCGCAGATTCCCATATGAATGCTACAAGTGCTATCATATCAAATGATTTTTTAAAAATATATTTCCCTAAGATAGAAGAAAAATGGTTATTACTGATTATAAGGTGTGCTATATTAGTATTGTCACTCTGTCCATTTGTTTTATTGATTTATAAAGATGCTTTATTCCAGCTAATGTTTTTGTTCAGAAGTTTTGGAACTCATATATTAGTTGTTCCATTATCTGCCTTTTTGTTAGGATATACGGTCAATAATAAACAATTTCTATATAGCTTTTTATTTAGTATATTATTTATACTATTTACTATTTTGTTGTTTGATAACTATTTTATGTTAACTACCTTCTCTGGTATTTTAGGAAGTTTTCTAGGACTAGTGTGGAATAAAAACTTACACGTGATCTTTATAAATAGAATGAAGAGATTGTATCCTTTGCTTTGTGATATTGCTGCAAATTTATTATCTAAGATTAAGAAATTAAAATGTCTATATATTACTACTAAAATTAATAATAATTTTACATCAGAACCAGTAAACAGAAATAATTTTAGTGCATTTATTTTTTCTTATTACTTTATTTTTTCTCTTTATCTTGATGGCACTAAAAGTCTTTTACCATATTTAATAATAATAGGGTATATCTCAGTTCTGATATTTATGGTTCGAGAGATTTTATTTCCAGTAAAATTGGTAAGAAAGTACTCTAATCTATATTATTATTCCTGTTTGACTTTTTGCCTACCCTTAGTATCAAGCTATTTACTACTTTACTATACAGATTCATCATATAATAGCCATATATGGGTTATTAACTCTTTACTAACTACATTCTTATTATATCAATTTCTAAATGCTGCTGCATTTCTAATAAGCATGACTATAGGATTTATATTAGGATGTGTTTTATATATTATAGAAGTTAAGAGCATTAATTTAGGGTATTCTTTCCATTTAATTTTTTATATTTATTTATCGCTACTTTTTATATCACAAATGATTGCGAGGGAAAAAGAGAAAAAAGCTATTCAAAAAGATAAAATACAGGAGGAGAAGCTTGGTATACTACAAGTGTTTGGTGAAATGATAGCGCATGAAATAAAAACACCTGTATCTATAACAAGTATGCAATCTAGTTTCTTAAAAGATACTATTGCAAATGTGAAGAAAAATAGAATTAAAGAAGATTTCATAATAACAAAAGAAAATTATGCGGAGCTTGAGAAAGTAGCGAATATGCTAATAGAAACAAGTCAATATGGAATAAATACAGTTGATAATCTTTTAACATCATTAAGAGGCTCGGTACAAAATGAAGAGAAAGAAGTTATATTAATCAAAGATATAGTAGAAAAATCAATCAAAGAATATACTTTATATGTTCCTGAATTAAAAAATATAAAGGTAGATATAATAGACAACTTTCAAGTGGAATGCTCATATAATAGTTTAAAACATGTAATAATAAATATTATAAAAAATGCCTACACACATAACGGATCAAATGTAAAAATAGAAGTTAGAGCAGAGAATAACAAATTATATTGCAAGGATTATGGGAAAGGAATAGAAAAAGAAATAATAAAAAAAATATTTAATAAGTTTTTCACTCATAGCAAAAGCGGCACAGGTATTGGTCTTTCCTTCTGTAAGTTAGTTATGGAAGATATTGGTGGATCAATTAAATGTGAGTCAATAGTAGGTAAATATACTAATTTTATACTAGATTTCCCTAAAAAAGCTTGACAACCCAAGTCAGCGGGTGATAATTAAAGTATGATTGCTTTATTGATGGCAACATAAACAAATAAAAATAAAGGGGTTATCATGACCAAAATAAAAAACAAATTATTTATAGTTGCTGTATTAGCTACTTCAACTTTTGCTGTAACTGCTTTAAGTGTAGGTTCTGCTCTTGCTAGTGGTATTTAAGAAATTTTGATAAATAGATAAGAAAGTGCAAAAAATTGCTTTCTATTGGTGATATGTATATGCCATATTTTACCAAGACCTTTAGCTTCTTAATCATCCATATTATGCAAATAAGTATTGTGCCATGGGTTAAATAGCAATATTGAAATAAAAGCTAACAAAAAATAAATTGTTTGATAAACTTTTAAAGTTTATCTGTGAATTTGCACGATAAATGTCACAATTTTTTGCTAGATATTTGTCGTATTAGAATATATTATTTGCTCTCCAAACTAAGCTCTTACTTCTAAATGCATTTGCGTAGTATTTATTGATTTAATGCCTTGCAGAGCTACTTTACCAAAAATCACAAATATACGTTCTTATAATTTTGGTTATAATTGATCTTTATGTGTAAAATATTTAGCTTATATTTTACATTTATGTAGTGTGCATTTATAATATACAAAATCAAGGCGGGAAAGTCACACTTTGAAATCATATATTAAAACAACAAATTAGACTACTGTCTATCT
>Ga0115000_10004825_pt1 | contig 10946 bp, 9 predicted proteins | sample ArcticOcean_MG_C_6_FD_89690 | JGI IMG/M metagenome (GOLD analysis project Ga0115000, IMG submission 89690) | Marine microbial communities from western Arctic Ocean - ArcticOcean_MG_CB8_128 | ecosystem: Environmental > Aquatic > Marine > Oceanic | place: Arctic Ocean: Canada Basin | collected... | reverse complement strand
CCTGTCGTTGTTCAGGTAGGTGAGAGTTCTGAGGGTCCCTGCGAAATTCCCCTGCAGCAATTAGCGCCCTCATTGTCTTTGGAGGCGCAGGTATATCAAAGCTTGGTGCTCGGTGTGCGCGACTACGCGAGAAAGAATAAATTTAAGGGGGTTGTTTTAGGATTGTCGGGAGGAATCGATTCGGCACTTACTCTGGCTATTGCTGCGGATGCGCTTGGCAGTGATCGTGTCCAAGCTGTGATGATGCCATTTACCTTCACGTCTGCGATGAGTCTCGATTTGGCTGCCCAGCAAGCTACAAAGCTAGGTGTTGATTATCAGCAGATATCTATTCAGGGAGTCTATTCCGAATTTATGCAGGCGCTTGAGGGGCAGTTCGCCAATACCGAGACAGACGTCAGTGAGCAGAACCTGCAGGCAAGGTGCAGAGGTGTTCTCTTGATGGCTATCTCCAATAAGAAAGGGTCGTTGGTTCTTACCACTGGTAATAAGAGTGAAATAGCCGTTGGTTATTCGACACTGTATGGCGATATGGCTGGTGGATTCGATGTGCTAAAAGACGTGTCTAAGACTTTGGTTTATAGATTGGCTCACTATCGCAATACTGAATATTCAGCTGTAGCGGAGGAGGTCATCCCGCAAAAGGTCATAGATCGTCCGCCGTCGGCCGAGCTCGCGCCTGATCAAGTTGATCAAGATAGCCTGCCTCCCTATGACGTGTTGGATCGTATCTTAGAGTTGTATGTAGAGAATGATTACAGTGCTGCCGCTATCATTGAGCAAGGATTTGATGAGCAAGTAGTTAAGCGTGTGCTGCGGCTTGTAGATTTAAACGAGTACAAGCGGCGGCAGAGTCCCATAGGGGTTCGGCTAACGCAGCGCGGATTTGGTCGCGACCGTCGTTATCCGATCACGAATGCCTGGCCCATAGGTGAGTAATTGCGGCCGATCTCTCTTGATTGAAGACCTATCTAGGTGCAGGAGGCACAGGTCTGGTTGCGCTGGGGCGTTGCTGTGTTGGCAGGCGCACTTGTGGTGTTTGATGCCTATTGTGCCGTAACGCACCTTGATTCTGTCGAATAGCATTACGAATACGTTGTTGGTTCTGCGTGCCACGTGCCCCGTCGTAGTTTCTGCTCAAATTGGTCCCTTAGTCTGCTGCGTTCGGCCCGGGACATATCCTGAAAGCGTCTTTGTATATTCCTTAGGCGTCTCTGATCAGACCTGCTAAGACCATTGAAGCGCTGAAACCGTTGATTGATTATTTGCTGTTGCTGCTGCGATAGATTTTGGAATTTCTGCTGCTGATCTCTCGCTTGAGAACGCTCCGCCGGTTGCATCTGCTGAAAACGATTCGCTCCTCGACGCAGGCGCTGCTGTCTCTGCGCGCTGAGACTTTCCCACTGTGGTTCGAGTTGTTGCAGTATTTGTCGCTCTTGGAGTGACAAATCTGTCCATGGAGCCTTTTCTTGAGCGAGACTAATCTGCGCGAAAAATATCACGAGATAGAGTAGTTTGTGTAGGCTCGTTTGCTTAATCATTGCTTGTCGTTTGTCGCATCATTAGGTGAATTGTCATCTGCATTGGCTTCAGTTGAAGCTTCCAGCAGTTCGGTAAATTCTTCAGTTAATAAGCTATCAGGATTTATCCATTCACCTGCATCTGTTTCAAATTGACCTAAAAATTCTAAAAATTCTAAAAATTCTAAATCCGGTGCTGACTCGTTTTGTTCGTCTTGGGCAGCTATTGCGCTCGAAAATGTTCCGGTCATGCAGGCGAGTAACAAAGTTCGCCCGGAATAGATTCGAAATTTACGCCTTAGCCGTGTGCCTCCAAAATCACAAAATGAGTGATTCGTTTTCGGCGAGCCATAGATAGAATTCCAAATTATCATAGAGCTCAATATCCTCGGCTGTAGCAACGAGGCCAATCTCTTCATTCAATGTCACAGTGCCTGCAGGTCTGGAATCTACATAAAAAATAGCTATCGCAGTAACCACCACACAGGCTGTAGCTAGCATACCCGCTGATGCAGTAAAATTGAATGAATCGAATTGAGTTTTAATCCAAGAGCTTAGTGAAAAGCCATTGGTTTGTGTCGTTTCCTCTTGTAGCTGTTCGAATCTGGCTACGGCACTGTGCCGTATCTGATCGAGCCGCGCTTCAATATCTGGGGACGAGGCGCTGTTGTCATTCAGCTTGCTGCTGACAGCTTGGGCTAGGTGCGCATTTTGCAGCAGTGCTGCTTGTCTGGCCTGTGTCAGAGATTGTTCAATGGATAGAGTCAGATGCGCAATGCTGGCATCTAAATGCCTGCAAACTTGTTTGACAAAAAACTCTTCATCTACTTTGTTCATGGCCAGTGTTCACCTAGTTGAGCTCTAAGGCTATGAATGGCTCGCGAATAATGGGTCTTTACGCTTCCCTCGGCGCACTCCATGGCGGTTGCGGTCTGTCTCACGTTTAGTCCCTCCCATGCGCGTAGCAGGAATGCTTGCTGTTGGCGTGCCGGGAGCCCCTCTAGAGCGATCTGTAACTTGTCCATACTTTCATTGGTGACGGTTTCTTCATCAGTCGAGCGGCCATAGGGGTCCGGAGCTGCCTGAATAGAGTCTTCTCCCTCTTCATCTGTATTGCTTAGCCAGCTTCTATGTCTATTTCTGACTGTATTACGGCGATACCAATCGTTGATACGACTGTTTAGGATGCGCTAAAACAAGGGAGTCCATTCTTCTTCGCTACGATCTAAGTATTTTTCCACAAGCTTGAGCATGGCGTCCTGCACTAAATCCAGCGCATCTTCCGGATTGCCCGTTGCGATCTGAGCAATGCGGAAGGCGCGCGATTGAACGCCTTTAAGGAACTTGTCCAATGATACTGAGCTATTCAGAATTAAATCTCCAGAGACGGCCATACTCATAGGGTTCTTACTTCGCTACGTTTGCCCGTCTACCGCACCATATCGGCTAACTAATACTCAATATGACTCTATCCCAGTAATACAAACGCGCCAGTGCAAAAACGGTTTACCCGTGCAAGGAAGAAAATAGGAGGTTTTTGGATGTGCGGCCTTCGTCAGCGTTCTGGCGAAGGCCGTGGTTGGGCAATTTAGTCGAAGAGGCCGAAAGTCAGGATGCTAAACCAAGAGCGACTCACTGGTGCAGCGCGCGTCTGGGTGTCGATAATCTGCTGGCTGCCAGAATTTAAAGGTCTATTGGTGGGGGCTAACGGAGGCTCGACGCGATTATCGCCGATTAGGCCAAACGAGACAGTGTACAGCACAGATGGATTGGTGATTTCTGTGCGGATGATGAATTCACCGTCATTGTCGATCGAGGCATGGTCCGGGTAGTTTTCTCTTAGTAAAGTGAGCGATGTGTCGGCAAGGTCATTGAGGCCCAGCCGGAGATAGGTCTCCACCATGATAGCCACACCGTCGGCTACGGCCGGTGTGCCCTGAAAGTTCTCCACGACATATTGGCCGCGCCTTTGCGCTGCTACAAAGGCACGGCGGTCAAGGTAGTAGTTTGCTACATGAATTTCGTAGGCAGCTAGATTGTTGCGTAGGAAAACCATGCGCGCCCTAGCGTCAGCCGAATAAGGGCTGTCAGGGTAAAGTGCGAGTAGCTGTGAGAAGTCTGAAAAAGATTCGCTTGCCCGACCTGGGTCTCGCCTAGTTGGGTCGATAGGTATGAAGCGATTGATCAGCCCGCGATCATCGGTGAATGAGGATAGCCCCTTCATATAATAGGCATAGTCGATGTTCTCGTTATCCGGATGGAGCCGGATAAAGCGATCTGCTGCTGCCCTAGCAGCCTCGGAATCTCCGTTTCTATAGTAAGCATAGACGATTTCGATCTGTGCTTGCGCTGCGAACCTGCCGAAGGGAAAGCGGGACTCTAATGCTTGATAAGTGGCGATGGAGCCCTGAAAATTCTGAGAGTTTAGTTGTTCTAGCGCGCGGCGATAAAACTGTTCTTCGGTTGATAATCCGGCGAACTGATCTCTTTCCTCACTATCGAACCAACCACAGGCCCCAAGAAGCAGGGATAGACAAATAATTAGAGGTAATCTTAAAACTGAAGCGCGCACTGTTCTTCCTGTGTTAGGTCTGTCGTGTGGTCTAGTCTAGGAGCTCAGCTATCGCCAGCCCGCAAAAGCGCTATTTAACCACAGCATTGGTCGCAATCCCAACTTGTGCTATGCCTGTGTAATCCGTGAACTTTTCTCAGGCCTGCTGTGTGCAGCGACTTAATCAAGTATCATGCCTCCATGACAAGTCATATCTCACTTAGAGCAGAAGTTACCGAAGAGTTATCGGGCAATCGATTAGACCAGATTGCAGCTAAATTGTTTCCTGAATATTCACGTGCGCGGCTACAAAGCTGGATTCGAGAAGGAGCGTTGCTAGTTAACAGCAAGCAGCTTAGGCCTCGCGATCGCCTTGAACCGGGAGACTGCCTAGTCGTAGAGGCGCAACTAGTGGCTGCTGAGACTTGGGTGGCCGAGGCGATGCCACTGGATATTGTCTTCGAGGATGAACAGCTGATGGTGATTAACAAGGCCACCGATGTGGTAGTGCATCCTGCGGCTGGACATAGCCAGGGGACTCTGTTGAATGGCATATTGCACCACAATTCAAATCAGGAGGAATTGCCCCGCGCTGGCATTGTGCACCGCCTCGATAAAGACACCACCGGCCTTATGGTGGTCGCCAAGACTTTGACGGCCCATGCGGATTTGGTAAAGCAACTGCAGGAAAGGTCGGTAAGCAGGGAATACGAAGCCGTTGTGCAGGGTGTTTTAACTGGTGGCGGCCGCATTAATCGAGAACTGGGTAGGCATCCGGTCAACCGAAAGAAGAGAGCGGTGGTGGAGTCTGGGCAGGAAGCAATAACTCACTATAGGGTTATTGAAAGGTTTCGTAGTCACACCCACGTGCAAGTGAATTTAGAAACCGGCCGCACGCATCAAATTCGCGTGCACATGGCGCACCTAAATAACCCCCTTATCGGTGATCAGCTCTACGCGGGGCGTTTTAAATTGCCTGCGGCTTGTTCTAAAGAGTTGAGTGATTGTCTGCGAGGATTTAAGCGGCAGGCCCTGCACGCGAGGAAGCTGGAGCTGGACCATCCGGAAAGCTGCGAGCGCATGAGTTGGAGCGCGAACACGCCCGCTGACATGGTGGAGCTAATTGAACAACTTCGCCGAGACGGTGCATGACAGTTAAGCAGACAATTCTCGCCGACTGGGCAGTCTCGCCCAGTATCGTCGCCTTCTCTACGACTAGGGAGGGTGGGGTGAGCGAGCCACCCTTTGCCTCATTTAATTTAGCCACTCATGTTGGCGATGATTCACTTCGAGTAGTGTCAAATCGGGCTCTTTTAAAAAAGCTGTTGCCTCAACATCTAGAATGGCAATGGCTAGAACAAGTCCATGGCAACGATGTGGCGCTAGTCAACAAGGCTGGCCCCGCGCTTATCGCCGATGCAATGCGCACTACGCGCGCGAATTTAGTTTGCTGCGTACAGACTGCAGATTGCCTCCCCGTTTTTGTAGCTGCTTTAGATGGTACAGAAGTAGCTGTAATACATGCCGGCTGGAAAGGCTTGGCATCAGGTGTCATCGAAAACACGATTTCTCGGATGTCGACTTCTGCCTCTAATCTGGCAGTTTGGTTAGGGCCTGCAATAGGCTTCTGTCATTTTGAAGTGGGAGAGGAGGTTAGGAATTGCTTTCTCTCTACCTCGGGATCGCCCTCGTTAGTCCTGGCAATGGAAAGTTGCTTCGTCTCCAGCAAAAATCGAGGAAAATTCATGGCCGACCTATATGCCATAGCAAGACTAAAGCTGACTGCCCTGGGAATAGATAAGATAAGTGGTGGTGATTACTGCACTTATTGTGATGATGACAAATTTTTTTCCTATCGGCGCGATGGAGTTACCGGCAGAATGTTGAGTGCTATCTATATTGAAGCTTAGTTCCAATTCGTCAATGGTGGCGCTAAATTTTCTCTCTAAGCATTGATATCACTCAATTAAAAATCCTTCTCTTCATTGATTATTTTCCTAAAGACCCCATTATCTAGTTCAGAAAACACTATTTAATAGCGTCCGCTAGGGCGGGCTCATTTGGAATCGTTATGCGAATCGACAAACTAACAAGCAAGCTACAGTCAGCATTGGCAGACGCGCAATCCATGGCTTTGGGTGCGGATAATAATTTCATTGAATCCTGTCATCTATTGCTAACTCTGCTGGATCAAAAAGGTGGTTCTGTTCGTCCTTTGCTTTCACAGACGGGATTCGACATCGCTGATCTGCGAGCCAAGTTGCAAACCCTAGTAGACGACTTGCCGAAGCTGCAAGATAGCTCCGGTGAGATTTCGGTGTCCGGGGATCTGACAAAAATATTAAATCAAGCCGATAAAATCGCTCAGCAAAAAGGTGACTCTTTTGTTTCGAGTGAGACAATATTGCTCGTTGCGATGAAGGGTTCAGGGGCGGTTGGTAAGTTGCTTAATTCTTACGGAGTATCCCCGCAAGCGCTCGAAAACGCCATCGCGAATTTGCGTGGCGGCGCGAACGTTGATGATGCCGGCGCCGAAGACTCTTGGCAGGCGCTGAAAAAATATTGTGTTGATCTAACCGAGCGTGCCGAGAAAAGCGAACTCGATCCTGTCATCGGCCGCGACGCAGAAATACGACGCACCATACAGGTGCTGCAACGCCGGACGAAAAATAATCCTGTGTTAATTGGTGAACCTGGTGTTGGTAAAACTGCAATCATCGAAGGGCTCGCGCAGCGAATTGTGAATGGCGAAGTGCCTGAAGGGCTGAAGGATAAGCGGGTCTTGTCTTTGGATATGGGTTCGCTGATAGCCGGCGCAAAATTCAGAGGAGAGTTTGAGGAAAGACTCAAAGGCGTTCTGAGCGAGCTGTCTAAGCTAGGCGGTTCGGTGATTTTGTTTATTGATGAATTACACACCATGGTCGGCGCAGGAAAGGGGGAAGGCGCTATGGATGCTGGCAATATGCTGAAGCCAGCGTTGGCTCGTGGTGAATTGCACTGCGTCGGTGCAACTACGCTAGATGAATACCGTCAGCATGTCGAAAAAGACGCTGCGTTAGAGCGCAGGTTTCAGAAGGTCTTAGTGGAAGAACCCAGTGAAGAGGACACGATAGCAATCTTACGTGGCCTGAAAGAAAGATATGAAGTACATCACGCTGTCGACATTACCGACGGCGCGATAATCGCGGCGGCTAAACTTTCGCAGCGTTACATAACTGATAGGAAGCTGCCGGATAAGGCAATCGACCTCATAGATGAGGCGGCTAGCATGATTCGAATGGAGATCGATTCCAAGCCTGAGGAAATGGATAAATTAGAAAGAAAGCTAATCCAGCTGAAGATTGAGCGCGAGGCCTTAAAGAAAGATGAGGACCCGGCTTCAAAGAAACGCAAAGTGAAGTTGGAAGAAGGCATTGTGGAACTGGAGAAGGAATTTTCAGACTTAGAGGATATCTGGAAATCTGAGAAAGCTTCTTTGCAAGATGCTCAATTAATCAGGAGTAATCTCGAGCAGGCACGCAATGACATGGAGCTCGCGCAACGCGCGGGCGATCTTGCTCGCATGTCCGAAATTCAATACGGCCTAATTCCTAGTCTTGAGAAAAAGCTTGAGGCGGCGGCCAAAGCCGAGACAACAGAAAAACAGCTGCTACGTAATCGCGTTACCGAGGAAGAAATCGCCGATGTGGTGTCGCGCTCTACAGGCATACCGGTGAGTAAGATGTTGCAGGGTGACAGGCTTAGGCTGCTCGAGATGGAAGGCGCATTACACAAGCGCGTGATCGGTCAGGACGAAGCGATTCAAGCAGTCGCGAATGCCGTGCGACGATCCAGATCGGGGCTGTCTGATCCTAACCGACCCAATGGTTCCTTTTTGTTCCTGGGACCGACAGGGGTAGGTAAGACGGAGTTGTGCAAGGCGTTGGCTGAGTTCCTTTTCGATACCGAAGAGGCGATGATCAGAATCGACATGTCAGAATTTATGGAGCGACACTCAGTGGCTCGACTCATAGGTGCTCCTCCGGGCTACGTCGGCTATGAAGAGGGCGGTTATCTAACAGAAGCTGTGCGCAGGAGGCCTTATTCGGTTCTGCTGTTAGACGAGGTCGAAAAGGCGCATACCGATGTATTCAATATCCTCCTACAGGTGCTGGATGATGGGCGCCTGACCGATGGCCATGGCAGGACAGTAGATTTTAGGAATACCGTCGTAGTGATGACGTCCAACCTTGGCTCTGACCGCATTCAGGAGATGATACCTGAAGGCATTGATGATGAGCTTGACTACGAATCTGTTAAGTTAGCTGTGATGGAACGAGTCGTTAAGCATTTCTCACCAGAGTTTGTGAATCGTATCGATGAGACAGTGGTGTTCCATCCGTTGCTGAAGGAGCAGATTCGCGGAATCGCTGGCATCCAGATTCAATTGTTGCGTCAGCGTCTACAAGATAATGACTTAGGCCTGACAGTCTCTAATTCGGTGCTGGATAAAATCTCGGCGCTTGGATATGACCCTGTCTACGGTGCGCGTCCCCTTAAGCGTGTTATTCAAAACCGCATCGAAAATCAGCTTGCTCAGCAGATGCTGCAGGGAAATTTCGTTGCTGGCGATGTGATAGCCATAGACTTAGATTCTGATGGGGAGTTGTCTTTCTCTAAAACTAGCCCGGTTGCCGATGAGGAGTCGGCGGTAGCTTAAGCTGCCGTCGCCTTACCGATAGTACTGATATTTGAATTCACACCAGTAAATACGCGCCTTGCTGAACAGAAGAGCTTGACTTTCCTTGTATTAATGGCAAAATTCCGCCTTATTAAAGTAGAGCGGCTAGGTCAACCTTCAGCCCTTCTGCAGTAATCTGCACTCGCCGCAACCGGCATACCGGCAGATTGCCATCTAGGTGTAAGTAAACATCCACCTATGAGCCTTTATCACGTTATCGCGTAGGGGGCCGACAAGAAGCAATAATTGACGGTTTTTAGCCGCGACTTGCGGATTGTTAATAAGAAAATCTCAGAAATAATCAATAGACAGCGGGCCATCTGGTCGGTTGTTCTGTTACATTTTTCCGGCTATTAATTTAGTGGAAATACGACGAATCACGGTTTAGAGGCATAGAAAAGTGGATCAATTATCTGGTGGTGAGGCGCTACTACGAGCGCTGCACGATGAGGGCGTAGAAATTATATTCGGTTATCCTGGTGGAGCCGTATTGCACATCTATGACGCGATCTTTAATCAAGACAAGGTCGAACATATTTTAGTGAGACACGAGCAGGCGGCGACTCATGCAGCAGATGGTTATGCTCGTGGTACGGGGAAGCCAGGTGTGGTGCTAGTGACTTCTGGTCCCGGTGCAACCAACGCTATAACTGGCATCGCGACAGCGTACATGGATTCGATTCCTATGGTGGTCATCTCGGGTCAAGTAGAAAGTAGAATGATCGGTACCGATGGTTTTCAAGAGACGGATATGGTCGGTGTTTCTCGGCCTATTGTGAAACACAGTTTCATGGTGCAGAATCCGGCTGAAATTCCGTATATCGTTAAGAAGGCATTTCATATTGCCACAACTGGGCGACCTGGCCCGGTTGTTATCGATATTCCAAAAGATGTAACCGATCCGAAGATTAAGTTCGACTACGAATATCCTGCCGATATTAAGATACGCTCTTATGCAGTTCCTGCTAAGGGGCACTCGGGTCAAATTAAGAAGGCGGTAGATGTATTGATGGCGGCGAAGCGCCCCATGATTTATGCCGGTGGCGGTGTTATTCAAGGAGAAGGTTCCGAGTTATTGACTGCGCTTGCACGCAAGCTAGGTTTTCCGATCACAAACACGCTAATGGGATTGGGCGCCTATCCTGCATCGGACAAGCAATTTTTGGGCATGTTAGGAATGCACGGTACCTATGAAGCGAATATGTCGATGCACTACAGTGATGTGCTTCTTGCGATAGGTGTTCGCTTCGATGACCGGGTAACGAATTCGGACGTAAGCAAATTTTGCCCGGATGCAACTATTTTGCACGTAGATATCGATCCAGCCTCTATTTCTAAAACTGTAGCTGCAGACGTTCCAATTGTTGGCTCGGTGACATCTGTTTTGGAGGAGATGCTTTCGCAGATAGCTTCATCAAAACAGAAGGTCGATGAGCAATCACTGAAAGTTTGGTGGGATCAGATTGAGCAGTGGCGAGAAAAAGACAGTCTTGCCGTTACACCATCGACAGATGGAACGATCAAGCCGCAGGAAGTTGTTCAGGCTGTGTTTGAGATAACCAAGGGCGATGCTTATGTCTCGTCTGATGTAGGCCAGCATCAGATGTTTGCTGCTCAGTACTACGGTTTTGACAAGCCGCGTCGCTGGATCAATTCCGGTGGTCTTGGAACTATGGGTTTCGGCTTTCCGGCAGCAATGGGTATTCAACTTGCGTTCCCTGATGCTGTTTCAGTGTGCATCACCGGCGAGGGCAGCTTTCAGATGAACCTGCAAGAGCTTGCAACCTGCATGCAGTATAAATTGCCAGTAAAAATTGTTTGTCTTAATAATCGTGCCTTAGGCATGGTGAAGCAGTGGCAGGACATGCAGTACGGCGGAAGATATTCGCACAGTACTTATGAAGAATCATTGCCTGACTTCGTGAAGCTGGCTGAGGCCTACGGGCATGTAGGTATTCGAATAGAAGACAAGTCTGAGTTAGATGCTTCTCTTAGAGAAGCATTTTCTCTGACGGACAAGTTAGTGTTTATCGATGTCTTGGTGGATCCAGAGGAGCATGTGTACCCGATGGCCATTAAAGGTGGTGCAATGAAAGATATGATTTTGAGTAAATCGGAGCGAACCTAATGAGACGTATAATTTCAGTTCTGATGG
>Ga0115000_10004823_pt1 | contig 10948 bp, 6 predicted proteins | sample ArcticOcean_MG_C_6_FD_89690 | JGI IMG/M metagenome (GOLD analysis project Ga0115000, IMG submission 89690) | Marine microbial communities from western Arctic Ocean - ArcticOcean_MG_CB8_128 | ecosystem: Environmental > Aquatic > Marine > Oceanic | place: Arctic Ocean: Canada Basin | collected... | reverse complement strand
GTTTTGTCCTCATTAATCCCCCAAACTGTTGTGTGCTTTGTGTGCGCAAAACTCGAGAGAGGAGCGCGCGATTCGAAGGACAAAGAAGCAGCCTTCATTGGGGGAGAGTGAGAGAGGAAACCGTGGGACTTTCTGCTCTCTCTTTCTTTCTCTCATTAGAAAGCTGTTTTGTATTAAAATCCTTTCGATTTAATTCCCTAAACTCATCCGCGCAAAACTCTCGCGCGAGAATGAGCTCGGCGTTCACTTCCGCGTGCTCCTCGATCGATTTCGGGTTCTCTCAGTGCTTTGGATGGCAGTCTTCTTCCGAAGAACTCGTCGCAAAACTTTCCGGGGGGCAAAGTTTTCCCGCGACCGCGACGGGATTGGACGTGACCGAATCGGTCCACGATTTGGATTCGAAAACGTTTATTCTCACCGGAGCGACCGGGACGTTGGGGAGAGCGTGCGCGAAAATTTTACGGATGAGAGGGTGCAAACTGATATTCGCGAGCAGAGACGTGGAGAAGGCGAGAGCGTTCGCGGGAGAGATGGAGAAGGAAGACTTTGAAGGAGAGGAAGAAGGAGAGGATGATGATGATGATGATGAAGAAGAAAAGGACGAAGAGAAAGAGGCGGACAAGGAGAAGCCAAAGAAGAAGAAAAAGAAAAAGAAGAAGATAACGATGAAAGAAGTGACGATATTGAAGTGCGATTTGAGTTCCGTGCACTCGGTGAAGTCTTTTTGCCGAGAGTTTCAAAAGTTAGCGTTGCCTTTGCATGGGATTTTGTGCTTAGCGGGGTTGGTCGTGCAACCGTTTGCGTTGACGAAACCGGACGGGGTGGAGACGCACTTCGCGATTAACCATCTGAGTCACTACGCCATGGTGTCGTTTTTGAGCGACGAGTTGACGAGGACCGCGGCGGTTGCCGGAAACGACGGGAAGGTGGTGTTGGTGTCGAGCAACGCGCACCATTGGTCGTATCGAGTGCGAAGAGGGACGACGAAACCGAGTCGAGGGATTGATTTTGAGAATTTAAATAGCTCGTATGGGTATTCAGCGATTAACAGTTACGGACAGTCGAAATTGTGTCCAATTTTACACGCGTGGAGAATTTCGGAAACGGTGAATGGCGTGAGAGCGTTTGCGGTGAATCCAGGGCAGTTTGGCGAGGAGTTGTCGAAACAGTTTGGGGAATATTTCGGAGGATCCATCGTGCACTCGTTGGTGGCGCCGTTTACAAAGGTCAGCGTAGAAGTAGCTTCGGCGACGGTTTTGTTGTGTTTGACGAATAGTGGGTTACCTCCAGGGGTATATTATAGCGAGTGTAAGCCGACGAGGAGTTCGTTACCTTCGAGAGATCCGAGGTTGGCGACGCAGTTGTGCGACGAGAGCGACGAGATGATTCGGGAGATATTAGCAAAGAAACATATAGAATTTAGCGGAGAGAATGAATCTGGCGGTGGCGGAGGAGGAGGTAGTGATTCTCCAAAGGTCCCGCGGTCGCCCGGAGGGATGGTGATGATGACATCGCCGGCAAAAATGAGCATCGGAGGAGATTCTCCGAGAGGGATGAAGTAAACTCACTAAGGTACGAGCGCTAAATGTTTTCCTTCTCTTGTTTTTTTTCTTTTTCGGCTGATGTATCTAGGATCCGAGGCGCACAAAGAATGCTCGATATCCCTCAAAATTTAGCCAACATAAAACTGGTTTCAGCGACGACTTGCGACGAGCGGAGGTTGAATCACAACAACCTTTGTTCTACTTTTACTGTCTCGCATATTTGATTTCAACAACCCTCTATTTTATTTTCTTATCTATATAAAGTTTAGCTCACCTTTAGTTTTCTTCTTCTATTTCTCTTTCTCCTAGAGTTGTGAAAAACGAGCGAAGCAAACATGACAGCCATAACGCTCACAACAAACGTGACGGCATCCACATCTGGAATTTCTAATAACGCGGGCGTCTCTTTTTCGTAATCTATCGGTCCAGCCATGTTTAGGAGTCCCTCAATCTCGGGGGATCCGAGATGCGTTGGCGGCAGTAGCTCGCCGAGATTCTTGCGCACGTAAACATCATCGCCTTCTTCTTTTTTCGGCGCAAAATCGTACTCAAACATCGATATTCTCAGATAGGTCGTCGCATTCATGTGCTTTTGCATAGACGGGTCTAATATTTTCCAAACCTCTGGCGACTTTTGTAATATACGAATGATAAACATTGAAAACCACCGGTAACGGGCATCTTGAAAGACGCCATCGCCTCTTAAAGCTGCAAACCACATTTGCCAATCCAATCTCGGTTGATGAGGTGCTACAAATGATGGACGTTTTTTCACGTCGCCCGGCTTATATTTAAACGCGAGTTCGGTCCATTCCACATCCTCGACTTTATCGGCGTCGGGCGCAATCTCGAAAATAATTTCGCGGCGCGCAACTTTTCCGTCTTCGCCGACCCCGGTCATCGAGCGAAACAATCCATATCCGGAAGAAATGCGTCTCAGAGGCGTTGGCATGTGATGCTGTATCGAGCTCGTCGCCGTATCGAGAAACTCGGCGTTTGCCCGGAGCAAAGGATGCGCCTTTGCAATTTGTTTGTTCGGCGCAATCTCTCGCATCGGCGCCGTTACGACGAGCAAGTACGCCATCAACAAAACATCGCGACATCTCCGCAACGTGAAAAACGCCATCTTAAAACTCTCTTCGTTATTTTCTTTTTCCTTCTTCGTTGCTTTCGCCAGAAAACCGCGATATGCATACGTCAAAGGTACGGCAACTAAAATCAAATACGTTCTCGATACAGGAACTGCGACGTCGAGGAACTTTGTCAAGCGTTTATTCACATTCTTCGGGGACGCGCGAAGTTTCACGCCATCTTTACCTGGTGTAAACATGTTCACCGTGCATATAATGAAAAACAGAAGCGAGAGATGCGTCGCAATCATAGCCATCGAGTGTTGCAACACGGGCAAGGCTTTTGCTTTGTTCTTTACGAGCGTGCGAGCGGCTTCTCCATCATTACCTTTATCTTCTTCTTTCTCGTTGACCGTCTTCACCACCTTCCTCTCGCCGCCGGCGAAGCTCGCCATCGATAACACGATCGTCAAAAGATTGAAATATGCGTAGTTCCCACTCAATATAATGCCAATCTGAAACAAAATCTGCCCTAAACACGCTGCTCTTCTCGCCATTTTTGTCGGCGCGATGATCAGGAACGCCATCGGTCCTTCTGCGACGTACGTCAACGCCACCCCAATCTTCTTGTACCTCGGACTCACCCCATTGGCAATCAATCGAGAAAACCCAGTCGGCAACGGCTGCGTCGCGAAGTGATACTCCAATGCGGTTAGTTTCAACCACGTTTTGCACTTCGATTGAATTTTCACGCAGCCGCTCATCAGCATCAATTTGTACAGAATCGCTCGCGGGATCCACGCGTATTGCGCGTCCTCATTCTCCTCCTCGACCGAACTCGTCCTCTTCCTTGGTGGAAATAACAACGCGCCCACCGCGCATCCGATCCCGCATTCCAAGAGTAAAACATCCCACTGAAAAGAGAGAAACGCGTCTCCAATATCCACCATCGACCCGTACGTCCAAACCAAGAACGCGAAATGGTACCATTTTCTCCTCCCGCCGCCTCTTCCTCCTCTTCCTCGTCCATCCACCATCAACCAATAAAATGTCAGCGTGACCCCTAGATACAAGACGCATTCCATGAATTTCTCGTACGACTGAAACCGCAACACAGCAGCCAACCAGACGACGTTGTAGTTTGTCGTTCGCATCAAATCGAACGTCTTACGATAAAGCACCGAGAAACTTCTTCCATGTGCTGCTGAATCAACATTATCTGAAGACGATATCGATGAGAATAACAGCCCCTCGTCGTTTAACTGTTTCAAAGGGACGAGGCCATTCTTACCGTACAACGCGGCAAACTGGCCCTCGGAAACGAGCGAGATGAACGCGAGAAGGAAACAGAGGAGGACGCCGGATTCGAACAGAGCGCGAGACGACGACATCTGCTCGTCGTCGTCGTCGCGGAAGTTTTTGCTTTTGTGTACGCGCGCGAAGAAGCGGGGAAATTTTCTGTTGTTTTACTCTTTGAACACATTAACTGTAGTATAACTAACACTAAAAGGCTAAAAAAGAGCTAATGAACGTTACGCTTGTGCCTTTTCAAATGACCAAGTTGACGAAAAGCTTTCTCGAACACATCACATGCATACGGTTTCTCGTTCGTGTGCGTACGCATGTGTTTTTTCAACTTACCAGATTGACGAAAACGCTTCTCGCAAACATCACATTCGTACGGCTTCTCGTTCGTGTGAATACGCATGTGGTTTTTCAAAGTACTAGAATGACGAAAGCTCTTCTCGCACACATCAAATTCATACGGCTTCTCGTTCGTGTGAGTACGCATGTGCTTTTTCAAATTACCAGAATCACTAAAACGCTTCTCGCACACATCACATTCGTACGGCTTCTCGTTCGTGTGAATACGCTTGTGGTTTTTCAAAGTGCCAGATGTACGAAAAGCTTTATCGCAAACATCGCATTCAAACGGTTTCTCGTTCGTGTGAATACGCATATGTTCGGCCAACTTGGATGGACTAACAAACACCTTCTCGCAAACATCGCACTCGTGCCCTCTCTTTCTCTTCGCTCTTTTCCTAACAGTCATCTCTTCCTTTCGTATCTGTTCGTTCATCTCATCATAATCATAATCAGGTATTCTCAAACACAACACTCGTTCTTCTTCTTCTCGAAACTCTCTTTCTTCTCTCTCCTCTCTGTCACTCGCGACCACCACCGTCCTCGCGTTTTCCGCGCGTTTCGGGTGCGGATTCTTTTGTCGCACCATCTCTCTCTCTCTGTATCCCTCGTTTTCTTATGTATTATATCTCTCGCCGCGAGTGTTTGCGCTTAGAACAATGAGGCATTCATATCTCTCTGCATTTCCCCTATAAAAAAGAACTTTGCGCAAAGTCGCAAACGCGCAAACAAACAGCACGCGTGGTCGGTCTCCGCGAGGACGAAAAAGAGGCGCGCTTGTGCTGCTGCGAGGAAACGACTATGCGGTCGTCGCACCATCTCGCGTGGTCGCGTATTTTCATTCTGTGTTGTTGTGTTGTTGTTGTCAACGGCATCGCATCCCCTAACAACAACAACAACAAAGAAGAAGAAGATGAAGAAGTCGGAAGATGTTTCCACGCGAACGCGAAAGGTCGACGCGCGTCCAACGAGGACGAAACGTTGTGCGCTACAATAGAAGCAACAAGGGAACTCGAAGAAGAGGGAGGAGAAAGAATGGTTCGTAAAAAGCAGTTTTTGGTCGCGGCGGTGTTTGATGGACACGACGGGCGCTTCGTGAGCTCGCAGGCGAGGAAACTCGTCGCGGAGAGCGTGGAGCGGAGACTTTTCGAGAAAGAGGAAGGACGTTTTAAGAAGGACGACGACTATTCTGCGAAGGGTGAGATGAGCACGACGGGCGACGAGGATAACGTGGAGATGGAAGAAAGAAGGGAACGACGGGCGTTGGAGATGGCGTTGCGAGACGTTCACGAGACCATCGAGAGGAAGATGACGGATGGCGCCGGCGCCAACCCAGACGCTTCGGCGGGGGGTGGTTTGCGCGTTGGCGGATCGACGGCGTTGGTCGCTCTGATTTCTCCCGATTTGTCCCGCGCCTCGTTCGCGTGGGTTGGAGATTCGAGAGCGTACGCGTGTGAAAGCACTCGAAACGAGGCAAAGGTGATCACGAGGGATCACACGGTGAAAGCGAGTTTGGAGGAAGCGGAAAGGGTAAGGAAGATGGGCGGCGTCGTGACCGGGGACCGAGCGGAAGGGATTTTGGTCACCCGGGCGTTGGGGGATTTTGAAAGCCGAGGAGTTGGCGGAGCAAAAGCGGAAACAAGGACGGTGCGTTTTGAGGAATTCGCGGAGAGGTGGGATGAGGAGGGGGAGAAGGAAGAGAGTAGTAGTAATAGCGGTAGGGGTTTAGAATACGCGAGTAATCCTCGCGAACGCGCGGAAGAAATTAGAAAAAGGAGACGAGAGGGTAGTAGCGGAGATGGAGAGAAGGATTCGTTGTCTGTTTCTTCTTCTCCATCGTCCTCGCCGATTCCAAAGAGAAAGAGTCGGGCGAGAAGAAGAATACGTGGAATCGTTCTCGTGTCGGACGGCGTCATCGAAAAAGCAGAAGACGAGGGGGAAAGCGGACAGTTCATGAACGAACTGTGCGAGATTTTATTTGGAGATTTGGACACGGCCACCGTGAGAAGACGCATTAAACGAAGACGATCTCGTTTAGAAACGACAACGATTGCATTGAAACCGGTGCCAAATCGGATGAATGCTATCAAAGACGCGAAGGCAAAGGAGCATGAAACGAGTCCGGAGGACGACGAGGCGTTCAATAGTAACGAACAACCGCCAGAGAATGATATATTTAACAGCAATCTGGTGGAATTGAAAGTCGACGGCGAAGTCGAGCTCGAACCAGATGAAAAGGTATTTCCAATAGAAGCTTGGGCGGACATCCGAAGTTATGGAGAAAATATCGATATGGCAAAGAACGCTCGATTGACGTGTGAAATGGCAATCGCGATGGGAAGCAAAGACAACGTAGCGGTAGCAGCCATTAAGTTCCCAGATGTCGCGGAAGAGCCTATACCGTTAAATTCAGAAGAAAAAGAAGAGATCCTGTACGCTAAGATCGAAACATCACGCGCCGAAAATGAAGCGGACGCAAACCGCCTCACGGTTGCCGATCGGCGCCGGAACGACGGCCGCATTTTTTCAATCGACCCGAAGCCCGGTACGGTAATCGCCAACGCCTTTCGGTTGAACGAAATCGTCGCATTGAGTAACGGTCCAATAAAAAATTATCACGACGGTGTCTTGCTCGGCAACGAACAAGACGAGAGAGAGGAAAGAGTAGGATCAGACATCGTGCAAAAGTATATCGTGGGAGGCGAAGGATACCAGTCCTATTCAGAGGCCATAGAAATTCCTTGGAACGTTGATTTATACGAATACGGCGAATATTTTGACTTTGATGGAAGCTATTTTTCTTCGGCATCCGGCGCATTGCCCGAGGGAAATAGTGTGGGAGAAGCGCAAAAACAAATGATCAAATTGACAGACGCGGATAAAGCGTTTGCAATGCTCATGGTTGCGCCAGCTTCCTCGCGCGAGCACATAAAAAGAGCCGCGATGAAAGTGGAAACGCCGCCTCCCGATGGAGTTCTTTCGAATTGGTGGCTTCGCGCGAAGAGCGGCATATCCTCCGTGTTCTTCTCAACGGCACCAGTGGAAGAAGAAGAAGAGAAAGAAGGAGAGTTGAAAGAGGATGTCGTGCTCGTACCTACATCGACATCTGCGCAACACGAAGATACTACGCGCTCGAACCGTAAAAGAGTATTCGCCAAAGGTCATTTTGGTGAAGTGTGGCGAGCGACAGATTTCGACGTCGGCACACTCACGCCACAATGTCGCACGAGCGCAAATGATGTGAGTCTGGAGAGCGATTCGAGCGATTTCGAAGAGAATGATGCGAGTTCTTCTTTCGTCATTAAACGCATATTTGTCGAAAGAGGAGACGATGTGCGGAGATCTGGAAGCCGAGAAATGTACTTTGGAAATTTATTTTGTGACGTAACTCCAAATGTCGCTCGTTTTCATCGCGCATTCGAAACGACAACGACAACGCCAGATTCGTCATCTTCCGAAGAAAAGGAGTTATGGTTAGCGTTTAGAGACGAAGGAACTTCGTTGGATCGGTTGATGTACGAAGAAGGTCAAGGCGGAATGTTGCGACCGTCAGAGTGGTGGATCGAGCAGCGCAAAATTGCCGATGAAAACGGGAGAAGAACGAGAAACGAGATTCTTAGTGCACGCCAGAATGAAACTTCGGGTAGCTCGAGAGATGAAAACGCTTCCACGTCGCCTACTTCTTCCCCCCAAAGAGATGCTTTGCGTGAAATTTTGCTCGAAATCGCACGCGGTGTTGCGAAAGTACACCAATCGAACGTGGCGCATCGCGACATCAAGCCCGCGAACGTTTTCATAGCATTTGAAAACGGCGATACCGGAACTTCTCCGTCCTCTTCCGCCATTTTTTCCTCGACGGTCGCGGTTAGCGATGTGCGCATAGGCGACTTTGGATCTGCGGTGGATGCGGGATCCTTCGATACGTTGTTTGGTCCGCTCGGGCCGAACTCGGATCAAGAAACGCCTGATTTCGCACCTCCCGAGTCCTTATTTCGCGCGAAAAATCAACACCCCGAGCATCACACGCTCTCGTCGTTTGATATTAAGAAGTATAAAATGTATGACGCGTGGTCGCTTGGAATTGTATACTTGGAGGTTTTAGCTCTAGGAACTTCACGCGTTTGGGACGACAACGGTTTCGCGACGACGAGCGATGCCGGCAAGAGAGAGCGATTACGACGGGACGATTCATTGCGCGATGCGAGCGCGGAAACACGACTGGCATATAACAGAATTAGAGCAATGTTATCTATGTGTATTGCGCCGTCCTACGCTAACTTTGGCGTAAACAGTGGCGTTGAATCGAGCGTTCGAGACGACGCGAAGTATCCTCGTCCTGGCGAATCAAACGAAGAACAGAGCGAAGATAATAAGGAAGATATCGATAACCGCGGTAACGGTAACGTGTATTCTGGCGCTTGTCTCGAAGAAAATATCATGCGAAGAATCAAGCTCCGCGACCCGTTGCGACTTGGATTACCCAACGCCTGGGCGCTTCGTTTAATTCGAAGGCTTTTACAGTGGACCCCCGATCGCCGTTTGGACGTTGCGCGGATTGAGAAGCACGCGTTTTTTAAGGAAAGAATCGACGAAGTAACAGGTGAATCGTTCTTCGCGAACGAAGGTTGGACGTGCCCAAACGATGCGTCTAGTTTCGTGTACGAGTTCTCGGACGAATGCGCGGAACGATGCAAAAATGCGGAATGCGTCTAGTTGAAAAAATTGTGTTGTGTGCTAAAACTTTCAAATACAAAAACTAAATCAATCCCCTCGTCATCAACAATCTTGAGAGTTCGAGGATTTCATTAACACTATCGTTACGTACTTTGCCCTATATCTATGCGTCGTTCCAATCACGCTCAATCCTTGGTTCGCCTTACTCTGATCTACGTACGCGTGATTCAACACCACGTGTTGCGGCCTGGGCAACAAATTCGGCGCGTACGGAATCGGCGGCATATTCAACAACGTCAACTTCAACTGCGGCGGCATCGCCGGCGGTTCTTTACTAAAATCCTCCCCGTAAAACAAATAATCGTCGTAACTCTCCTTCGGACTACTTGGTACCGCGAAATGGTCCAAATTATCTAAAATTTCCGGCACGTACTCTTGCACCTCCAACACGTTGTTCACGTTCCCCATCTCGTCGTACATCGCCGGCTGATCCGGCGCGTACATCCACTCTCCATCGACGATAAATTTATACTGATACACCCCAGGTGGAAACGATTTAATCACCGAAAACTCTCTATTCCCAGACCGATGGAGCTGCGTCCGTGTTTGCCATCCGTCGAAGGAGAGTTCGACTTCCACGACCGAACCGCCTTGCGTCCCTGTTCGTTTTAAAAATGCGCGAAGGGTAGACACACACACACACAGAGAGAGAGAGAGAGAGATGCGAGAGCGTGAGTAAAAATAACACGAGAAGAATTAAGAACGAGAGTACACGCTTCCTTTTGAAAAACCGCCATCGGCCAAAGCGCGTCGTCCGTACCAACCGCTCGCGAACACAAAAGACACATCTAGGGTAAAAACACCCCCTAACGAAGAGGACGACGGCGTAAACGACGACTTCGAAAGGAACGTCGCATACTAAACTCTAATGAACGCGAAAAACATGACTTACACGTGATGGCGACTGGCACCAGCGCCGGCTCCAGCGCTTCTCCTCCTCCTCCTCTCCCGCCTCCAAACCCCCCACCGGTGATGTTATTCAAGTGCGAACTTTGCGCCCCCGGGATCGGTACGGTTTGCGTCACCGGTCCGTGTTCGTACGTGCTGTGATGACTCGACCCACCGCCTTGCGAAAAAGCGCCTTCGAGGGAAGAGGTGTCGTCGTTCTCCTCCGGCCCTCCTCCTCCTCGGGTGTTGTTCTGCGTGCTGTTGTTGTTCCCCATCTCGTGCACTTTCCCGAGAGAGAGTTCGTTCAATTCACTTTCTTTCTCTCTCTCTCTCTCTCAGAGAAACGCAGAAAAGCAGCGCGCGCCTTCCTCTCGCGACCGTGGTGAGCGTCGCCGATATAAAGTCGTCGGTGTGTGCTCTCTCTCTCTCTCTCTGCGTCTCAGAAAGTGGCGACAAAGAAAGTGAATTTAAAACCTGCTTTTTCTCCATTCCAAACGAGCGGAAAACACTCCAAAACTCCTCATTCGCTTCGTTTGCTTTTCTACACACAGCACTAATAACACAGACTTTTGCACACAGAAAGAGAACAAGAGAGAGAGATGATGATGCGACGAGGCGCGAGGAGGCGTCTCCTCGCATCCATCGTCCAAATGCATTCTTGTTCTTCTTCTTCTTCCATCCCCGTCGGGGGAGAATTTTTGCGCTCTAATTCTTCTTCGGCGACGACGACGAACGCGCATCATACTCCGCGGTGGAGGAGGAGCGACGGGGTTGCTTTTGCGGAGGGGGACGGGGGGTCTCCTTCCGCTGCTCCCGTTGCGTCTTCGTCTCATCATCCGAGCGGCGCACGACGACGACGGAGTTTTTCTTCTTCTTCAACGACGACGGCGAGCCAACATTATTGTTCGAGAACATTTTTAGAGAGAGAACGAGAACGAACTTACGCGGCGCGAGATTTTCATCATCATAATCATCATAATCATCAGCGGAGAGCAAAAACGACGATGACGTCGTCACCATCGTCGTCGTCGTCGTCATCGACGACGATTCTCGAAGAAGAAGAAGAAG
>Ga0115000_10004818_pt1 | contig 10958 bp, 7 predicted proteins | sample ArcticOcean_MG_C_6_FD_89690 | JGI IMG/M metagenome (GOLD analysis project Ga0115000, IMG submission 89690) | Marine microbial communities from western Arctic Ocean - ArcticOcean_MG_CB8_128 | ecosystem: Environmental > Aquatic > Marine > Oceanic | place: Arctic Ocean: Canada Basin | collected... | reverse complement strand
TCAAACCTAGTATTTCTGTTTAGTGAAGCACCACTACCACTTAAAAAATTATTTTCTATTCTAATCTTTGTAGCCATCCTACGATTAGGGCCGTGATTCGGTATGATAGTTTTTGTTTTATCTATAACAGATTCAAATGTATTGGCTCCACCAAATCCTTGAGCACTACCTGTCTGTGTATAAGTTTGATTAGCACTTACATCTCTTATAGATGAACTACCTGTTAATGCAGTATTGTCATCAAATGAATATCGTCTTACTAAATTAGTGTAAGAAGATGATACACTATTTCCAACATATGATTTCGGAGTAGATACGTGTAAATCAAAAAACTCTTCTTCTAATGGTTCAGTCCATAATCTAAATTCCATTAATGAACCAGTTAATTTACTAGCTCCAAATGCTGTTGTAGAATTACCACCAATAAATAAGTCACCACTACCTGTCCAAGACGCATTATATGATTGTGAAGCCGCTGATGAACCTGAAATTAACATACTTGATTTTGATGTTAATATTATTCTATCTAAACCAGCGTCATATTTTTTAACAAATAAATCATATCTAAAAGCGTCAGTAATAGTATCGGTATTACTTTCTACTTTTCTTAATGATACATCATCCCAATAAATTGTTGAACCTGGTTTACGGTTTTCAAAACGCACACCAAGTTTTGTAGTATTAGGAAATTTAATAGTTTTTTTAACTTGTATCTGTTTCCATTCGGTTTCATTTAAACCAACTTTTTGAGATGTTTTAATACCACCTTCATTTGTCGAGTAATCAAATTCTTCATTCCAATTAACAACATCTTCATTCGAGTCTAATTCAAATAAATTAATACTACCAACTGAATCAACTGTGCTACCCGAAGCTTTAGCATAAGCACTAAATATATAAGTATCACCAGTTGATACATCAGCTACAGAAGCTGTGTATGTAGGATATAAATCACCTGGATTTCTATAAAAGTATGTGTATGACACACCATCGTTTGAAGTGTTTCTATGTCTTAAACTATTAGTTCCTATTTTAGCTACATTAGAACTACTTACTATTTCAATACTTCCACGTTCAGCACTATTTGTTCCTGTAAAAAATGGTGGATTTGCTAATGAACCTGTTTCAAATGATGGGAATGGAAATAACTCTGTATTAATTTTTGATTTTCTCAACATTACAGAATGATACTCACCACCAAATACTGGTAATAGTGATGAACTAACTTCTCTATATCCACCAGAACCAGATAACATAAATGAAACAGTTCCGTAATTATCATCTGAATCGTTATCTTTTAATTTTATAACCCAACCACTATCTTTTTGTACAAGCACTTGGTCTGAACCAGAAACGGAACGAAATCTCATTTCAACAGTTTCAGGCTTTTTACCACTATTAGTATCATTTACCCAAGTTGTTTCTACATATTGACCTGCTCTAAATCCTAGAGCCTTGGTAAATTTTCTAGCTATTTCAAATTGTGCTTTATGGTTATCTTTTTGTAATCCACCATATTCACGAACTCTTAAAATACTACTTGGAATACCATAACAGTTCATCATCCCCCTTAACGAACCAATAGTACCTTTAGATTTAAGTAAATAAGGCATACTAGCTATAATTCTTTTAGTTATTTCCTTTGATATATCGCCTTCTGGTGGTGATGATAGTGAACCTGAAGTATAAAGTGAATATGAATCACTTCCACTTACTGTTGTTACTTTTTGTCCAAATCCGATTCTACTTAAATCTAATAAGTCTTTTCCATCTTGAACATCAAAACCAAGAGATTTAGCTAAATTAAAAACTAAATCTTTAGAAAACCCATTAGATATATCATTTTGTCTATCTGTAATATCAGCTAAAGCTTTCGTGTAAACCCACAATTCATCAAAATGGTGTCCTGACATATTCATAAAATCTAAAAAATAACCATTCTCTGCATCTTCAGCAATGTGTTGTGGTAATAAATTTGTTAATTTATTTGGATTTTCTTTATCGTATAATGATGCACTATATAACTGACCTGTAGTTGAAGGGTTTGAACCATACCAGGATAAGAAATTAGCTTCTGAAGAACTTATTGGTACAAATGGGTCGGCATAAGTTCCACTACCAGACTTTGGCCAAGATGCATCTTTAAATTCTCCCATAGAACTTGTTACATAAGATGAATTTGTATTGTAAAGATAATTTTCATACCCATCAAAATTATTTTTAACTTCTCTTATTTTATTTTGAAAATTTAAAGCGTCAGTTTCACCATTTGTTATTAAAGCAAAAGAAGAACTCGTAGCGGTATAACTTTCTATTTGTTCAATTTTATATTTAAAGTTTGTTAATCTTTTTTCTGCAGAACTAAAGTTTATAAAGTTTTTATAATTAGAATAATCTACATTTATTTCCACCGGTTTTTGACTACCACTAATGTACTTATCTATTATACTTGTTTGTAATTTTGAATCACTCGTAATTAAATCGTTAAAAGTTTTAAGCTTTGTTTGACGGTTGTTAATTGGTGAAGTTACCAGTTTTGAATCAGGTGTTTTTAATATTAGTACATCTTCATCTTCCTGGTCATATGGAACTAACTCAACAGTTTCTGTAAGTTGTGGTAATATTTCACGAACTATAAATGCCTTATCACCCTTTTTAATATCATCTGATAATGGTTTATATAATTTAAATATTCCTGAATGCGGAGATTCTTTAAATGTTATATCATCTGTTCTTATATTTGTAACTAATAATTTATTATCTTCTCCAAAATGTAGATATGTATTTAAATCTCTAACATCTGATGTTTTATGTGAAATATCAATATTTGAAAAATTTGCTTTAGGTTCTTGAACTTGACCTTTAGTATAAGTATTATTTTTAGGTGGCTTTACTTTCGTTCTAAATTCTTTCCAAGATTGGTTTATAGTAACTTTATTACCACTAACACCTTCTATTTTAGCTACAAATGGTATTAACAGGTAAGAATTTGCATCTGCAGTTGCTTTAACTTTAACTTCTAGCACACTAGAACCATCAACCTGAACAGGCTCCTGTCCTGGCGACACGCCGACTAACATAATTTTATATTCACCACTAAATCCAGCATCTAAACCAAATAGTGTACCAAAGTTTAATGTTGGTTCAGTCTCTCCATCATCTAATCGAACAAGTCTTTCAGTAGTAGTATCTACGTGAATTATCTGTAAAGCAAAGTCATCCGCCTGCTGTTCACTGCTAACGTAAACTTCTGCATTAATATTTAAAGTAACGTCTGTGTCTAGTTTAGCCTCAACTGGGTTGGTGTTAGTAAAACCATCACCTATATTTAAAAAATTAGCCATTACCTATCCTCATCAGTTTCAAAACATACAGGATACATTATTGTGCTCGGAGAACCAGTTACATCCGCCATCGATACTGTTAGCCTAACACCAACGTGAGTATCTTTACTTGATATTGCAAACGTAGCTTCAGTTACACCTACACCCTCAACAACTTTACTATTACCACCAAAAGGAGTTGTCCATTGAACATCATTATTTTCACGATCACCGGCGTTAATAACGTCATAATTGTTTGTATCTCTATCATATCCACTAAGTTCCCATCTATAATATGCTTCTAAATTTAGTGGTCTTGTAGTAATACTTTTTAATGTAATTATATTATCTTTATCTCCTGTATATACAAGTTCTATTGGATTCCATTTATCATCATTTAAATTTCTAATACCTTCAAGTTCTAAACTTTCATCTTCTATAGTAAACCCCTTTCCATCAGTTCCAGTATCTGTACCGTATTTATTTTCAAGTTGTTGTATAGTAGTTACACCTTTAAATCCTCCATACAATTTAGTAAAGTATACATCCGGATTGGCAACTCTAACGTTAGCTTGGGAGAGGTCTGATACATAAAACCTTGCATTAACTACACCGGTTAGATCATCAAGTTCATCAGTTCTACCATCAGCTTCATCTTTTTCAGCACTTGGTGGCTTTATAATTTTTTCAATAAAACAATTATTAATTGAGACCACACCACCAATAATTTGTTTAGACAATGGGTTTGGAAACTGTAATAGTTTTGAATCTTCAAGTTCTCCACCATTTTCTGAAAGAATTTTAACACCACCCTCTACTTTTATATAATTTCGTTCTGTTTGAATTTTTAAAAAATTATCTCTATACTCAAAATCATTTATTTTTTCAGGAACTAATCTTATTTCTGAACGAGAGTCTGAAATTTCGTGAATGTAATATTTGTTTTCTTTTACTAATAACTTATTATTTTTATCATCAACAATAATTCCATTTGAATCAATAGTTGGTTCTCCAGTATAAATATTTCCATCTATATTAACTAACATTGTTTCATCTGAACCAGCAGATTTTCTAAAAAAATTATATTTTACCACATAACGGCCTCTATCGTATCCCAACTTTCTTAAAATTGTACCAGTATTTAAGTTTAAACCAGTTACTGCATTAGATATGTAATCTGACTCATCCACCACTGCACTTTCTAAAAAGTTATTATTGATGTCATACACTAAAACTTCAACATAATCATTTGGATTAGTAGTAAAGTCACCACCTAAATAAGCATAAGCATTGTTTTCTGAAGATACTGGTAAACTTCTTCCAGTGTCTAAAACTTCTATATCTTGTATATCTAAAGTTTGTTCCATTATCTTATTAATCCTCCATCTGGTATTTCATCAAGCGTTTCTTGAGTTACAGTTTTTAAGTTAGATAGGAAAAACCCTCTACCAAAAAATGTACCAGTGTTTACAAATTCTCTTTTTTGCATTCCTTGAATTAAATATCTTTTTGAACTACGGGGGTCTTTATTCGTAACTACATCACCTTCAGATATATTTGTTGGTAGTTTTTCTGCAACTTCATCTTGTTGTAATTCTGATATCTTTCTGTCAATAGTAACTTCTAATAAATTTGTTTTGTCATATAATGAAAGTTTTTCGTTTGGTGAAACAATAGATTTAGCTAAATCTAATTGTTCGAGTTTTATATAAGGTTTATATAAATCACTTGTAGTATCGGCTGTTTCTAAACCTAAACCCATTCCTAATGTTTCGTCTGGTATTATATTTTCAAAAGAAAATAAAACATTATTTGCATCTCTAAAATTATTTTCTAAAGATATTTTTAATCTTTCTAAATATTCGTTACGCAACTTGTCTTGAAAGTTTTTATAAAAACCCAACTTGTTTCGTTCTTCTGTTGTATAAGGCATTACTGTGATACCTTAAATGTAAATCCTTCATCAAAGTATTGGTCTAACTCATCAGTAGTTCCACTTCCACTTTGTATTCTATATTCAATTTTGTAATACCGTTCTGGTTGATATCCATTCAAATCTAAATTAAAATAATTACCTGTTGAATCACAACTTAATTTTGAACCAGTTCCATAAGGCACAATCACGTCATTAGTTTCAGCATCAAGAATAGAATAGAATGATGAACTTGGGAAAGCTTTTATTGTTAATCCAGCTGGTGTTGATGAATATGTTTTTTCAGGAAATCTTTCTCGACCAACAACTCTAAATTTAGCTTTAGACTTTTCTTTATATTCAGGTCTTAACCCTTTCATATAAATAACACTATCTTCTAATTCAGTTGAATTTAATGAAGATAATGAACCTATGTTCCAAGAAGAATCATCCCAGACAACTTCTAGTGTTGGTGGATATTTTGTATTGGTATCACTTGAGAAAAATGAAAAGTTACCTAATCTACTTGAACCACCTTCATCTGAATTAGTATCACTATTTCCAACATTACCCTGTCGTTTAATCATAAATCCTTCATTACTTATTGAACCACTATTCCAAGCTTTTACTATATCAGTTACATCTATTCTTACATCTTCTGATTTATGTGTGAACGACTGTGAAGCTTCATATGGTATTCCGCCACCGCCAAGTGTTACTACATCAGAATAAGTACCGTCCGACCCGGTATCTACTGAGATGTCTTTAAGACCTGCAGTATTTACTGATGACGCCGTTAGGTGTAAAGTTGTTGTATCACTAAATGCAGCTGTAATACCAATGTCTGCCGCGTTTATTTGAGTAACTAAATTACTACCAAATACAGCTGTGGTAGAACCAGTTGGAAAATAAAATATTGGTGATGCGTCTGTTGGTGTATTTACAGATGACGTAGCTATAAAATTATACTCAGTTCCAGCTACCGTAATCTGTACTTCATCGTCTGCTGTTGTACCAAATGGTGATACAAAATTTAATGAACCACTTGCTGAATTTTGATACCAAGTACCACCTGAAGAACTTACTTCTGGTGTCCATAAAGTTCCAGCAGATAAACCATCTGTGAATCCCCAACTACAACCCTCAGTAGTAACAGGGTCATCATAACTGTGACCATCACCCATTATCCAAGATCGACTTACAGGGTAAGCATATAAACTTTGTGATGTTGCTAAAGACGTGGGGTGTGCATCAAATAAGTTTAAATAGTATTTAGCAGCTTTACTTCCAGAATCAGGTATTAAACCAGAGGTTATTGAGTTTTGAATATATGTTAAATCAAATTTAATTAATACTCGTGAAGCGTCTACAAAAGCACCAGTATCACTAACATCTTTTCTGACCTCTAAAATTTCATCTAAACCGGAATTTAAACTTGAACTAGCTTCATATAATGTGGTATCTTTGGTTGAAAATATAAAATAATGCATTAACTTACTCCGTTGTGCCTGTACTATCACCGACAATTTTACCTTGTATATCTGTATTAGGATATTTAATTTCAAAAATACTTGGGTCTAATGCAGGATATAATATACCTTCTATTATTCCACCTTTTATATCATATACATTACCAGAGTAACCATCCTTACTTTCAAATTTATTTTTTACTAAAATTGGTAATCGTTCATTTTCTGGTTGATTCACTGGTGGAACAATTGAAGCTACACCATCTACTAATGATAACTGATATGCTATGTCTGATAATATAATTGGTTGACCAATTTGAAATCTATCTACATCAAAAAAGTCTTGTATACTTGAGACACATCTAAGAAGAACATCGTTTTTATTGAATCCAACTTTTGTTAATATTGCAAACTCAATAGCTATATTAATAACATATGCATCTTTAATATTAATAGCATCAGTAACTAATCTATATTGTGATAGATATGTTTTTAAATTATCTTTAGTTGTTTGATTTAAATTTGTAAATTTTTTATCCGAATCAAATCCAAGTGTATACATATTCATAGCTAATGGATTTGGTGTTCTAACTTGTAATGATTTTACTGTTCTACCATCAGTAACATCTTGTGCAGTTACTACTCGGTCTAACTCATCGGTGCCTATATCTTTATTCAACTGGTCATCTTGTACCAAATGAACTTTTGCAACATTACCATATTTTGCAGGAAGTGAATATGCTCTAATAATATAATCTTCCTTTGTTACAGCTCTTTGTTGAGATTGATAATATGCTAATGCACTTTCACGAACTTCTCTAACCGTCTGTCCAGATGAACCACCCCTAGCTGGATTTATGTTAGTAAAGGCTACTGAATCTTTAGTAGTTTGTACCGCTCCAGAATCTAATAAATTATCCTGTATTTGATATGAAATATTTGCTATATTTGTAATATCTTCAGAAACTACATTATCATCTATACCACCACCAAATGCATATTTAAATGTAAGGGTTGTATTAGATGGAGCTAAACCAAATGTTTTTGTTATTAAAAAATTACTTGGGTCAAATGCTTTTGTAAGTTGACTTGGACTACCTGGTAAATTAGAACCAACTGAATCTGGATTTGGAACTATTTCTTCATCAGGATTATTTGATATACCAGCACCAAATCGTATAACCGTTTCGTCATTTTCATTAATAAATGTTGTAAATCTACGAGAAACTTTTTTTAATTTTAATAAGTAAGGAGCAGTATCTCTGTCATCAACAACTTCAGGTGAATTTAATGAGTTGTTTTCAGCGTCTTCAAAAATAGTATCTCTAGCTAAAGAATCAACTTCATACCAACTATTACCATCACTATCTGTACATGATACAATTTCTATTACATCAGCGTTTGATAACTTAATCTCTGAATATTTTTCGGCTGAATTAAAACTAAAAAATTCAGTTGTTATGTTTCCACTTTCTACCTTTACTTGTTTTTTTAATAAATATTTAGTTACTGTTCCACTTTCACTTTCAAATATTGAAGTTTCACGTGGACTAAAAGAACTTGAAAAATTAAAATTTACATCTTCTAAAGTTCTAAATGTTGTACCATTACTAGTAGCTGTAACTGCTGTTCCGGCATTTACCGTAAGAGCATATCTTAAATCTGGATTACCATTCAGAGTTGGAACGGTTTGAAAAACATCTAATACAGATGTAGAAGGTGAAGTGACTTTTGGTTTGTAACCAAATGATTGAGCTATACTATAAATATTTCTTTTCTCTTCAGCATAAACTAAAAGTGATTCTCTAAAAGATGAATCTATATAATAAGAAAGAACATCACCAACATATGCCGCCATCTCAATAAACATCATACCAGGTGATGACTCATTGAAGTCATTATATGTATTTGGAAAATATACTTTAGCAAACTCAATTAAATTATCTCTAAAATCACTAAAGTCTTTATTTAGATAATTAACTTGTTTTACCATATTCTTTTTTATACTTGTGCGTGGCATTTAAAAACTCCGATTATTATACTACAGTAGCCGTATATGATGAATCTAATGTTATTGATTCTGTTGTTTGTGGATTTATGGTGGTAGAAAATTTTATTTCTACAAAAATTTTATTATTATCGCCATCATCCGTAAGTGTGTTTACTTCTTTAATATTAATATAGGGTAACCAAGTTTCAACAGCACGTTTAACTTCGTCTTCTATTTTAATTGGTAAATCATTATCTATTTGTTCAAAAACTAATTCTCTTAACCTACTACCAAACAAAGGTTGTCCTACTCTTTCACCCACGTGGGTTAGTAATAAATTTTTTAAATTATGTCTTGCCTGTTCTAACGAATTTTTAGTCATAGCAAAATCTTGATTATTACCAGCTCTTAATGGAAATGATAGTCCAACGTAGGTATTGGGATTTAAATCGTTTTCTAATGCACTTGCCATTATTTATCCTTGTTAAGTACTTTCATTAAACCAGAGTAGTCTCTTGTTAAAGCATTCGTTACGTGTTCAGGTACTTGGTCAGCTTGAACTCCAGCTTTACTGAAAGAATCTGCAGCCACCATATCACGTTGAACTTCTTCTGGTTTACCATACCCCATAAGTTCAGTCATACGACTAGTATCAAATGTTCCGCCACCCATAGTAGCATATTCATCTTTTTGTGATTTTGATAGTGCCGTAGTTTCATTCAGAATATTATTAATTGCTGAATTTTTAGTAAAATGTTTTTTTACGATTGGTTTTTCCTCTGGAATTGATATTTCAGATACCATAGATTCTAAAGTCGGTGAAGTTTCTTCTTTAATAAATATCTTCTGAACTTCTTTTTGCACCTCTCTACGAACTACTTCTCTTATTATTTTTACAAGGTCTTTCTTGGTCATAGTAACTCCTATACTGTTTTGACTTTATCACTTAGATACGATGAATTATTTATAGCATCTGTAAGTTTTGTATTTTGTTTTTGTAATTCTATATTAGTTTGTGTTAACTCAGCAGATCCTTTTACATCACCAGCGTTTGCTTTTACAACAATTTCAACTGTATTTGTTTTAATTGCTTGTTCGTTTGTAGAAATTGTTCCTTCAAACACTACATCAAGTAATTCTTTTAAATCATTACCCCTAACCACTGGTTGTAAATCATCTGCAATCACACTACCCAATCTAATATCATTCCCTTTAATAAATATACCGTCAGATTTTATTAGTATTTTTTTACCCCCAATTGTCTGTCCATCGAACTTTATATCAGATACACCATCCGATGTTAAGTATATGGAAGAGTGGTCATTGTCAATACTTTCTTTAGTGGGAAGATTTAGATTATCTTTAACATCTGCATTAAGATTAGCTTGTCCAGATCGTATTTTAATTATTGGTGAATTGGTATTATGGTCACAACCAAGTTTTATAGAATTACCAAATCTACCCTCATAAACTATTTCACCTTCACGTACTTCAACTCGTCTAATATCTTTTTTTTGAAATGTTTCACCATACTTTGTATTTTCTACATAATCTCCAGCTGCACCTGGAATAGAATTTTCATTGTTTGAATTTTTTCTATTTATAATACAAGTATAATAGTGTTGTGCATTATATTCAACAACCACCACGTGCTCACCTATTAGAGGTATATTTGTTATATGTGGCATTAACGGTAACACAATTTTACCTTTTATTTCTTGGTCAGGTTCAACTATAAACTTACCTAAAACCCCACCATATACATCTTTACTTATTTTCGTAACTTCAAAGGCTTCTGTTTCGTGGTATTCAAAATGAGAAGACTTAATCATATTCTGGACTAACTCACGTATTCTACTATACGTTGGCATTCCAGTGCCTACTTCCATAGTCGTATCTGTGATTATCGGTTCACTACGATAACTCATTTAATTTACCTTTACTGATTCTATTTTATTATGTATCTTATCCGATTCTACTTGTAAATCTTTTATAGTATCTTCCATACCTGAAAGTAGTTGTGTTTTTTCTTCTTCTGATAAACCATATTCATCTTCTGAACCCACTTTACCTTCTGCAGAAATAAGTCTTTGTACGATACCAGCCATCTTAACGAGTTGGTCATCGTTCTTTACATTTATCTCTAAATACTCTTTAATCATAGGAACTATCTGCACTGCAGTATCACCATCCTTGATAAACTGAACAAGTTCTTTTGTTAGCACTTCTAATTGTTTGCGATTAAACGTTGTATTGTCGTAAAT
>Ga0115000_10004816_pt1 | contig 10961 bp, 8 predicted proteins | sample ArcticOcean_MG_C_6_FD_89690 | JGI IMG/M metagenome (GOLD analysis project Ga0115000, IMG submission 89690) | Marine microbial communities from western Arctic Ocean - ArcticOcean_MG_CB8_128 | ecosystem: Environmental > Aquatic > Marine > Oceanic | place: Arctic Ocean: Canada Basin | collected... | reverse complement strand
GTTGTTGTTGTTATTATTGTTATTATTATTATTATTGTTTGTGTTTGAAGAAGCACCGGAGGAAGAGGAAGCCGATTCAAAGAACGAATTGGACGAAAAACTCTGCAGCCGCCTTCGCCTTCTTTTCTTCTCAAAGATGAAATACTTTTCCTCTGTCTCCTTCTCCTCTTCTTCACGATTTTGACGACGACGACTTCGAGGACGACGACGAGTGCTAAACGAATTATAAGAATTATAAGAAGAAGAACAAGACGCGCTGTTTCTCTGATGACTTCTATTGCGACGAAGATGATGATGATGATGATGGTGCAGTCGATGATAATAATTGTCATCCAATTCTCCCTTCCTCCTCGTCCTCCTGGAAAGCAGAGCAGTCGCGCCTTTACTAATACTAAACCTCGATTTTGAGGAAAACGAAAGAGCACAAGACGACGCCTCCATCGTTCTCTTCTTGTCTTAACTCTTTGTTTTTTCGATTGTTGTCTGTCTGTCTGTTTCTTTTTCTTTCGCGTGCGCAAGTGCGTTGTGTGCGGAAATTCTCTTGTGTGCTGAGAAAAAATGACAGGTTTTCTTTTTGCTTTTTGTATGTGTGTTTCTCTCGATTTCAATTCTGAGCTGTTTCTAGTACCATATGGTGTGGGAGAGGACAGTTGTTGCGAACTATGTGCACGCGCGCGCTACAAAAGTTTATATATTATTCAAAGAAGTCTAATTCTGATTAGTCTGATTCTGAATGGTCTGGCACGTGGAGCTCTCCGTTCACGTACGACCAGCCTTCTGGGAGAGGACAGTTATTGTCGAGGCAGTATTGTACACATTCGAAATGTTTGTTCTCGTGCGCTTGTCGTACGGCCCAAGAGTCCCAAGGCGCTTTGGCGGTTTCGCGCAAGTACTTCAAACAGTCTAAGTGGCCGTCTCTGGCTGCCCACCGACACGCATGTACGCTATATTTATCAAACTTACGCTCAACAAGATATTCGAGTATGTGGAGATGACCATGATGAGCCGCCCAAGCTGCAGTATAAAAATCCCAAGGCGCTTTGACTTCTTCGCGTAAGTATTTGAGTATCTCGAGTTGACCGCTTAAGGCAGCATATGCACACGCCCTCTCATCGATAGGACACTCATTTGCAACGCAATACTTTACCATTTCCAGATTACCTTGACGTGCGGCCGAATTAATCGTCCATTCATCCCACTCACACTTTTTCTCCTCTCGCGCCCACTTGAGCAACTCGAGTTTATTCGTTTTAGCAACTTCCGAGCAGAAATATCTTTCGTCTTTCAAGTACATCGGCCACAACGATTTATGCTCCCACATAAACTCCAAAGTCGATATCGATGACATCTCTTTGACCTTAAACCCCTTTTTCAAATCACCCGCGCGAGATGATCTCTTAATCAAAGCTCTCGTCTCTTTATTCACTCCGTACAAGAATTTCACATCGTTCGAATTCAATCTCGGAATGATATGTGTGAAACAAATATCGTCGCACTTCACGATCACATCCCATAACAACAAAGAATCATCCCTTCTCTCCCCTTCGATCATCGTCGTCTTTTCTTCCGCGCGTTTCCCAAATCCTCACTCTTTAGACATCCAAAAACAACTTCTTCCTTCTTCTTCTTCTTCTTCTTTATACACGTATAATAATAAGATTGTTTTTCCAAGAGAAAAAAAGTGGCCATAACCGCTTTTACGAGTAATTATGGCAAAGAATGCGGTTGTCTCTTTCTGCGTGTGATCTCATATGCAAACAGCAAAGGCGAAAGGCGAGATTTCTCATCAAATTTTGGTTTGTGGCTGTGCTTTTATTTCGTTAGTGTTTTGTTGTTGTTTTCGAAACGTCGTGAGAAACAGAAGAAGAAACAGTTTAAGAAGAAGAAGAAGAAGAGGGACAGAAGAGGGAGAGAAGAAGAACCCCTCTTCTAACACGGAGAGAGAGAGAGAGAGAGAACCATGTTTTTGTCGTTCGCGGCGAGAGAAGGAAGGAAACGAGCAGCAGCGGGGGGTGCTTTTTTTTCCTCCTTTTCCTCCTCGGGAAATACTAATAAAAGCGGATTGATGACGATGATGATGATGCCGACGATGATGAAGGATGTTGGTGTTCGTGGGTCTAGTGCGATAAAAAAATGTGCGACGACGACCATCCCGCGGCGTTTGATTTCTTCTTCTTCTACTTCCTCGTCGTCGTCTTTGGCCGCGAGCGTTAAAGTTGTTCAGAAAGAACTCCTCCTCGCAAAACGAGGGATGATTAGGAAAGAAGCGAGAAGAAGGACGTTCGCCTCGGACGCAACATCATCCGCGGCGGTCGCCGCCGGGCAACAAACACAACAACAAAGCAGCACGAAAGGAGAATTCCGGTTACTTCCAAAAATATGCTCCATCGCTGATATGAAGCTCAACGAGATGCAGTTTTTTCAAAAGACGATACCGTTTTTACGGTGCACGTCCTCGTCCAGTAGAAACGGCATGACGCTTACCGAGCTGTGCGGCCACTCGGCGTTTGTTTTGCTCGGATGGTCCTACGTCGTCGACGATCCGTTCTTGTTGCGATGTTTAGCCACGGCGAGTTTTACCGCGCAAATATGTTTCCAGTTTTTTAGAGAGAAGCCGTTGTGGTTGCCGATTCGATGGAACGTGTTGTTCGTAGGGGTGAATATGATTTGGATAGCGAAGATGTTGAACGAGTACAGCGAAAAGTCGTTGAAAGATTTGACTTGCGAGGAGAGGGAGGTGTACGATGCGTTTTTTAAAGTCAAAGAGAAAGAAGTGGTGACGATGTCGTCGTCGGAAGTTGAAGAGACGAACAGTCGCGGCGAGAAAGTAGTATCGGCGGCGCCGAAGAAAACGACAAAGACGTATCGAACGCACCAGATTCACCCGAGCGATTTCAAAGAGTTGGTAAAACTCGGCGAGTGGAAAGAGTTGAAAGAAGGCGAGGTTATTGCGGTCAAAGGGAAGGTGAATACAAACATTTACGCGATTGTAGACGGTGCAGTTGCGTTGACATTAGACGATTCGGTGGTGCCGGTTGCGGCGAGCGCGCGAGAGAAGACGGCTGCCACGACGAAGAAGAGCGCCTCCTTGCCGGCTAATAATAATATTAGTAAAAATATCTTGCGAAGAGGCAAGTTTGTCGGCGAAATGGCGTTGAGTCACGGTGCCGCTTTCGGTACCGTCGTCGTTGAAAAAGAAGGCGCGAAAGTCATGGTTTGGGACACACACAAATTAAGAGAATTTGTGATGGAAAATCCTCGCGCGATGAACTCCGTGCAAGCGTCGTTTGGTCGATCTTTAGTCGAGAAGATGAAAATCGTCGGCATGGAGTGAATAAAAAGCAGGAGAAGAAATGTACTATTATATAACAACACACAAATTACGCTTTTAGCAAGAGCAGTAGCGATACGGACAAAGTTATCATCTCGTAGTTTTAATGAGAAAAACAACAAGAGTAATACTGTATGTAACACTATTCATTATTTAATTTTATATACGAGCACGTGTATACCAATAGTAGTATCTACGCGCTTTCACTATAAGGATTACTAAGCGCTAAGCGTCATCTCTAAAAGTTTTACAAACTGCTAATCTGCTATTACATAATCGTACACTGCTCGACGGAAAACCCAGGTTTGGGTTGATAACCTCCAAACCCTCTCTCTGGGCACTGGATCAACTCACCCACCCGTAACTCTCTCCACACCTCCCTCGCTCTCTTCGAGTGCATGTCAAAATCCTCGGAATTGTCTCTCCCGGCGCCTTTCATCATCACCTCTCTCCCGGCTGGATGAAAGCGCACAAACGCAGACGCTTCGTACACGTTCCCGTGCGCGACTAACCAAACTTTTTCGTCCTCTTCACCTTCTCTTTCTCTCGCGCGTTTTCGCAATCGGTCGATGTCGCAACACGTAAACCGACTCGATCGATGATGGTGATGATTTATTTTACCCGTCGTCTTCGCTCGTCTTTTTGTCCCACCACCCCTAAGAGTATCTCTCATCGACGACGACGACGAAACCAACACCAACATGCTCGCGCAAAACTCGCACTCTTTTAGCGAGCAGTAATACTCACAACTAATGCATCCGTAGCACCTCTCGCTTCTCCGTTTCGTTTCTTTAATCTTTTTTATTTCTACTTTTTCTTCTTCTTCTTCTTCTTCTTCTTCTTCGGGGAGTGCTTTACCGTTTCGCGCGTCCGGCGCGAGCGCTCTTCTCTCTCCGTCCCCCTCTGTTGTTCTTTTCAAAGGGGCACACGCCGCCTCGATATCGTCTGACATCATTTCTTTCCCAACGCTACGTATGGTTTCCTCCGAGGACGACGACGACCTGCTGCTCGTCTCTACATCCGTCGTCGTCGTCGTTTGATGAAGAGTAGTATTATTTCTGATGTTTTGGTGGAACGCGTCGATCGCGTTCATCACCGTTTGCTTCTGCATCGTCCGACTCGTCGAAGTCCCGTCCTTTTCCCCCGTTTCGGAATCCGCGATGGATTTCGAATTCGTCGTCGTTTCCGTCGTCGAGAGCATCATCGGAGGCTTTGAGTGCGAGAGATTCTCGATGGTCTCCTGGACGTCGTGTTTAGGGACGAACTGTCGAGCGCGATGGCGCGAGGACGAGCCCATCTGTCCAAGAGAGAGAGTTTTTTCTCTGTCTTTGCGTCTCTCTCTCGACTTTTTGTGACAAAACAAAACGAGGTAACAATGGACAGATGGAAGAAAGTAATTATTGAGCGCAAAACGAGAATGTTTTTTCAACAGTGATGCTATTTACAACGCCCCGACGTTTCTGAAACGCGAAAGTGCGGCACCTACGCCGCCGCTTTTGCTTGAGAATTTCTTTTTCTTTTTCTTTTTGTTGTTGTTGTTACTACTACTCGGCGGCGCGACGGATGGCGGCGGCGTCGTTCTCGTCTCTTTCTCTTCTTCTTTCTCTTCTACTTCAGATGCGGGAACAATCGCATCGGAGGCTAACGGTACGGCTTCGCCTTTGCACCAACTTGGCAAAGGCGCTTGCGCGTGCGGGTTGACGCGCCAATCGCGCGGTAAGTGCGATAAAGGGCGCATCGGGCCGATCGCTTTGTTCAACGCGTTTAATCTTTTGATGGTATCTTCGGCTTCTTGGCACACTTCCATCTCCGCGCGAGGGTCACTTTCGATCGTTTCGACGAGGTATCGCGCTTGATGGTCTTTGAGAATTTTTCCAAACGCGTTCTCTGGATGGACAAAATAGCGGTACCCGCCATGTGCGGCGTTTTCTTCGTCGTGGAGTAAAATCATACCTCTCGCTTCCAACTCTTCCGCGGATAAGCCTTCGAGACAATCTCGTTTCAAGTGCAACTCTTTTCCAGCGCACTTGTCGTTCGCGCACCATTCTACTTGTTGTTGTTGTTGTAGATCGTCCTCTCTTCCAGCTTGTTCTTGCGTTCGTGTTGGCGCGTGTCCGCGCGGAACACCTAGCGCAGACGGCGGTATTAACCCCGCGCCGTTTCTCAACTCTTTCGTCACGTCTCTGAACTCAGCCGTCACGTCCAACTGGTTCCAAATCGAACGTCCACCAATGCACACAATTTCAGCAAAATCGTCAAAAGGAAGCTCTAAAAGACCGTTTGATTGGTAAGGAGGTGGCGCCGGTAAATCTTTCTCAAACCACAATTGCCCGGCTGAAATCGCCCTATCCTCTGGATTCGGACGAAGTCTGATCGTTTTATTCTTCACGTCTACGTATTGGACAGAACCTCTTAGCCATTTGGAAACTTCGGGAGTGCCATCGGTTTCGTTAATCGTCAACGCTTTGTACGCTAAAATATCCGAGCGCAGAACATTCGAAATATCCTTCACTCGTTTCGCTCTTTGCATCGTCTTCCTATCCTCGCCTAAAAGCTTCGCTTTCTTCTCCTCCAACTCTTCCTTTGCGAGCATATCGTCCACGTTCTCGTCGCATCTAAAAATATGCATCCACGCGGCGAGCGGGTCGTCCTCCGCTAACTTCCCGTTCTCCTCTATGCTAAACTGTTCTTCAATCTTCTCGTTATGTATGACGTAATCGTGAGGTTTCATCTTCTTTACCTTTCGCCACTCCTTTTCGTTCTTCGGCCAATCGACCAACGCGTTGTTCCTCCCAAACCTCTTCTGCGCTCTCAACTTTTCAAACGCTTTGATTGCATACCGTTCCGTCTCTTCTTCTTCTTCTTCTTTTTCTTTCTCTTTGCGTTTTCTCTTCTCGTCCGGAAAACCGCCTTCGGTTATCGACTTCACTTTCGCCTCTCGTTCTCTCGCGCCGCTACTGCTACTGCTACTGCTGCCGCTGCTGCTACTCCTACCGCCGCCCGCGTTTCTACCCGCGCTAATAATGTTACTCCTATCGAGTTCTATTCTTCGTTTCTTCTTCGGCACCGTGCCACCACCACCACCACCGCCGCCTTTTCCTTCTACACGTACTCTCTTCTCTTCTCTTTTCATCCTTCTCTTATTCGCTTTCCGTTCCGCGCTTCGACTCCTAATTTTTTTTTGTTCCTCCTCCTTCTTCGTTTTTGTATCTAAAGCCTCTTCCTCTTCCTCATCGCTGCTGCTGCTGCTTTCTTCGCCGTACCTCGCTATGATTCGCTCGTCGTCTCTCAAAATGTTCATCGGACTGGATTCGAGCAACTCGTAGCCTCCGTCCAAGGACAATCGAAGTCCTCCGCTCTTCTTCTTATTCGTCGTCGTCAGGTCTTTCCGCCGTCGATTGGAAAATATCGATGCCAACTTTGTCTCGATGAAGTCTTTGACTGTTTTACACGACGACGGCACGTCGAGGACGAGCTTTTTATTCTTCTTCGAGCGGTCGGAAGAAGACGAGCAGAGCTCCACGCGCACGCGAGGAGGCGTGCTCATCTCTCGTTCTTCTTCTTCTTTTTCTCCGCGCACGATGTGCTCTTTTGTGTGTACTTTTTTATGACGAAGCGAGAGAGATACAAAACGCTAATAAAACTGTTCTACGCTAAAACAACATCTCGAGTACAGGGCGCATCCACATTCGAACGACGTCTAAACTTCCGTACCACGGATAAATGTCGTCCTTCTCGTGTTTCACGCCTTCGATGGCGACTTCGATCGCTTCCGGGCCTAATCCGAGGCCGGACGAGACGCACGTGACGCTATCGCCGTCGGAGCTCGCGTCCTGACAATCGGTTTTATACGAAATGCCGTGCTTGATTTCCTCGAATAAAGTTTTCCAGTCCGTCGTTTTCGTCGTCGTCGTGTTCGAGATGGATGATATGAAGTCAGTAAATTTGAACGGTCTGCCTTTGAAGCCGGTGCCTTGTACTGTTACGTACGTCAACCCCGAGCGCGCGTGGAAACAGTTCGGGTATAACCGTCGCGTTTCCTGTAAACTCGTCTCCTCGTCGTCATCTCCTCCGTTTATTGACGATTTCTCTCTCGTTCGCACCTCTTTCACCCGTCCAAACGGATACGCCTCTGCGCTGTTGTGCGGCGTACCTAGCGTGACGAGCGCCGCCACGGATTTAGCTTTGTATCCTTCGTACAATTTCCCGTCGTACTTTATCGATTTCCCGCCGAGAAAGAGCCGAGCAATCCAACCGCCCGCGCTGTGCCCAATCAAAATAATTCTCGTCCCCTCTTCGTCGTCGTCGTCGTTCTCGCCGCCCTCTTTTGCAGGACGAAACGCGACGGCGTCTTCGATCGCGTCCAAGATTTTCCTTAAGCTTTCTCCTTGAAAAGTCACCGGAATCCACCATTCTCTCTCAATTTTCGCCACGGAAACGTCCAACACGTCGAGATTAATCTCCTCCGTCGAAGAATTTCGCTCCTCCTTCAAAACCGTCTCCACGTGCTCTCGCATCTCCCGGTAACTCTCGTGTCCTCGCAAAAATCCCGGGATAATCACGCATTTTATTTTCTTCTTCTTAACTGTTTTTCCAATGTCATCATCATTTTTACTCATCAAACTTCTTTTTTCTCCTCCTCTTACTATTCTTCTCCTAATACTACTACTCTCAGCTCTTCCGCTCTTTCTCTTCTTCGTGCCGTTGTTTCCGGCGAAGCAGGAGCAGCCTTGGCGGCGCAGAAATTTTGCCCCGAAGAAAGCAGCTCCCATTATAGTATTATTTTTGTCTCATCACATCGGAGTTTTTTTTCTGCTGCTTTTCTTGCCGTGCTTTCTGTGTCTGTCGGATTCTTGAAAAGGAGAAGAGAAAATTTTGACTTCTAAATTTTTTTTGTTCAGTTGCGTGCGTTTTTTGATTTTGACTACTCGAGTGCTTTAGCAAGTGTTCTTTCTCCTTACAAAAAAAGTTGCGCACGAATCAATCATGTGGCCGTTCGATTGGTTCTACGACATTCTCTCCACCTTGGGTTTGTGGAAGAAAGACGCGAAGATCTTGTTTTTGGTACGTTTTAGATGCTCTTGATTCTTCTTAAAGATTTGTTGGTCTTCGTCGCGCTTTTACGACGACTGCTCTTCTCTTCTCTTTTTTCTTTATCGTTTACGCGTCAGGTAGATCTCTTTCTCTCTTTCTCTCGATCGTTAGCTTTCTGTCTGTGTACTGACAAACCGTAAACTCACAACAATGTAACAGGGCCTAGACAATGCCGGGAAAACGACACTCATGCACATGCTCAAAGACGAACGATTAGCGCAGCACCAACCGACGCAATACCCAACGTCCGAGGAGTTATCGATTGGACAAATCAGATTTAAGGCGTTCGATCTCGGTGGGCACGAAGTCGCGAGGAGAGTGTGGAAGGATTATTACGCGAAAGTGGACGCGATCGTATTTTTAGTCGATGCGGTGGATAAGGAGAGATTTATCGAGTCAAAGAAAGAGCTCGATCACTTGTTAGGCGACGACTCGTTGGCGAGAGTACCGTTTTTGATATTAGGAAATAAAATCGACGTGCCGCACGCGGCGAGCGAAGAGGAGTTGAGACATTGCTTGGGTTTGTCGAATTACACGACTGGGAAGGGGAAAGTGAACTTAGAGGCGTCGAATATGCGACCGATTGAGGTGTTTATGTGTTCGGTGGTTAGAAGGATGGGTTACGGGGAAGGCTTTAGATGGGTATCGCAATACATTTAATTCGAGAAGAACGACAAGACACCGCCCGCGGAAGAAGAGAAAGCGAGGAGACGGAGAAAAGAGTTTAACGCCACCGCCGCTTTCTTTGCTCGACCAAAAGAACACAGAAGAAAAGAAAGAAAGAAAACAAACCGATACACATAAATAAAATAAACAGATTTAAATCGAAAAAGTACAACCAAACAACTCGCATAAATACGTTTATATTATAAACGATACAGGGAGGGATCCTCGCCGACGCGTGTACGAAATGTATTTCTCATATAAGTAGTATTTTGACACATTTTTAAACTCACTCTCATCAGTTTAAAGTCAGTACGTGACGATAAAAACAAGTAGTACGCGCGGGCGTGCGCGCAACTTATTCTCTTATTCTCTCTTTCACTCCCTTCTTGCCCTTCGTATTCGGCTTACTTCGTGTACTTGCCTTCAGCCTTGTCGAAGCCGATAGTCGGGAACTCCTCGGCCAAAGTTTCCACTTCCTTCTTCAACGCGGCAATCGCCGGGAACTCCTTGGACTCCAAAACCTTCTTGAAGTCCCCAAACTTCTTCCCTTCAACTTCTTTACTAATTTTAACCGAAATATCGATGCCTTTCTTGATGTAATCCGCAACCTTAACAAAGTCTTCCTCGGTGAAACCTCTCGTCGTCAACGCCGGCGTACCTAAACGCAAACCACCCGGAACCAACGCGGATTTGTCCCCCGGGACGGTGTTCTTGTTGCACGCGATGTGCGCCAACTCCAACACTCTCTCCACGCGACTACCGTCCACGCCAAACGGTCTCAAATCGCACAACACCAAGTGGTTGTCCGTGCCTTCCGAAACGATCTTCACGCCGTGTTCTTTCAATCTGTCAACCATCGCAACCATGTTCTTCATGACTTGCTGCTGGTAATTGACGAATTCTTGCGTTTGCGCTTGCTTCAAAGCGACGGCCAAACCAGAGATGGTGTGGTTGTGCGGCCCACCTTGCAATCCCGGGAAAACGGAAAAGTTAATCTTCTCCTCGTAATCGTACATGATGTCTTTCCCCGTCTTCTTGTTCACGCCCTTCTTCCCTTTGCGGTAAAAGATCATCGCCCCTCTCGGACCTCTCAAAGATTTGTGCGTCGTCGTTGTGACCACGTCGGCGTATTCAAATGGCGACGGGATCAATTTCGCGGCGACCAAACCGGAAATGTGCGCCATATCTGCCAACATCAACGCCTTGGTATCGTCGCACGTCTTTCGCATTCTCGCGTAATCGATCTTTCTCGAGTACGCAGACGCACCGGCGATGATAATCTTCGGTCTAAACGCTTGCGCCAACTCGTCCAACTTCTCGTAATCGATCAAACCCGTAGATTCGTCCAATCTGTATGGCATGGAGTTGAAGTAAATGGACGTGGCGGAAATCTTCTTGGCGTCGGTTTGGAAACCGTGCGACAAGTGACCGCCGTGCGGCAAGTCCAAACCCATGATTCTGTCCCCTGGGTTCAACAACGCCGTGTACACTTGGAAGTTCGCCGGAGAACCAGACAAGGACTGAACGTTCACTCCCCACTCGTCCGGGTTCAAATGAAACGCCTCCAACGCTCTCTTTTGGCACAAACTCTCCGCCATGTCGATCCATTCGTTCCCGCCGTAATATCTCGCCCCCGGGTACCCTTCCGAATACTTATTCGTCATGACCGATCCGAGCGCTTCTAAAATCGAAGCCGAGGTAAAGTTCTCCGACGGAATTAACTCCAAACCTTTCCATTGTCTCTCTTTTTCTCTCTCGATGATGTCAAAAATTTCCGGGTCCACGGTTTTCAAATCGTCGTTACAGGCTTTCGGCCACGTGATGCCTGGTTTCAGTTTCGCGTACGCATCCGCGTTCGTCGTGGAATACG
>Ga0115000_10004815_pt1 | contig 10961 bp, 10 predicted proteins | sample ArcticOcean_MG_C_6_FD_89690 | JGI IMG/M metagenome (GOLD analysis project Ga0115000, IMG submission 89690) | Marine microbial communities from western Arctic Ocean - ArcticOcean_MG_CB8_128 | ecosystem: Environmental > Aquatic > Marine > Oceanic | place: Arctic Ocean: Canada Basin | collected... | reverse complement strand
GATGGTTATATAGGAGAGGGTGTTTATGTGTGGTGTAGGTGTGGAGGAACTAATTGGGGTTATTCAATGTCTATTGCTGCAAGAGCTCTATCTGATTGCTTAAGCCATAAAGATCCATTATCGATAACTGGTCATTATCTTGCTAGAGCTGAACCAGGACCTGTAACTTTAAAAATAGAAAAATTAAGTGAAGGCAGTATAACAAATGCTGTGGTCAGGTTTATCCAAAGTGGAGAAGAAAAAATACGTTTTACTGCTAGTTTTACTGATTTCTCTAAATCCTCTGGCGACACTCTTTATGAAAAGAAACCATTGCTGTTTCCTCCAATTGAAGAATGTATAAAAATGCCATACATAGAAGGCTTTACTCCTATTCTTGAGAAGCAGATAGACAGAAAATTTACTCCAACATCTGATTGGTGGAATGAAGACAGAGAGAGGGGAAGAGCTTCATTGGATGCTTATTATTCGTGGCCTGGTGGGGAGCAAATAGATCTCTTCAGTCTGGTTTTCTTTTTAGACACAATGTCTCCTCCTGTATTCAATAGATTTGGCTCTAGAGGCTGGGTTCCTTCTATTGAACTGACAGTTCATATCAGATCTAAACCTGCACCAGGCCCTGTGCTCATGAGAGGCCGCACGGATTTTGTAACTTCAGGGTTTTTAGGAGAGGATGATGAAATTTGGGATTCTCAAGGCAATATTGTTGCTGAAGCAAGACAAATGGCAAAATTAAGGATGCCAAAATAAAAGAATACGATATCGACTAACGAGGTGACTATGATAAAGTCACGCACTTAATTTACTAATAGGATTATTTATGAAATTTAAAGGCACTAAAGACTATATTTCAACTGACGACTTAAGCATGGCTGTTAATGCTGCAATAGAACTTGAGAAGCCATTGCTAATAAAAGGAGAACCTGGAACTGGAAAAACCATGCTTGCAGAAGAGGTAGCCTCATCCTTAGACATGGAACTGATAACGTGGAATATAAAGTCCACAACAAAAGCCAAACAAGGTCTTTATGAATACGATGCAGTAACTAGGCTGAGAGATTCTCAGCTAGGTGATGAACGAGTTAAAGATATAGCTAACTACATACAGAAAGGAAAAATGTGGGAAGCTTTTATGTCTGAAAAAAGAGTTGTTCTACTTATAGATGAAATTGATAAAGCTGACATTGAATTTCCTAATGATTTATTGCAAGAGATCGACCGCATGGAATTCTACGTTTATGAAACCAAAGAGACCATAAAAGCACTTCAAAGACCTGTTGTTATCATAACCAGTAATAACGAAAAAGAGCTTCCAGATGCGTTCTTAAGAAGATGCTTTTTTCATTACATTAATTTTCCAGACAGAGCGACTATGGAGCAAATAATTAAAGTTCATCATCCTAAAGTTAAGAAAAATCTAGTTAAGGAAGCACTGGAGATATTCTTTGATATAAGAAAAGTACCAGGCATGAAGAAAAAACCTTCAACTTCAGAAGTTATAGACTGGTTAAAACTGCTTATGGCAGATGATATACCTGATGAAATTTTTAAGAACAGAGATCCTTCTAAAGCTATACCTCCCTTGTACGGAGCTTTAATTAAAAATGAACAGGACGTGCAACTCTTAGAAAGATTAGCCTTTATGGCAAGAAGAGAAGGTAATTCCAACTAAAAAGAATGTTTATATCTCTTTTCAATACCCTAAGGTCTACAGGAGTTCCTTGTTCATTAAGAGAGCTGCTGGATTTAATTGCTGCTATGGAAAAACAGTTGGTTTTTGCAGACATGGAAGATTTTTACTTTCTAAGTCGCGCCATTCTTGTAAAAGACGAAAAGCACTATGATAAGTTTGATCGTGCTTTTGATATCTACTTCAAAGGCATAGAAAGTCTTGATGACATCTTAGAGATGTTAATACCTGAAGAGTGGCTAAAAGCTGAATTTGAAAAACATCTAACCGAAGAAGAGTTAGCACAAATTAAAACACTCGGTGGTCTTGAAAAGTTATTAGAAGAATTCAAGAAGCGTCTCGAAGAACAAGATGAAAGACACGAGGGCGGAAGTAAGTGGGTTGGTACAGAAGGGACATCGCCTTTTGGAAATTCAGGTGAGAATCCAGAAGGAATTCGAGTAGGAGGAGAGGGCGGTAAAGGAAAAGCTGCAAAAGTTTGGGAAGCAAGAGATTTTAAAAACCTTGATGACAATGTTGAACTTGGTACCAGAAACATGAAGGTTGCTTTAAGAAGATTAAGGAAGCTTATACGTGACAGTGCTCAAGAGGAGTTTGATTTAGACGGAACAATAACAGAGACGGCTAGAAAAGCAGGCATGTTAGACGTGATGTTTAGACCCGAAAAAAGAAACGCAGTAAAGGTTTTGGCTCTTTTTGATGTAGGAGGCTCGATGGATCCTCACATTAAAGTCTGCGAAGAGCTATTTTCAGCGTGCAAAACTGAATTTAAGAACTTAGAGTATTTTTACTTTCATAATTTTGTCTATGAAACAGTTTGGAAAGACAACAGAAGAAGACAAAATGAAAGAATGTCCACGGAAGACATAATTCATAAATACTCAGCCGACTATAAAATTATTTTTGTTGGTGACGCAACTATGGCTCCCTATGAAATAACGAACCCCGGTGGAAGTATTGAGCATTGGAATGAAGAAGCCGGAGCTCGTTGGATGAAACGCTTAGTGGATGTCTACGATAAAGTAATTTGGCTTAATCCCGTTCCAAAAGAACATTGGGAATACAGTTCTTCTGTAGAGCTAACACGTTCGTTGATTGAAGATAATATGTTTCCTTTAACCATTAGAGGCCTAGAAGACAGCATGGCCTTCCTGAGCAAATAAGAATCACTCTTAGATGTCAGCTCTTTCAATTAAAAATCTAAAGAAGGTTTATCAAGGTGGATTTGAAGCTCTAAAGGGGATTGATCTGGAAGTTAAAAAAGGAGATTTTTTTGCTTTGCTTGGTCCAAATGGAGCGGGTAAGTCTACAACCATTGGAATCATAAGTTCTCTAGTAACTAAATCTTCAGGAAAAGTTGAAATACTGGGCATAGATATTGATGACAATCACTCTTTGGCAAAGAAAAAATTAGGCGTTGTGGGACAAGAAGTAAATTTTAATCAATTTGAGAAAGTGGGTGATATTATTAGAAACCAAGCAGGTTACTATGGTCTAAGCTTTAAAGAGGCCAGAGAAAATACCATGTACTACATGAAGAAGTTAGATATATGGGATAAGCGCAATGAACAGGCTCGCAAGCTATCTGGTGGAATGAAAAGAAGAATAATGGTGGCAAAGGCCTTGGTTAACAAACCTGAACTTTTAATACTGGATGAACCTACAGCTGGCGTCGACATTGAATTAAGAAGATCGCTATGGGACTTCCTGACAGAAATAAACAATTCAGGCACAACCATTATTTTAACTACTCATTATTTAGAAGAGGCCGAAAGACTCTGCAGGAATATAGCCATCATAGATAGTGGCGAAATTGTTGAGAACACAAGCATGCAAGAATTACTTACGCGTTTAGAAGTTGAAACTTTTGTATTTGATCTTGAAGAGGAGATTCACACACTCCCAGTTATAGCTAACTATGAATTGAATATAGACAATCCTCTAAAAATTAGTGTGACCATTAAAAAAGGACAAGGATTAAACGAAATTTTTTCTCTATTAAGTAACTTAGGTATAAAGATAGCAAGCATGAGAAATGAAACCGGAAGGCTCGAAGAGCTCTTCTTAGGACTTGTTGAACCAACAATAAAAGAATCCACTCATGGACATCACTGAACAATTTAGAGCTTTAGCTACGATCCTAAGAAAAGAAATACATAGATTTCTAAGAATATGGATGCAAACTCTTATACCGCCTGCAATCATGATTATGCTGTACTTCATAATTTTTGGTGAGATCATAGGTTCCAGAATTGGCGGAATGAAAATAGGCAAAGAAACTTTTGATTATATGCAGTTCATGGTTCCTGGTTTGATCATGATGTCAGTTATTAGTAATTCTTATTCAAACGTAGTCTCATCTTTTTTTGGTCAAAAGTTTGCCAGAAGTGTTGAAGAACTTTTAATAACACCTCTTCCTAATTACATAATATTGATCGGTTGGGTGTTGGGTGGTGTAGCGAGAGGTTTAATGGTCGGTGGAATTGTTACAGTTGTCTCATTATTCTTTTCAGAGCTTACAGTGGTTAATTGGCCTTTGGCTATTTTTGTTGTATTCCTTACTTCCGTTCTATTTTCTTTGGGCGGCTTTCTGAACGCTTTGTTTGCAGAATCTTTTGATGACATATCAATTGTTCCTACATTTATTCTCCAGCCTCTTATTTATTTAGGCGGTGTGTTTTATTCAATAGCTTTATTGCCAGAACCTTTTAAGACAATTTCTCTGGCTAATCCGATACTTTACATGGTGAATGCCTTTCGTCATGCAATATTGGGTGTTTCTGATTTGGCCTCTTTGGGAATCTCCTTGAACACGGCCATAGGAATGATTTTGTTCTTTATAGTTCTGTTCACATCAATATCACTGTGGTTATTAAATACCGGTAAAGGCATTAGATCTTAATGAAAGAACTTCCTCTGGGTAAATCCACGAACTACCCAATTTCCTATGATTCAAATCTTCTTGTTGCTATTAATAGACTGGATAGTAGAAGAAAATTAGGTTTTGAAGACTCTGTTTATGCTATGCACGGCTTTGATACATGGACCTCTTATGAACTTTCTTGGTTAAACCTAGAGTCTATTCCAAAGAATGGTATCTTATATTTAACTTACCTTGTTTCTTCAAAGAACTTTATTGAATCTAAATCTCTAAAGTTATATCTAAATTCATTAAATAATACCAAATTCTCTAATAAAGATGATTTACTTAAAACTCTACAAAAAGACTTGGAGCGATGTGTTCAGGATTCTGTTTCTATAGAAATACTTGATAGCCCCAAGTCAATTAAACAATCAACTGAAACTATAGATAATTCTTTTGTAGAAAATATCAGTCCAGGAGTCAATTCTTTAGTTTTAAAAACTGAAAATATAATCTTAGAAGAAAATCTATCTAGCGAATTATTTAGAAGTTTATGTCCGATAACTTCCCAGCCAGATTGGGCAACCATTAATATTTACTATCGTGGTCCTAAAATAATTAAAGAAACACTTCTGTCATATTTATTATCCTATAGAAATCATCAGGGTTTCCACGAGGAGTGTGTAGAAAGAATTTTTTTAGATATTTTAAAAAGATGTAACTCTGAAATTCTTACTGTTAGAGCTAATTTTCTTAGAAGAGGTGGTATAGAAATAAATCCGATTCGATCTACATTAAAAGATTTTAATGAAGAACAATATAGAGGCGAGAGGCAATGACGGTAAGCATTTTTTTTGGTACAACTTTTCTGGTAATGGGACTTTTGTCTCTTAGTAAGAATTTCATAAATACAATATGCAACCTCCGAGAGAAAGGTTCATCTTCAAAGAATTTTGTATCTTCAGCTGTGTTGATTGTATTGATTTGCCTGTTTGGAATAATCTTCCAAAATGAATGGACCGAAGTGCTTTGGCAACTTGTGGTATTTATATTCTTATTTTTTATTTTAATTCAATTGTTAAGTGTTTATATCTATCCAAAATTCTTTAAATTAATTACCTCAACTTTAAAAAACGCTAGTTTTTTTAAAAGGTTAGTCATGTGCCTTTTATTGTCGTGCTTGGGTCTTCTTTTGATTGGCAGGTCTTATATAGGTCCGCTACCCGTTATAAATGATTGTGAATCTGATGAAGACATTAATGTTTTGTGTGTTTTTAACAATCCAGAGGATGTTGCAGTAACTCCTGATGGTAATTTTTTAATAGTTTCTGAGTTTGGAGGGATAGAACCCCTTGAAGAAATGATTCCAGGAAATTTATCATTATTGAATCTTGAATCTTTAACAAAATCCTCTTTACCTATAAGTTATTCAGATCAGGAATGGGGAGAAGAATCCTGCATTCGAAGAGAGGATGCGCAAATTGGTCCTCATGGAATAGACCTCTTAAAAAGAACAGACGGAAGATTTCAATTGGCGGTGGTAAATCATGTTGGCGGTGAATCCATTGAAATGTTTGAATTAATGAATAAAGAAAACCAATGGATGTTGGAGTGGAAAGGCTGTGTAAAACCTTCTGCTGACAAGTACCTAAATGATGTGAGTTTACAATCTGACGGTAGTTTCTTTGTAACCCACATGTATGACCGAGAAAGTACTATTGGTGACTTTTTAGCTACAGCGCTCTTTAAGTATGACACTGGCTATGTCTTGCATTGGAACTCAGAACGAGGTCTCCAGAAGGTTCTAAATAGTGATGGAGCGATGCCTAACGGGATTGCTTACGATGAAAAGAACGATGTTCTTTATATTAACTTTAATTTAGGAGATAAAGTAACTGCGTTAGAAGCTTCTACAGGAGAGCACATTAGCTCTAGATACTTAAATTCTCCTGATAATCTCTATTTAAAAAATAATTCAATTTGGGTGACAACACTCGACCATGAGATTTTAGATGTGGCCGCTGGTTGTGGTTCAGAATTCCATACCACCTGTCCTTTACCTTTTTCAGTTTATGAACTCTCAAGTGACAACCTGGACATAAAGAAGAAAGATAGTTTTAAAGAGTCAGTCTTTGGTTTGCCAACTGTTGCAGTTCCAGTAGACGATAAGATATGGCTGGGTTCGTTTAATTCCAACAGAATAGCGTTTTACTACTTCTAAATATGAATGATTCTCAAACTGAGTTAGAAAAGGTAGCTAAAGCCTATGAGCTTCTGGATTCAAACAACCCACCTGACTTAGAATCCTATTTACTGGTTTGCAACTTTACGAATAAAACTAGTGATTCTCCCTTGAGATCCAAGTTATCTAAAAGTGAAATTGCTAAGAATTCTCTTTGGCAGAAGGTCATCAAAGAAAGAAAAGACGAGATAGCTGAAAATATCTTATTCACTGCGGATAAGGCTAAAGCTTTAAATATAAAAGAATCATCACAGGGGAGTCTTTATCAGTTTAAAGGCTCTAATGAATGGTTGTCCGTTAACGATTACGCCGAAACCTTACTGCATCAGCCTTTTGAAGATCAGTTGACGCACCTTTTTAGGTTTTTATTGGTTAACGAGTTTTCCACTAAAGAAGAGATACATAAGGATTACCCTGTAGATGCTCTAACAGACTTTTATTTTGACAAAGAAGGTGGTGTTCCAAATAAATTTTTCTTCATTAAGGCTCTTCATGAAAACTTCTCATTATTTGTTTGGTATAAAAAAGAGTGGTTTAAAGTAGATGATGCTAAGAACTACGAGGAAAAAATATCCTTAAAGGCACTAATTAATTCAAAGGTCCTAGAGGATAAACTAAAGAATAAAAAATATTTTGATGGCTTCACACAAAGCTTATCAGAGGCTATTTATGATTCTATTAAAGATTTTACAAACCCTTATGCTGAATATGAAAAAATAGCCCTGGTTCTCAGTTTATTCGATGGAATTATTTCAAACAGTCTAATTCTAGAAAAATTAGAGATTCTTGGATACAAGAATATAGCCTTTATTTCTGATCTCATGTCAGAAGAAAATTCTTCATATTACTTAGAACAATCTGAGTCATTACTAAGATCTTATTTAGGAATTATTGATGAAACAGACTCAGACTCTAAAACACTTCTAGATTTAATCAATCTCTCAGGAATCAAGAATAGGGAGACGCTCATTGATATGGAGGTATCTGCAGCTGATGGAATAGTCTTGGCTGGTCTTGCTGTATTAATTCAGAAGGCTGGTGAAACTAAGATCATTTCACAAAATGTTGTCAGCATTAATGAAGGTAAGGAAGAAGATACTCTCAATGCATATGAAGTCTTCTTACCCTGGTGGCATGCTGTTTCAAGCTTGGCTAATGATCACTTAGTCTTTGTAGAAATTAAAAATTCTTTGAATGAATTCTTTAAGAAAAACTTAAGCAGTAGAGATAAAGATTATTCTTATTTGCAAGATTCCAATTGGTTGGGACAAATACAAATGGAATTATTGGAACAATACGATTCCATGAAGTTTAAAGCGCTTGTATTGGATACTCCTAAGGAACTTCTAGAGCAGGATAAAAAACAAAAGGCATGGGACGAAGTAGATACCGTTATCACTAGTGCTTATCAGCATAAAATCTCAAGAAGTGCATTATCTGTGCAACTTACAAATGTTATTAATAATAATAAGCCCCATCTGTACAAAGCTTCTAAAAGACTAGAGCAACTTTTAGACCTTTATGAAAATAATATAATAAATAATTAAAACGATGACACAAGAAAACTCAGATCGTATAAAAGAGCTAGAAACAAAATCTATTTTTCAGGAGGACGCTATAGAGAGGCTCAGCAATGAAGTGAGGGTGCAGCAAATAGAAATCATCAAGCTAAAAGATGATATTGATCAGTTAATGGATAGTCTAAAAGTATCAGATAATGATACGAAGAGTGATGAAAAACCTCCTCATTACTAGGCTGTAAAAAATATATAGTTATAATTGTCTTTTAAGTTTCAAATTTAATACACGGAGAGATGGCAGAGTGGTCGAATGCGCACGCTTGGAAAGCGTGTAAGGTGTCAAAACCTTCGAGGGTTCGAATCCCTCTCTCTCCGCCACATAAGGTTTTATGAGAGGTTTAGTTTGGTTGCGAAGCGATCTTAGGTTGGACGATAATCCAAGTTTTGAATCTGCATTCATAGAATGCGAACAGGTGGCAGCTGTTTATTTTTATTCGGATAAACAATGGCAGGACCACAACGAGTCAAACGTTAAATTAGATTTTCTTATTCAAAACCTCAGGTCCTTGTCTCTTAGTTTGTCGCAATTAGAAGTTCCGTTAATCTTAATAAATACTAATAATTTTAATTCCATTTCTCTGGAGCTGAATGAATTCTTATCTGAATATGAAATAGATAAAGTTTACTGGAATAGAGAGTTTGGTTTAAATGAAGAAAGTAGGGACGATGATGTGGCTACTTCTCTAAGCGCCGCAGGCTGCCCTTTTAATATTTTTAATGATCAAATAATGTTCCAACCAGGTACGTTAAAAACACAGCAAGGAGGAGACTTCTCTGTATTTACGCCTTTTAAAAATAGATGGAAACAAGAATTTAATGAAAACTTGCTTCCAGTAGGTTTTAACTATACAAAAAGAAATAAAATAGACTTCGTGTCTAATGTCTCTGATTTTAACTTTGGATTTAAAAAAACGCATGATTGCGATATGTCTCTTTGGCCAGCAGGTGAGAGTAGTGCTTTAGATAGACTTCAGGAGTTTGTATCTTTACGTGCGACAAACTATGAAAGAGATAGGAATGATCCAGCTATAGAAGGCACAAGCAGACTTTCACCTTATTTAGCTTTAGGTGTTATTTCTTCAAAAAGATGCATACAAAAAGCATATGAACAAAACAATAAAGAACTTATAAAAAGAGACCAAGGAATAGTTAAATGGATAGACGAATTAATCTGGAGAGAGTTTTATAGAAATATCATGTTCTTGAATCCTAAAATAAGTAAGCATAAGCCGTTTAAAGACAATACAAGAAATATTGTTTGGAAATACGACGAACATCAATTTAAAGCCTGGTGCGAGGGAAGAACTGGTTTCCCATTAATTGACGCAGCTATGAGGCAGTTAAAACAAGAAGGCTGGATGCACAATCGACTAAGGATGGTCGTTGCTATGTTTTTTTCAAAAAACATGTTCCATGACTGGAGACTAGGTGAAAAATTTTTTATGGAAAACTTAATCGATGGTGATTTTTCTTCTAATAACGGAGGTTGGCAATGGAGTGCTTCTACGGGAACGGATGCTGCTCCTTATTTCAGAATTTTTAATCCCATATCTCAATCAGAGAAATTTGATAAGGATGGCAAATTTATTAAAAAATACGTTCCCGAATTAAAAGATTTAGATGCAAAAGAAATACATTTACCTTCCCCAGGACTCTTATTTCCTAAGGGGTATTTTGAGCCTATGCTTGATTTAAAAGAATCTAGAGTTTTGGCCATAGAAGCTTTTAAATCCAATAAAGATAATTAATATCTTATCCTTATTCTCGTTTAAACTGACTGATGATTAAAGGAGAGATTATGAATAATATAATTACTAGTGATAAACAAGAAATAAGCTTAAAAGAATGCGTTAACTCATTGAATAAATTACTAAAATTAAGAACAATTCCTATAGGCATGAAGTTATTCCCCACTGTAGAAGAAATGGAATCAGTTGAAAAAATTCGTAGGCCAGATGGAGTTTTTACAACTGACCAGATAGTTGGTCAAGCTTGCAGAAATGGCTGGACGGTTGGCATAACAGCAGAGGATTTAGTTGGCGCACAATGCAGCACTGTTATAGGTCTTCATCCGAGAAGTGAAGAATGGTTATCAGGCAAGCATATGGCCGGAGTTTGGTTTGAGACAGAAGAAGAATCATCGTCTCATCAAAATGCAATGGACGTTGTTCCTTTTGGAAAATATGAAGCAATGGCGGTCAGTCCTCTGGTAAGTGGACGATTAGATCCACCTGATATATGTTTAATTTATGCAACTCCTGCACAGATGATTTTATTCATTAACGGGCTCCAATGGTCGGGTTATAAAAAATTAGAATGGGGGTGTGTTGGAGAATCTGCATGTGCTGATTCTTGGGGTCGCGCATTATCCACGGGTGAGCCAAGTCTTTCTATTCCTTGTTTCGCAGAGCGACGTTATGGAGGTGTAATGGAAGATGAATTATTAATGGCGATTCCTCCTCATTTTTTACCTAAAGTAATTGATGGTTTAGAGCATCTCTCTAGAAACGGGTTAAGGTATCCAATTGCACCATACGGTATTAATAATGATGCCAAAGCAGGCATGGGAGTTAGTTATTAACTTCT
>Ga0115000_10004814_pt1 | contig 10962 bp, 7 predicted proteins | sample ArcticOcean_MG_C_6_FD_89690 | JGI IMG/M metagenome (GOLD analysis project Ga0115000, IMG submission 89690) | Marine microbial communities from western Arctic Ocean - ArcticOcean_MG_CB8_128 | ecosystem: Environmental > Aquatic > Marine > Oceanic | place: Arctic Ocean: Canada Basin | collected... | reverse complement strand
CGAGCGTAATCCTCCTCCTCCTCCTCCTCCTCCCTTCCGATCCGTTCTCATTCTCTTTCTCCGCTTCGTACCCGTTTTTCTTCGGTCGTCGTCAAAAGAATCGTCCTCGTCATCGCTTTGTTCCTCGTCCGTCAAATGCGTTCCTTGGTCTTCTTCTTCCGTTTCTTCGTTCGATGATGCATCCAATCGCTTCTCTGGATGTAAATGTTTCGTCCGTTTCGAACGCGTTTTGCGCATAGTGTGCAACGTTCTCGACACGCCGGAGGAGGATACCGACGCTTTGATTTTGGTCGTCGTCATCGAAACATAGTAGTTATTAGAAGAATAAGTGTGGTCGTTTTGTGTGGATTTTATGTAACGAGAATTGAGACATTTTGAGACAAAGTACCACAAACTGATGGTGCGAGGATACAACAGATGATGAATACTACTAACATTAAAAAGCGTCGTCGTCTCTAAAAAACCCGTCTAAATCGTCCTCTCTTCTCTTCAACTGGTTAATCGCAACGTGCGCTTTCCTTTTTTGTTTTTTCGCGACTTTTCTCGCATACACGTCGCTGTCTTTTTTCTTTGCGTCCGCGCGTCGAACGTTCGGGTTGACGAAGAGTTCGTCCTCGTATAAGACTTTCCCGGTGAACGCGCCTTGGAAGATTTTGATCGGGTGGAGGCAAAAGCGAGGGCCGACTTCGGTTAAAGAGAGTCCACCGGAGGAGACGCCGTTTTCGATGGCGGAGAGGTTCGCTCGCACTTCTTTCCCTTCCGGATGGACGATTTGGTAGTTTCGAAACCACACTCTTCCGTCTTCCCAATAAAAAGACATCTGGTGGTCGTAGAACGGTTTCATCGCGTGGTGTTTCCACGGCGTCGCGAAGCAGTGGACTAAAATCTCTTTAATCACGCGAGTGTGCGCTTCGTCGTCGAATTTCGGATCAAAGTGTAAACTTGGTCGAGAAAACTTCAAATGGTTCCCGGTCAACTTCAACTCCGCCATCGTGTGAATGTTCTCCACGTGGAATTTTATCGACGGTCCCTCCGGCGTCTTCGCGAACCAGGCGTAGGAATCTTGCCGTTTCCTCGATTCGAAGAATATCGCGTTGTTACACCCTCTCAATTCCGCGCACTCCACCACCGCTCTTTTATCGTTCTTCGAATCAATCTTCGCGTCTTTCTTCGCGTTCGGGAGTAAACAGAGCAAATCTTGCATCAAGTGGCGAAACCGAGCCACCACCCCTCGACTGCTCAATAAGAGCGTTTTTTCTTTCCGGTTGATGCCGGTGTGTTCCGGTTCTTTATTAGTACTCTTCTTCTCTGGTTTAAACAACGCGCCTTTTTCCAAAACCTCGCCAAACTGGCCCTGATATTCCTCGTCGAACTCGTCCTCGGAATCCGAGGCGATGTCCCCGCGCGAGCCGAGCAAGACTTTCGTCCGGTCGATGTGTCGATGCTTCGTCTGTTCCTCTCGGAGTCGATTTTCAAAGTCGTCCTGTTCTAAACGCGCTTGGCGCTCTTGCTTGCGCTTTTTGTTTTTCATTTTATATATATAACTACTCTCAATAAACTACTACTTTCTAAAAGTGATACTCGTGTATCGACGACGAGTTTATGTATCGGTGATGATGATGGTTTGGTGATGATGATGATGAGAAAAAAAAAGTGGAGATTTTGGCGGCGGTCTTTGGCTTCCCTTTCTCGAGAATATTACGAGCGTACACCATTCAACCGTATTCGTCATCACTCCTTGTCGATCGATCGATAAGAAATTCAACACACAGGGTATACTGCAAAATATATATATATGTACAACTTTTTTTCTATCGGCTTTACCCGCCGACGCGTTCGAAGAGCTCTTGCAAAATGACGCACGCGGAAAAGGCAAAGATGGCGAATAAGGTCGCGTCGCCTCCCGGTAAAGCGATGGAATCGATCAAGGCTTTTTGTCGCGTCATTTCAGTCGACATGGTAATCTTAGATTCAAACTCTTTGGCAGATTTTCGATAACTGTACACCATTAAAGGCGGCAACAAGCCAAAGATGACGATGACGCCGAACGTTCCGGCGTTGTCGATGGCGGAGATGAAGACGTCGGGGTAGGTGATGGCGAAAGTTAACGGCGGGATTAACGTCAACGCGTAGGATATGGGTTCGGATTTCACGTCGACCGATCGTAACCCATCCGCGATGAACGATTTCAATCCGATGGTGAATCCGATGAAGGACGTCGCCACGGCGCTAAAGGAAAACGCGTCGATTAACACTGTGCCGTAGCCACTTTCGATTTTCGAGGCTAACAGATCCACCGGATTTACGCCTGAAGTCATTAAATCTTCTCCGGATAAAGCACCTAAAACGACCGCATTCCACAGCAAAAACATAGCCAACGGCACCGCGGTTCCTAAAATAGTCGCTTTCTTAATCTTTGGCACGTCGCCCTCCAACGAGGAAACCACGGATGGCAACACGGATTGATACACGAACGCAACCGCTACGCCAGGGATAGTGTTGCCCACCACGCTAAAATCACTTCTCTCTAAATTCGCCGCGTCTACTTCACCGACGCACAAACTCACCAACCCGATCAAAGCGCTAACAATAAAAAGCACCAACAATCGATTGGTGAAATCCAAAACTTTTTCGTTGCTTAGCGCCACGAACAAACCTATCGCACCACCAAATACTAAAACCGCTTCGTCAAATCCAACATCCGCGACGTATTTCCCACTCGACAAAATTTCCGCCCCTTTTAAACAACACGCGATGGTTAAACACTCGTGCATGAATACGTACGCGGCGCTAAACACCAAAGCACCGCCGTTCCCGAGCGTCGAACGCGTCACTGAAAACAAACTCACCCCATCTTTAGAACTCCCGAGCGCGCATAACGTCGCCAAGTTGACCTCCGCCAAGCAAAATCCCGTCGCCACGAAATACATCCACATCGCGACCAACACTTCCGAACTCGGGAGAAACCCGCTCGGCCCGGTTATTTCCGGAAGAGCCAATACGCCGGCCCCAACCGTGGTTCCGGCAATCAACGCCGCGTTTCCGAAAACCGACCCAGACTCGTGCGCGTACCCCTCGCTCGTTTCGTTCACGTTCGACCACAATCGAGTGTTGACTTCTGTTTGCAATTTGGAAGTGTTGTTGTTTTCAATCGTCGTCGTCGTCTCGTTTCTTTCATCCGTCTCGTTCTTTGAGGAGGAGGAGGAGGAGGAGGAGGAGGAGGGGGAAGCGCGGAGGAAAAGTCTTCTTCTTCTTCTTCTTCTTAACGACGACGACGAGAACTGAAGAACGGATGTCGATGATGAACTCGCGTCGTTTCGCGTCCTCGTCGTCGTCGTCAAAGTCGTCGTCATCGTCATCGTCATCATCGCAGGTGAAAAAAGAGCGACAGTAGTTTCACTCTCAGTAGTAGTGCTCCGTTATCGAGAAGACGGAGGACCAAAAGTAGGAAAGCGTGATGTCATTTTGTGCGCGCGCACGTGCGTATCTTTTTGTTGCATTTATGAAGCTTTTTCCCTACGAGTACTACTACAACTACAACTAGAATAACTAGAATAACTACTACATAACTACAACGACTACATCTCAGGAATACTACTGCACATCTAGTATCTATCGATCGATTCTATACGGACTAAACTGATTATATTCGTCATCGTTTCGCTCTGTTGTTATCGTCGTCGTCGTCGCCGCCGCCGCGCGGTGCTCGCCGCGGCGGGTTTCGTAGTACGCCTCCTGGTTTTCGTTTTCCTCGTCCTCGTCCTCCTCGGAAGAAGAGGAAGAAGAAGAAGGAGAAGAAGAGGACGAACGCGATAAGATGAGCTTGAGCAATAAAAGCGTCACCGCGACCGCCGAGAGTTTTAAAAACGCGCATAAGTAGACGAAGTTTTTCAGAGGACGCCAGGAGCGTCCGGTGATGTACATCATGTCCAACTTTCGTTTAACGGCGGCGCCTATTTTCCATCTCTCGACGATATCGGCGGCGATGAAGCCGGCAAAGATGGACGAAAGGTCCGCGAAGAAGACCAAGGCGGAGAAGGAGAAGGCTTCTTTGTTTTCGCACTTTTCGGCGACGACGGCGGAGAGGATGACGATGGGCATGTACGCGAAGCGAGAGCCGAAGGAGATGACGAGTTCCAGAATGGACAGGATGATTGCCGCGCGCATGCCGCTATTGCGTTGGTTAATTTGAGGCGGGTGGTAAAGCGCGAACAGTCGCACGAGCTGGAAGCCGACGTCGGCGACGCCGCCGAGGAGGAAGACGTTCATTTTCGATCGAGGCGTTTGGAGGAGGAGTTGTTTTTGTCGGATTCGAGCGTTTGCATATCTTGATGATGATGATGATGATGGTAACTCTCCTATTCTTCCAGGAGGAGAATGAGGAGGAAGATTTCCGTCGTCTCGTTGTTTTTGCTTCTTTTCGACGAAGTATTTGTTGTGGAAGAAGGAAAACGCAAACGCGCCGAACAGCGCGCCGACGTTGGAGAAGAATTGAAACATACCAAAGGCACTGTTTGGTAGTTTTTTGTCGTAGATGGAGTAGATGAACGAATTGTACGTATCCATGGCGGTTGGCGTGATTCGGTAGATGAATAACGCCAAAGCGAGCACGATGAATTCGCGGTCCGAGAAGAATCTTCTCCACGGCCATTTCTTCGTCGACGTTTGCGCTCTTCTTCGTCTTCTTCTTCTCGTTTCCAAATCTTCGTCCACTTCGCGCGCTCCTCCGGCGCTACTTTTTCCCTCTTGAATCCTCAGCGCAAAAATCGACGCCAGAACTGCAAACCCACTCGACAACGCAATCGTCGCTCGCGCGGTGAACATCTCCAAAAACAAAACCGAACACGCGCTTCCTAAAATTGCAGCAAACGTTCGCGTCGCCATGGCGACTGTTTGCACGTTCACCTGCGTTATCCGTCTGTTCTTTGATTTCGCATTATGAGCATTATTCTCTCTTTCTTCAATCGCGCGTACTTCCTCTGCCTCTTCTGCGTTTATTTCACCACCTCCTTCTCCTTCTCCTTCTCCGCCGCCCATCCGTCGCATCTCTTCTTCGTTTCTCCCCGAAGTTGTCGTCTGAATCGTCTTCGTCCCTTTCGCCGCGCACACTAATATCCCGTCCAAACTCGCGTACGCCCCGCTCACGCACGCGGTCATCAAGATCCCAAACCCGTACACTTCCTTCAACGTTTTCGCAAAGGATAACGCGAGCTGAAGTATGCCGGCTAAAATACAACACCCGCTCGCGAACTTCGCGCGATGTCCTCTCTCTCTTCGCCTCGTCGTCTCTCCTTCTTTCTCGTTTTCATCACGACTCGAGCGACTCAGAAACCAATCGCTCATTAACGTAAACACCGGTTTCATCGCGTACGTTGCGAACGTCAAAGCGTAGTATCGATTGATTTTTTCCGGCGTAGAGCTTAATCCTAGGTTTCGGTTCAGGACGTTCTCGATTGCCGTCATGGAGGAGGTCACGAACGTCGTCAGGAAGAGTAACGAAAGGAACAGAAGAGGGAAACTTTTCACCGTTTGTATCCATTTTCCCATTACGTAGTAGTCTCTCTCTCGCGCGTTTATAGCTGATTTATACACACTTACACACACACAAACTTTCACGAGTATAACGAGACAAACTTCTCTTCTTTTTTTTCTCTCTCTCTTTCTCTCTCTGTGTATATGTGCGCGTGGTTTTATGAAGAGGAAAAAGATCAGAAAAGTGAAGCAACTTTTTCCCCAGAGTTTATCGCTCTTTCTCAGCTTGCCTGCGAGACGAGAGAGAGAGACACACAAAACGCGACAGAAACAACACACGACTACTACTCTCTGAGAGAGAGAGAGAGAGAGAGAGAGAGAGAGAGAGAGAGAGAGAGAGAGAGGTTAAAAGAGAGAGAGAGAGAGAGATGTCGGCAGCAACGACCAAAGTTCCCTCCTCCTCCTCCTTAGGGGAAAAGCGGTTGTTGAAGATCAAAGTCCGCTCGCAAGACCCGGTCGGGGAGTACGAGTTTTCCTTGTGCGCGACGGTACGTTTTGTCGCTGTTCTGACGATACGCGTTTGTTTCTTTTCTCTGCTCTTCGTTCTTCTTTATTGTTCTCGTTCTTCTTCTTCTTCGTGTTATATTCGCACGTTTGCGCGTTAGGGAGAGAGAGAGATCTCGTTTCCAATTCTCGTAACGCATCCCGTCGAGAGTACACGCGGAAGAAGACGCGAGAAGGAGAACGAACAAAAGAGCGAATTTCGATGGAACGCTTTTCTTTCCCTTTCTCTCTCTCTCTCTCTCTCTCTCTCTCTGTCCTCAATGCTTTGCTGCGGTTCTTCTTCTTCTTCGTCTTCTTTGGATCTTTCAACCTTAGGGAGGGAAAGTGTTTGACTTTGACCAAAGAGACTGACACACTTTTCCCCAATCTACGCTTTCGCTTTGCGCTATTTATTAAATCAATCTGAAACAGACGAAAATCCTCGCTTTAAAGAAACTGGTGGAAACGAAATCTGGAGTGAAACCCGCCGAACAGCGGATTTTGTGTCGAGGTCGCGTGGTCGCGGACGAGACGAGCTTATCCTCGGCGCCGGTGGAAAATAACGACGTGTTGTTGATGGTGAGGAAAGCGCCGGAGTCGGCGACGGCGAGGACGCCGGAAGGGTTGAGGAATGATCCACACGCGCCGCATAATCGGGAGAACGGGATGAGAGGGAGGGGTTCCCGTCTTCCGTCCATCAGAGTCGAGGAAGTTATGGGCGGCGCCGTCGGCGGCGGCGGCGGCGGCGAGGCTGTGTTTCAAAGGTTGAACATTCCAGGTTTACCGCCGGGCGTGGAGGTTGTCGGCGGGATGACCAATATGATGATGCCACCGAACGCGAGGATGTTAGGAAGCATGGCGTTTAGCGGGACCAATCCGGAAGCTTTCGATCCGCAAAGAATTGGAAGCATGATTCTATCGCAGATAGTAGGAGCAGACCGCGCGGGTGGCGGGTTGGTTCAACCGCGCGCCGATGCGACAGGTCAGCGGGCGGAGGAGCGCCGGGGAAGGGGACAAAACACCAGCACTGGAACAAATCCTTCATCGAATAACCGAACTTCGTCGTCGGCGAGAGAGCGGCGACCAACTCACGGGTTGCAACCGCCTAGATTCCCGACCGACGAGGACGGTTTTGGCGCCAACGGATCCGTTCATACGCAAGTCTTTGATACTCCGGACGGCCCGGTTGCGGTGGAAATTGAGATGGGCGCGATGATGCCAGATGGTTTCCCGATGATGTTCTCGTCGCCGCCGAGACGAAGGAGAGAAGATGCAGAAAGAGGAACAGGAAACGGCGCGCCACCGCCAGCGGCGAGAGAACAGAATACTACCACCACCACCACCAACATCAACAACAACAACAACAACAACAACAGTAATAGAAGAAATTCCCGCACGAATCCCGCGCAAACGCTTGCAACCTACGCCATGCGGCTAGATCGACATTTAGCTGCCTCACAGCAGCAGCAGCAAGAGCAACAGAACCAACAAGAAGACGAACATCTCGAAAGCGTCGTGCATCACGGCGTCTGCTGTGATGCATGCGACGTGATGCCAATTCGCGGCGCGAGATACAAGTGCACAAACAAAGACGACTACGATTTGTGTTCGGAGTGCCACTCTCGATTGTCCGGAGGAGTAGACGGAAGTGCGTTGCAATTCCATCGATTAGCCTATCCGTTACCGATTGGTTTGATGGATGGGAGAGAAATTTCCTTGTTCGGCGACGACTCGGAATCCGATTCCGAAGATTTCGTCCCAGAAGCTGCCCCGGTTTTCACGCACGAAACAACTACGAACGCTGTCCCCGGTGCTGCGAGTGATAACGCAAACGCTAATACCTTTGCAAACGGTATCTCAACGGCGCAAGGAGACGTCGACGCGTTGACAACCGCCCTCGATGTTGCATCGAGATCTGCACAGCGTCTTATCCCGCAGCTCACGCAGTTGAGCGCACGCGTGCGATCCGGTGACATTTTTCAAAGCGCTCCGAACGCGTCCTCGTCGCAGGAGAGACGAGATGATAATGCACAAGCCGTCATAAATGGCGAAATTCTCGAACTTGCGAGCCAAATGCATGCGATTGGCGCACTTTGGACGGAATTGGCGCGCGGCGTGTCATCCGTCGCCCCTGCGGCCTTACCGGCTTCAGCATTCGCTCCCTCTTTTCCGCCGGCTAGCGCGAGAAGACAATCGACGATTCAATATATGAATTCGATCCGAGCGGCGACGGCCGCGGCGACGGGGGCACCGGCGCGTGCTGCGGCACCAGCTGGAAACGAGCGAAGAACTGAGGTTGGCAACGGCGTTTACACACAAAACGTGAGTGCATCGCGAAGTTTCCGCTTACCGCGAACGGTGTACTTGGATCGTTCAAGCGCGTTTGCCACGGTCATTCCAGCAATGGTATCGCCAGCAACTCTCGCGCAAATGCATGGATATACAATGCAGGATCCCGAATCGGCCCAACCGTCTTCTCCTCCAGCCGAAAGAAACGATGTTGGTTCTTTCGATGGCATTCGCCACCTTGGCTGGGCGCCCCCTCCGCGAAACCTGCCGGAAGGCCATCAGTCCGCGCCATCGGCTCTCATTTCTGCCAACACAGAGATGATTCGCAACGAACTTCGCGAGAGAGGCACAGCCGAGTTTGCCGAGAATTTTGAGAGAGCCCTGGACCAGTTCATGAGGGATGGTCAAGTTGTCGGCGCGCCAAGCCCCTCCCCGCCGTCGTCTCGAGCTACTCCTACCGCTCCTCGTCAACCTGCGGTGGCGACGGAAAGGGCGACGAGAACATTGTGGCGGCAAGCGGCGACGAGAACGACGCCGAGACGAGCGAATACGAACCGCGCTGCCACGGCTGCTCCCGCCGCTACCAGCAGACGCAGAGGCGGCGGATCTGATGGTCAAAGAGAAGGAGCAGGCGCCAACGCCGACGCGCCTGCTCCAAAGCGCACGAGAAGAGGAGGATAAAGAAATAAAACCATTTAGAAACACAGAAATCTACGCCTTTGCATCTACTACTCTATCTACTCTATGTATTCTATCGTATCATTCTGCCATTCCTCAACAAAAATGCCAAAGCACCGACCGCGGCTCCTCCTAAGTGCGCCGAATGTCCAATCCCGTCTTGAGTTCCTAATCCTGCGTAGTCTCTCAACAAGAACATCGCGCCGAATACCCACGACTCCAACGGAAGTATCCCGTACAAATAAATCTTCCGGTGTGGCATCATCAACACGCTCATGGCAATGATCGAGTTTACCGCTCCAGACGCGCCTAAACTCGCCGGCGCGGCTAACCTCGCGATTTTATCCATGCGCTCGTCGAACCACGAGAAGAAACTCTCGTGTTCTCTCTTGTCGAAAAATCCAACGTGTGGTTTACGTTTCCGTCTCTCGTACCTCTCGTACCCGACGTGCGCTAAACTCGACACCACGCCACCAACGAGATATAAATTCAGCAAATACGCTCCTCCGCACGCCAACGCCACGTCTCTGCCGAAGAAATACAGCGTAAACATGTTCCCGAACAAATGATTGAACGAGTTGTGCGAAAACGCCGCCGTCAATGCGGTGTGCCAGTACCCGTTCGCCAAAGAACTCTCCGAGACTAAAAAATGCGTCCTCATCGTCTTAAAGTTCTCCGGTTCTTGCCACGCCAAGTACACCGCCGCGTTCGCTCCAATCAGCATCCACACCACGGACGTGTCCCTTCTGCTCTCATTCGTAGTATTATATCCCCCCCGCGAATAATAATTATAAGAATCTCGTTCGCCTCGCGTGAAGAACTCTCTTTTACTGCTTCTTTCTCTGATGTTGTAAATGTTGTTGCTGTTCTTTCTCACGAAACCCGACCGAGCCGCCGCGAATAACGAAAACGCTTTCACATCTCCGAACTTGGACGAATGGAACATCATCGAAGACTGATGATGAGAACTCCCAAAACTCGTCGTTTTTGTCGATATTCCTCCTTTTCCTCCTCCTTTTCCCAACAGCACGAGCATCGTCCTTTCTCTCGCGGCTCTTCGAAAGAAGAGCAGCATTTATTACGAGTGTTTGTTGTGTGTATTCTCTCTCTTTAAAGCGGGGAAAATGGGGAAGAAAATGCTTCTTCTTTGGACTAAACTATTCATGTATATAAACAAGACTCTTCTACTAAAGGCTGCTAAGAAATACTCTCTCTCTCTCTCTCTCTCTCTTTTCTCCGCTACATGAACTTTTTCCTCTCCCTGTTGTACTTATCGTCCGCGGCGTGAAACTCGTTCACGCACCCCTGGTACAAGAGATACGGCACCGCGATGCCGAAAATCCCGATCACCCCTAACGTTCTCGGGGAGAATTTAAACGTCTTTTCGACGACCTCGCGAGCGTGGCCGTGGAGTTCTACGAATTGGTTCGGTTTCACCGAGGTTGGGTCACTGCCTGCCATTTTCTTATTCTTGTTGTTATGTATATTACGCGCGTGCGAGTGCTTTGCCGCCGAGGTGAGAGACTGGGCGAATCAAACCCCTACTTTACAAAAGTTTAGGGTTTATTTACAAACCCTAAATACGTGCATCGATTCTCCCCTAAAAAATGCGCGAATTGCGCGCGATAGATACACGCGCGACTCACTCGTTATTATTCAATCATAAAACAAAGATCGCTTAAACTCCCTCTCTCTCTCTCTCTGCACATCATCATCAGGCGCACACTTGTCTATTTTAAAAGATGAACGCGTTGTTCCGCGAACAGTTCGCGCATTTATGTCGTCGAGCAGCAGCAGCGCAGAAGAAGAAGAAGAAGGACGACGACGAGAGAGGCTTTAACGAAGAAGAAAACAACGCGGGGTTTTCGTACCACCAACTGACGATTCTCGCGCAACGCGCGTACGCGCTCAGCCTCGGGGCGACGGTTTTGAAAGAAGAGGAAAAGGAGGAGGAGTTAAAGCCGGTGCGTAGGCGAACGT
>Ga0115000_10004813_pt1 | contig 10964 bp, 11 predicted proteins | sample ArcticOcean_MG_C_6_FD_89690 | JGI IMG/M metagenome (GOLD analysis project Ga0115000, IMG submission 89690) | Marine microbial communities from western Arctic Ocean - ArcticOcean_MG_CB8_128 | ecosystem: Environmental > Aquatic > Marine > Oceanic | place: Arctic Ocean: Canada Basin | collected... | reverse complement strand
TCCGTCATCTAATTTTTTATCCACAAAGACTGTTAATCCTTTCACAGTATCATTAAATTGTTTTTCTTTTAATAAAGATCCAACAAATTGTAATTGTGAATCTTTTAATAAAGATCTTGAAAAATTTAAAACTTGTGGGTTTATTACTGTTGTTAAAGTTAATTGCAATAACATCATAATTAATGATATACGCAGCATAAGATTAACTATATGAATTTTATTCAAACCTGAGGTCCATAAGATTATCAATTCATTATCTTTCTCAAATTTTAAAATCGTTAAAATTGAAGCAATCAAAAAAGAAAAAGGAAACAATTTTGTTATAATTTTGGACAATGTTAGAAAAGAGTAGAAAAAATACACTAGAAAGGCATGACCATCGTCAGTAACAAGATCCAGGAAGTTTACAGCCTGAATTGTCCAAATTACAGCAGTTAGTGCAAAAATGACTATCCCGAAATACATGATAAACTCATGAAAAAAATATTTGTAAATTGTGTTTTTCATTTCAAATAATTGTTATATATAGTTAATAAAACAACTTTGAATAGAATTCAATTTATACGTTAAAGAAAGGAAATATGTTAAGTTTCACAGGTACTTTAAGTCTTACTGGAGATGCATTTGTCGTATTTATAACAAACAAATATGAATATTTAGGCAAAAACAAGATATTACCCGAAAATGTAATTTCAAAAGTAAATTCATTTATAAAATCTTTAAAAGAAAAAAATCAAAATGAAGATGTTAGTTCGATGGATATAACGGAGAAGAAAAAGTGTTTTTTAGTAAAAATTGGAAATAATGATAATAAATCTTATTTTGAAGAAATTGGTGGTACTTTATTTACGAAAATTAGTAGTTTCGAACACATTAAGTCAATAGATATTTTTGCTGACACATTAAAAGAAAAAGAAAAAAAATTTCCAAAACATTTTTCTGAATTTATTTTAGGATTTAACCTTAAAAGCTACACATTTAACAAATATAAAACTGCTAATAAAAATAAATTAAATAAAAGTATTAAAATAAATATTGTTTCAAATAAAAAAAATATAATAGAAAATAAATATAAGTACTATAACGCTATAAAAGAAGGTGTGTTTTTAGCTAGGAATTTAGTTTCTGAACCACCTAATATCTTAAATCCAAAAAAATATGTGCAGGAAATTAAAAATCTAACAAGACATGGTCTCAAAGTTAAAGCTTATGGTGAAAAAGAATTAAAAAAATTAGGATTAAACGCGCTTCTTGGTGTTGGTCAGGGGAGTGCTAATGAAAGTTATTTAGTTACCATCGAATGGAATGGAAAAAGAAAATCAAAACAAAAGCCATTAGCCTTTGTGGGAAAAGGAGTGTGCTTTGACACAGGAGGTATTTCTTTAAAACCCGCAAAGTTTATGGAAGAAATGAAATATGATATGGCAGGTTCTGCGGTTGTTGTTGGGTTATTAAAATCTCTTGCATTACGAAAAGCAAAAGTTAACGCTGTTGGTGTAGTTGGGTTGGTAGAAAATATGCCAGGAAGCAATGCACAAAGACCAGGAGATATTATAAAATCTTATTCAGGAAAAACCATCGAAGTTCTTAACACTGATGCCGAAGGTAGATTAGTTCTTGCTGATGCTTTGAGTTTTACAGAAAAAAAATTCAAACCAGAATTTATTATTGATCTTGCGACACTTACTGGAGCAATTATCGTTAGCTTAGGAGAAGAGTACGCTGGTTTGTTTTCAAACAATGATAAATTATCTGAAAAAATATTTGAATCTAGCAAAACTGTAAATGAAAAAGTTTGGCGACTGCCTCTTCATAAAAACTATGATAAATTGATAAATTCAAATATAGCGGATGTGCAAAATATTAATTATGCAGGTGGAGCAGGAGCAATCACAGCAGCTCAGTTTTTGCAAAGATTTATCTTAAACAAAACACCTTGGGCCCACTTAGATATTGCAGGAATGGCATTTTCAAAAAAAGCTGCTAATTTAAATCCTGGAGGAGCCACTGGTTTTGGCGTCAGATTGTTGAACAACTTGATAAAAGAGAATTATGAATAAAAATATGACAGAGCAAACCTTATCAATAGTTAAGCCAGATGCTGTTGAAAGAAATTTAGAAAATGAAATAAAAGTTTTTTTTAATGAAAATGGTCTAAAAGTAATAAAAAATAAAAAGGTGAAAATATCAAAAGAAGAGGCTTCGGAGTTTTATAAAGTGCATCAAACAAAGCCATTTTATAATGACTTATGTAACTATTTATCGTCAGGACCTATAGTTGTTATGATTTTAGAAGGAGAAAATGCTGTTTTAAAAAACAGAGAGCTAATGGGTGCAACAGATCCAAAAAATGCAGAAGATGGTACATTGAGAAAGTTATATGGGATTTCAATTGATAAAAATTCCGTTCATGGATCTGATAGTGTTGATAATGCTAAACAGGAAATAAATTTTTTCTTTAAATAAAAATTATTTAAATATCGAAATTATTGATTGAGCATATAATATATGCTCTTGGTTTAAGACTTTCATTTTTAGTGATTTTTCAGTTTCCTTTTCATCAATTAAGATTTTCTTTTGTGCAATTATTTTTCCAGAGTCTAATGATGCGTTAACATAATGAACAGTACATCCCGAATATTTGTCTTTATTTTTTAAAACTCTTTTGTATGTATTTAATCCTTTATACTCAGGAAGTAGAGAAGGGTGAATATTTATAATTTTATGTCTAAATGCTTTTATAAATTTTTTTGATAAAACTTTCATAAATCCCGCTAAGCATAAGAATTTTATTTTATTTTTTTTTAGTTCCAACAAACATTTTCTTTCAAATTTTGTTTTATCTGACGATGAAATAAATTTGTGTTTAATGTTATATTTTTTAGCTATTAGAAGGCCTTTTGCACTTACTTTATTTGATATAACAAGTCCTATTTTGATAGGAAAATTATAGCTTCGAGAATAACTAATTAAAGATTTAAGATTTGACCCAGTTCCGGAAATAAAAACACATGTTTTTATCTTTTTACCATTTAATTTTGCCCGAAATTTTAATTTTTTTTTTTTCATTCGATATACATCCAATTTGGTAGGGTTTATACTCCGGAGCAAAGATCTTTTGAATCTTTTTAACATTTTTCTTTTTTGCCACCAAGCAAAAACCAACTCCACAGTTAAAAGTTTTTAACATTTCAGAATCATTAATTTTATTTTTTTTTAGCCATTTAAAAATAAATTTAGTTTTAATTTTATTTAAATTTATATTTAAACAAAATTTATCTGGAACAATTCTTAACAAATTGCCTATCAATCCTCCTCCAGTTATATTGGCACATCCATTTATTAGTTTTTTTTCATTCAGTTTATTAATTTCTTGTACATAAATTTTAGTAGGTTTTAAAAACTCTTTTTTTAGTTTAGCCGGTAAATTTCTAAGATTTTTATTTTTTAACACATGGCGAACAAGAGAGAAACCGTTTGAATGTAATCCTGAAGACGGCACTCCTAAAACAACATCATTTAATTTAATTTTATTTTTGGTTAATAAATCTTTTTTAGAAACGACACCGACAGCAAAACCAGCTAAATCGAATTTATTTTTCCCATAAGTTCCTGGCATTTCAGCAGTCTCACCACCTATCAAGGCACAATTTGACATAACGCATCCACGAACTATTCCGTTCAAAATTTTTTTGACATTGTTAAGTTTAAGTTTATTTACAGCTATATAATCTAAAAAAAAAATTGGTTTAGCTCCCTGGACGATTAGGTCATTAACACACATCGCAACCAAATCGATTCCTATAGTATCAAATTTTTTAACTTTTCCAGCAATTTCAAGTTTAGTCCCAACCCCATCAGTTGAGGAAACAATAATAGGATCTTTAATTTTCAATTTAGATAAGTCAAATATTGATCCAAAACTACCAATATTTTTAAAAGATTTCATTTCTGTGTTCTTTTTGTAAGTTTTTCTTGATATTTTAGATATGTATTTTACTAACTTATCGGCAACTGCCATATTAACACCGCTTTTTTTATAAGTATTATAGTTTTTTTGCATGCAATTTTTATTATGTACAAATATTTAAAATATAAATTAAGACATTATATTTTTATTATTTTAACGGCAACTATATTTTGTGCCGTATTATCTTCGGAAAGTTTTGGAAATGACGATGTCTTTATCATAGACAGCGTAACTGTTGAAGGAAATGTCAATTTAAACTTTACAAGAAAACAGTATATAAATAAAGTTTTTATAAAATCCTTTGATATTCTTAAATCGAAAATTCTACTAAATAGAGATTTGCAAAAAGTCAACAATGTAAATTTAAAAACAATTAAAAGCTTAATTAGTAAATTTCAAATTATCGATGAATCTTATAAAAAAAATAAATATAAAGCAAAATTTAAAATTTTTTATAACGAGACAAAAGTAAAGAGTTTTTTAAAAAATAAAAATGTTTCATTTAGCCAACCTGCAAATATTACTGTAATATTTTTTCCAGTACTGTTTATTAATGACAAAATTCAGAGCTTCAATGAAAATTATTTTTATAAAAATTGGAAAAGTATTGATGTTAATAACGAAACTGTAGATTTTATATTACCAATAGATGATCTCGAAGACTTTAGAAAAATAGAAGAAATAAAAAATAATCTTGGAGAATTAAACGTTAATGATTTTATTGAGAGTTATAATATTGATAACTATGCATTTGCTATTATGAATTATGAAAAAGAAAACTTAAATATTCACATAAAAACAAATTTTAATAATAATAAATCAAATAAAAATATTTCTTATAAAGTTTCCAATATTAAAGATAAAACTAATTTAGAATTTATATTAAAAGATCTAAAAAAAATTTTAATAGATACTTGGAAAGAGGCTAACGTCATAAATTTATTAATGCCACTGTCAATTAAACTGAATTTTTTACATAAAAATATTTCTAGTTTTGAAAATTTGAAAAGTGTCTTTTCTAAAATTAATATAATTGATAATTTTGTTTTGGAGGATTTTAATACTAATAATTCTTCTTTTAAATTATACTATTATGGGAATCCTAAAAAATTACAAAATGAACTTAAAAAATTTGGTTATAATTTATCTAATATTCAGGGTTATTGGGAGTTAAATTTAAATGAATGACCAGCTAATTTTAAAATTCCCTAAAAAAAATATTTATTTAAGAGAAGATTTTTATGTCTCTTCAAGCAATCAAGAGGCTTATGATTTTATTAATAGCTGGCCAAAATGGTTTAAAAAAATAGTTAATATTTATGGTCCTTTGGGTTCTGGTAAAACCCACCTCGCAACAATACTTAAAAAAAAGACATCAACATTATATTTAAAAACCGAACAACTAAACGATAATACTTATTTTGATTTTAAAACCAAAGAAGCTTTAATCATAGAAAATTTAAATGAAAAAATTTATGAAAATGTCCTTTTTTCATTATGGAACCTGGCTATACAAGATAATAAGTACCTATTAATTACTTCTGTTAAACCAATAAATTTGTACAAGTTTAAATTACCTGATTTGCAATCAAGAATTTCTAGCTGTTTCAAAGTAGGTATTAATTTACCTAATGATGATTTGATAGGCGTAATACTTGCAAAAAATTTTTCAGACAAACAGGTTGCAATTGAAAAAAAACACATTGATTATATAATAAAAAGAATTGACAGATCTTATGAAAAAATTTCTCAATTTATTTCACTTTTAGATAAATATTCTTTAAAAAAGGGAAGTCCATTTAGTTTTAAATTAATTAAAGAAGTCTTAAAGATGATATAAATTTTAAAAAGGAATCATATTGCAAAAATATAGAACTCATAATTGTAGCGAATTGAAAAGGGGTAACAAAAATCAAGATATTACCCTCTCGGGCTGGATAAATAAAAAACGTGACCATGGAAATCTTTTATTTATAGATTTGAGAGATAACTATGGAATTACTCAATGTATAGTCCAAAAAGAGAACTCAAATTTTAAAGAACTCGAAAAAATTCAATTAGAGAGTGTTATAAAAATAAGTGGCAAAGTAGTCGAAAGAAGTGAGGGGACAATTAATAGTGATCTTAAAACTGGAGAGATTGAAGTTAATATTCATTCTTTTGAATTACTTGGTAGTTGTAAAGAACTTCCTATGCCTGTTTTTAGTGATCAAGAATATGCAGAAGAAATTAGACTTAAATATAGATTTTTAGATTTAAGGAGAAAAAAAATTCATGAAAATATTATTTTAAGATCTAAAGTTATTTCATTCATTAGAAATGAAATGTTAAAATTGGGCTTTATGGAATTTCAAACACCAATTTTAACATCATCAAGCCCAGAAGGAGCTAGAGATTTTTTAGTTCCTAGCAGGTTAAATCCTGGAAAGTTTTACGCACTCCCTCAAGCGCCGCAACAGTTCAAACAATTAATTATGGTATCTGGTTTTGATAAATATTTTCAAATAGCACCATGTTTCAGAGATGAAGATGCAAGGGCAGATAGAAGTCCAGGAGAATTTTATCAATTAGATTTAGAAATGTCTTTTGTCGAACAAGAAGATATTTTTGAAATAGTTGAAAAATTAATGATTAGACTGTTTAAACAATTTTCTTCTAAAAAAATATTAAACGATAAATTTCCCAAAATTTCCTATAATGACGCGATGGTTAAATATGGGACTGATAAACCAGACCTAAGAAATCCTTTGTTAATTTACGATCTAACACAAATATTTACCCGTGATGACGTTAAGTTTGATATTTTTAAAAAGCTTGTAAAATCAGGATGTAAGGTGAGATGTATTGTTACAAAAAATACTAAAGACAGACCTCGAAGTTTTTTTGATAATATTGATAAGTGGGCAAAAGAACAAGGCGCGTCAGGTTTAGCATATTTTACAATTGAAAAAGATAAAAAATTATCAGCTAAAGGACCTGTCGGTAAATTTTTTTCGGAAAATTCTTTAAAAGAAATTATGAATATTACATCTGCTACCGAGGGAGACAGTATATTTTTTGCCTGCGGAAAATCCAAAGATGTTGAAAAAATTTCTTCAATAGCTAGAGATAAAATTGCACAAGATCTTAACTTAATTGATGACACCAAGTTTGCTTTTTGTTGGATAGTAGATTATCCAATGTATGAACTTGACGAAGTAAGCAAAAAAATCAAATTTAGCCATAATCCTTTTTCGATGCCTCAAGGAGAAATTAAGAAATTAAATTTAGAAAAACCACTAGATATTAAAGCATATCAATATGATATTGTCTGTAATGGTATAGAGCTATCTTCTGGAGCAATTAGGAATCATATTCCAGAATTAATGTATAAATTATTTTCTATTGCTGGGTACGAAAAAAAACAAGTTGATGAAAAATTTAGTGGCATGATTAATGCATTAAGTTATGGTGCCCCTCCGCATGGAGGAATAGCTCCAGGTCTAGATAGGATCATTATGTTGTTAGCTAATGAAAAAAATATTAGGGAAGTAACAATGTTTCCCATGAATCAGAATGCGGAAGATCTATTAATGAGTGCCCCCTCAACTGTAAGTGAGGATCAACTTAAAGAGTTGAATATAAAAATACTAGATAAAAATAAATAAAATTTATTTTTTACTTTTAAGGTTGATTTTTACATTACTTAAATCAACAAGCTTATTTTTATAATTATTTCTTATAAAACCTTTGCTTGTTATATCTTTTACCAATTTTAAGAAAGTATCATCTTCTGGTGTCATGTCTTCATCAATATTTGAGCTGATCAAAGGAGTGTGTGCAAGATCCTCTCTTCCCAAATATGAAATAGCTAATTCTCTAAAAATATAGTCTAAAATTGAAGAGGCGCTTAAAATTCTATCATTTCCACCAATTTTGCCAGATGGTTCAAATTTAGTCTCTATAAAAGCATCCACGAATTCTTCAAGAGGAACGCCGTACTGAAGGCCAAGAGAGATAGCTATTGCAAAGTTATTCATTAAAGATTTAACAAGCTCTCCTTCTTTATTCATATCAATAAATATTTCTCCTACTTTTCCATCATCATATTCACCTGTGTGCAAATAAATTTTATGATTACCTATTGTAACTTTTTGAATATAACCTTTTCTCCTGTCTGGCATTTTAGATCTATTATTTTGCCTGCTTAAATTATTTGTTTTTATATTTTGGTTGTTAATTTCACTTTTGGTTTCTACACTTTCTGAAATAAATTTTTTATCACTAATAACTGAAGATAAATTCTGGACGTTTTTTTGCTTTGATTCGTCTATTTTAGATTGTTTTTTTTGATTATTTATAGCTTTTGTTTTTCTATTATTTAACTTAACGTCAATCATTTCGAACTCTCCATCTTTACGATTTTCAAGCTCAGCAAGGTTTTCTTCGTTTAATTCGTCCAATTTATGCACAATTTTAAATGTGCAAGTGTAGAAAGTTTCAATTAAATACTTAGACACAACTTAGATATCTCCAAAATTTGATTATTATATGTATAGTGAACATTTGTATGATATATACTAAATTATTATTAAGTCTAACTAAATATTTACAATTTGTAAGTGTGTACATTTATAATTTAAATAAACAGTAAATTTAAAAAACAAAAAAAATGACTCTTTTTTTTAAACAAATATTTACTTGGTGGCATCGGCAGACAGTAGGAACTTTTTTATACACATTGTTTACAGGAAAATATGCTGGATCAGATGAATTTGGTAATAAATATTATATAAATTCCAAAGGTAGAAGGTGGGTTATTTACAAAAAAGATATTGAGTCTTCACAAATTCCATCAGAATGGCATTTGTGGATGCATTTTTTAACCAAAAATATACCTGTGCCCAAAAAAAAATTTGATTGGCAAATAAATCATCAGGAAAATTTAACTGGTACAGTTAAAGCTCACAAACCAGATGGATTATTATCTGCTGATTCGAATAAAAATATGAAAAAATATGAAACTTGGAAATTTTAGTTTTTTTATTTTATTTTTTATTAATGTTTTATTAGTTTCTGCAGAAGAAAATATTAAATCAATTCCTTTAATTAATTTAGAGGAGTTATCTCCAACTTTTGAGGAGGAAAAAAGTGAATTAGAAAAATTAGACGTAAATTACGATTTAAATAATAGCGAAAAAAAACTTAGCTCTAAAGAGGTTAATAAAGATGGTAAAGTGTATGTTAATTTAACAGCACTTAATAAAATAACAGCTAAAACCTCTTCGTTAAAAATAGCTATAGGTGAAAATTCTTTTTTTGGACCACTTGAAATTAAAGCGCTTAAGTGCCAATTATATCAAACAGAATCTGCGCCTGACACAATAGCGTATATTCAAGTTAAAGATTTATCTAATAAAAAAAACGATCAAGTTTTTATATTTAATGGATGGACTTTTGCCTCTAGTCCTACCTTGAGATCAATTGATCATCCTGTTTATGATTTATGGATCACAAGTTGTGAAAATATTTAATAAAAAGATTCTTTAGCTAACCAATTAACATCAAAATCTGAGCTAATAAACTTCTCATGAGTGAGAATTTTTTTGTGCAATCCAATCGTTGTTGTTATACCTTCTATCACAAACTCATCTAACGCTCTTAACATTCTTTGTATTGCCTCCGTTCTATTTCGTCCTTGGCATATTAGTTTGCAAATTAAACTATCATAATAGGGTGTTATTTTTGCACCTTGAAATATTGCACCATCAACTCTAGTCCTAAATCCAGAAGGTTGATGGCATACACTAATCGTTCCTGGGGACGGCTGAAAATTTTTACTTGGGTCTTCTGCGTTTATCCTACATTCTATTACATGACCTCTCGTAGTGATATCTTCTTGAGTTAAAGCAGTTTCTCCCTTATTTGCTATCCATATTTGCTCTTTAACTATATCAATTCCAGTAGCCACTTCTGTGACCGGGTGTTCAACTTGAACTCTAGTATTCATTTCTAAAAAATAAAATTTTCCGTCCTGATAAATATATTCGACCGTTCCAGCACCTTCGTAACCAATTTTTTCAACCATTTGTACTGTTTGTTTTAATAAGTTTGATCTAATTTTTTCATCTATAACAGGGCTCGGGGTTTCTTCTATTAATTTTTGGTGATTTCTTTGCACTGAACAATCTCTTTCATTTAAATGAACTGTTCTATTTTTTCCTGATAATACTTGCACCTCAATATGTCTAGGGTTTTTGAAGTATTTTTCAATATATACGTTGTCATTATTAAAGTATTTTTTAGCCTCTAGTTTAGCTGTAGAAAATAATAGTTCCATCTCTTCTGGTTTATTTACAACTTTCATACCTTTACCACCACCACCACCAGCTGCTTTTATTAAAACTGGATAACCAATTTTTTTACTGATTTTTTTAGCTTCATCTACAGACGTTACACTATCTGGAGAGCCCTCAATTATAGGTAAACCATTTTCTTTTGCTATTTTTCTAGCTTCTATTTTATCTCCCATTTTTTTTATTAAATCTGAGCTTGGTCCTATAAATTTTACCCCATGCTTAGTAACTATTTCTGCAAATTTCGCATTTTCTGAAAGAAAACCATAACCGGGATGCACAGCTTCGGCGCCAGTAACATCTACAGCTGACATTAATGCTGAAACATTGAGATAGCTATTTTGAGGTTGGTGGGAACCAATGCAAATACTTTCATCTGCTAATCTTACATGCATGCTATCAACATCAACATCTGAGTGCACAGCAACAGTAGAAATTCCCCATTCTTTACAAGCACGTATTATTCTAACGGCAATTTCGCCGCGATTAGCAATTAAGATTTTTTTAAACATTATTTGATTGAAATAAGAGGCTGACCAAACTCCACAGGCTCCCCATCTTTAACCAATACTTTACTAACAACCCCATCCTGGGTTGAGGGAACACGATTCATTGTTTTCATAGCTTCAATAATAATTATTGTTTGTCCTTTTTTAATT
>Ga0115000_10004807_pt1 | contig 10972 bp, 9 predicted proteins | sample ArcticOcean_MG_C_6_FD_89690 | JGI IMG/M metagenome (GOLD analysis project Ga0115000, IMG submission 89690) | Marine microbial communities from western Arctic Ocean - ArcticOcean_MG_CB8_128 | ecosystem: Environmental > Aquatic > Marine > Oceanic | place: Arctic Ocean: Canada Basin | collected... | reverse complement strand
AGCATAAAGCTTTATTAGAGGCCCTTAAAGCTGGGGATGAAATTGTATCAAATAGTGGTATTTTGGGTAAAATTACCAAGCTAAATAACCAATTCGCCACCATTGAAATAGACAAGGGTATAAACGTAAAAATACAAAAACAAACTATCCAAACTCTATTGCCAAAAGGCACAATAAAATCGATTTAAAAACCCTTGAGCACTAACTTAAACTATAAATGAATAACCATTCAGCCCGCTGGAAATATCTCTTAATCTTAGCAACAATCTTGTTAAGTATGCTTTTTGTCATGCCAAATTTTTATGGTGAGTCCCCTGCTATTCAAATAATGCCTATTAAATCAGGTGAAAAAATTGATACATCACTTTTACAATCAATCGAAACAGCACTAGTAAAATCTCAATTAAAAAATACTGGATTAATTTTAGAAAACTTTAACATCAAGGTTAAATTTAAAACTGCTGAAGAGCAATTAAAAGCAAAAACTGTTATTCAAAATTCATTAGGGGATAAATATGTAGTAGCTTTAAATTTAATTTCGAACTCTCCTGATTGGCTATCAGGTATGGGTGCACTGCCAATGTACTTAGGGCTTGATTTAAGAGGTGGGGTGCACTTTCTTATGCAAGTCGACTTATCAAAAGCTCTTGAGAAAACAACTGCTAGTTATGTAAGTCAGTTTAGAACCAAACTAAGGAAAGAAAAAATTGGTTATTACGATGTCTCAAAAAATAACGACATCATGCAAATTAAATTTAAATCCAAAGATGAGCTAAAGAGAGGTAAAAATATTATTAGGGATATCAATGATAATTTTGACTTTCAAGAAATTTTTATTAATGATGAAATTGTACTTAAAGTTATTATTAGTGAAAAAACAAAGAAATCGATTACAGAATTCGCAATTAAGCAAAATTTAGAAACACTAAATAATAGAGTAAATGAATTAGGAGTAGCAGAGCCATTAATTCAACAACAAGGGCTTGACAGGATTGTTATCCAACTTCCCGGAGTTCAAGATACAGCAAAAGCTAAAGAAATTTTAGGTAGAACAGCCACTCTTGAAATGAGAATGGTTAATGAGGATAACTTCAACCCAGATATCTTTGAAGATGGAAACGAGGACCAAATACCAGTTAATTCAGAAATCATTAAGGATCGATTTGGTAATGGCATGCTATTAAAAAAAGCGGTTATTCTTACTGGGGAGAGAATTACTAACGCAGGTCCTGGAGTTGATGCACAAACAGGGCAGTCGGTTGTTTCAATCACCCTCGATGCAACAGGTGCTAGCATTTTCAAGCAAATAACTCGTGAGAATGTAGGCAAAAGGATGGCGCTGCTTTTAATTGAAAAGAATGTAGCAGAAATAGTTACAGCGCCTGTTATAAAAAGTGAGATAGGCGGGGGGCGTGTACAAATTACCGGAATGGATAATCCTCAAGAAGCCACGGATGTTGCATTACTTTTAAGAGCTGGTTCATTAGCAGCACCGATGGAAATCATTGAGGAAAGAACTGTTGGGCCTAGCATGGGTAAAGAAAATATTTCTCGTGGGGTTCAGTCAACAATTTGGGGTTTCGTTGCAATTATTACTATGATGGCTATTTACTATATGGTTTTTGGTGTTATCTCAGTAATCACCCTCTCTGTTAATTTATTATTTTTAGTAGCATTACTATCCGCACTTCAAGCTACTTTAACTCTTCCAGGTTTAGCTGCGATCGCTTTAACATTGGGGATGGCTATTGATTCTAGCGTTCTCATTAATGAAAGAATTCGTGATGAAATAAGAAATGGGAATACGCCTCAAGCTAGTATTAGTATGGGTTATAAAATGGCTTGGGGAACGATACTAGATTCAAATATAACTACTATGATTGCAGGGTTAGCCCTCTTCATGTTTGGCTCTGGCCCCATTAAAGGTTTTGCAGTAGTTCTTGTATTGGGAATTTTAACTTCTATGTACAGCGCAATTTTTGTATCACGTGCGATAGTGAACTATATCTATGGTAATAAACGTCAGATAAGTAAATTATCAATAGGTGAAATTTTTAAGGTGGATAACAACTAAGCATATGGAATTTTTTAGAGTAAAAAAAGATATACCTTTTATGAAATACAGTAAAATATCTGCAGTGGTATCAACTACTGTATTTATTTTAGCAGTTTTCTTTATTGTTATCCGCGGTTTAAATCTTGGGGTAGATTTTACTGGTGGGACAATGATGGAAGTAAGTTACCCAAATGCTGCAAATATAGATGATATTCGCCAAACTTTAAGAGATATAGATTTAGAAGATGCTCAAGTTCAAAATTTTGGGACCGAAGAAGATGTTCTGATCCGCTTACCTATTCGTGAAGGTTTGTCTATTGCAGAAATATCAGAAAAAGTTTCAGCAGCACTAAAATTATCAAATAACTTAATGGAAGTGAAAAGGGTCGAGTCCGTAGGGTCTCAAGTTGGAGATGAATTATATGAAAAAGGCGCACTAGCAGTTCTTTTTGTTTTTATAGGAATTATGCTTTATCTTACAATGAGGTTTGAATGGCGATTTGCAATAGCAGCGATTGTTGCAAACATGCATGACGTTATCATTATTTTGGGATTTTTTGCCTTTTTTCAATGGGAATTTAATTTAACTGTTCTTGCAGCAGTATTAGCTGTTTTAGGTTACTCGGTAAATGAATCTGTTGTTGTGTTTGACCGTGTCAGAGAAAACTTCAGAAAGATGAGAAAGACAAATGTTGCTGAAATTATAAACAATGCAATTACGCGCACAATGTCACGAACTATTATGACTCACCTATCAACACAAACTGTTGTAGTTTCAATGTTAATTTTTGGGGGTGAAATACTTCATAATTTTGCATTAGCTTTAACTATAGGAATATTGTTTGGGATTTATTCTTCAATTATGGTTGGTTGTCCAATAGCAATGTGGCTCGGAACTAATCAAACTAATTTAGCAATTTCAAATCCAGAAAGCAAAAAGGAAAATACAGAAGTATAAATACTCACAGTGTTTAATTTTTCACTTACAAACCAAATTATTCTCTTAGCTATTCTCTTAATAGTATCGGCTTTCTTTTCTATTTCTGAGACAAGCCTAATGTCTGTTAGTAGGTATCGATTAAAGCATCTAGCAAAAAGTGGTAATACTGGTGCAAAATTAGCTACAAAACTTCTAAAAGAAACAGATAAGTTATTAAGTGTGATTTTACTATGTAATAATTTTTCAAATGCTGCTGCCGCAACTTTGGTCACTGTAATTGCTGTTCAATTATATGGAGATCAAGAAATTATTATTATGATAGGTACATTAATCACAACTTTTTTAATTTTAATATTCAGTGAAATTTCGCCAAAAGTTATAGCTGCAGCCCACCCTGAAAAATTAGCACTATCCTGCAGCTTTTTACTTTACCCATTGTTAAAAATTCTCTACCCAATAGTTCTTTTTGTTAATATATTTGTTCTAGGGATTCTAAAAATTTTTAATATTAAAATTAATTTTAATCAGAATAGTCTGATAACAATGGATGAGTTAAAAAGTATTATCAGTGATTCTGGTCAAGTTCTTCCTAATAAAAATAAGTCTTTATTATTAAATCTGATAGACCTTGAAAAAGTAACAATTGATGAAATTATGATGCCACATACAAGTATTGAATCTATTAACTTAGGTCAATCAATTGAAGATATTTTAGAGAAAATAGAAAACTTTCATCACAATAGAATTCTAGTAAAAAAGAAAGACAATGAAGAAATACACGGTGTTTTAAATATTAATAAACTATTTAAGCTATATATTAAAGAAAATATGCAGGATTTAGCTCGAGATGAATTAGTTGCTTTAATAGATCCGCCATATTTTATTCCAGCAGGAACTACGATATATAAGCAAATACAAAAATTTCAAGACAACCAAGAAAAAATTGGTTTAATTGTTAATGAGCATGGTGAGTTTATAGGGCTCGTTACTCTGGAAGATATACTCGAAGAGATTATTGGAGAATTCAATATTGAGCTCCCTTCAAAATCATCAAAAATAATTTTTGATGAAAATGGCTGGATTGTAGATGGAGGTATTTCCATTAGAGAATTAAATAAAAAATTGACTCTTAATTTACCAATTCAAGGCCCTAAAACTCTGAATGGATTAATTCTAAAATTTTTTGAAGATATTCCAGAACCCAATACCAGCTTTAAAATTAGTGATATTACTTTTCAAATAATCAATGCACAGGATAAAAATGTGAAAAGTGTAAAAATATATAGCCGCATACCGAAAGGTAAAATTTAAAAATGGAACGAAATGGTAACGAAGAAGGTCTTAAACTCAAACTAGAAAAAGTTAAACCAAAGCTTCCTAGTATATATAAAGTGATTATTTTAAATGATGATTTTACGCCCATGGAATTTGTTGCAAATATTATTCAAAAAGTTTTTAATAAAACTCAAGATGATGCAACCCGGATAATGCTTCAAATACATACAGAAGGAATAGGTATTTGTGGAATGTACCCTTTTGAGATAGCAGAAACTAAAATGAATCAAGTATTAAATTTGGCAAAAGAATCACAACACCCCTTGCAATGTATTATAGAAAAGATATAGTTTAAATTATGATTGCACAAGAATTAGAAGTTAGTCTTCACATGGCATTTATGGACGCTCGACAAAAAAGGCACGAGTTGATTACTGTCGAACATCTATTATTAGCTATGCTTGATAATCCATCAGCATCAGAAGTTTTAAATGCTTGTGGTGCTAAAATTGAAAAAATACGATCTGATATTGCTAACCATATTCAGGAGCATACTCCTGTTGTTTCTGGGACTGATGATGTCGATACTCAACCAACATTAGGTTTTCAAAGGGTAATTCAAAGAGCGATGCTCCATGTTCAATCTTCTGGAAAGAAGGAGGTTACAGGTGCAAATGTATTAGTCGCTATTTTTGGAGAAAAAGATTCTCATGCTGTTTATTTCCTTCATCAACAAGGTGTTGCTAGGCTTGATGTGGTTAACTTTATTGCTCATGGAATATCAAAAGTAATTGAAACAGAAAATAAAGAGGCAGCTATTGAAGGAACTGATTCTGAAGTTAAAAAAAACAAAAGTTTAGAAACTTACACAGTCAACCTCAATCAATTAGTAAGTGAAAATAAAATAGATCCTTTAATAGGTCGTGAAGTGGAAATCGAGCGTGTTGTTCAGATTTTATGCAGACGAAGAAAAAATAACCCATTACTAGTCGGTGAGGCTGGAGTTGGTAAAACAGCTATAGCTGAAGGTTTAGCAAAGAAAATTGTAGAAAAAGATATTCCTGAGGTCCTTCAAAATAAAACAATATACTCCCTTGATTTAGGGGCATTAATTGCTGGAACCAAATACCGAGGTGATTTCGAACAGCGTCTTAAATCGGTAATGAAACAACTGCAAGAAGAAAAAGATTCCATTTTGTTTATTGATGAAATTCATACAATTATTGGTGCTGGTTCAGCTAGTGGAGGAACGTTAGATGCTTCCAATTTGCTAAAGCCTGCTTTAGCAAATGGTCAAATTAAATGTATTGGTGCTACAACTTATCAAGAATATAGATCAGTATTTGAAAAAGACCATGCACTAACAAGAAGATTTCAAAAGATTGATATAGAAGAACCTGATATTCCAACAACTATCAACATTCTTAAGGGTTTAAAATCTCATTTCGAAGAGCATCACAATGTTAAATTCTCAGCTGATGCAATAATTAGTGCTGTAGAGCTATCTGCAAAATTTATTAATGATAGACAACTTCCAGATAAAGCTATTGATATTATTGATGAAGCAGGTGCTGCACAGAGAATACTCCCAGATAATAAAAAAAAGAAAGTCATTGGAGCTAAGGAAATAGAAGATGTAATTTCTAAGGTCGCGAGGATTCCAGCAAAAAATATTAATAAAGATGATCGAAACTCACTTAAAACTCTTGAGAGAGATTTAAAAGCAGTTATTTTTGGGCAGGATAAAGCAATCAACTCTCTTTCATCAGCAATTAAAATGGCTAGAAGTGGCTTAGGTCCAGAAAGTAGGCCTATCGGTAGCTTTCTTTTTAGTGGTCCCACAGGCGTCGGTAAAACTGAAGTTGCTAAACAATTAGCTTATACACTTGGAATTGAATTAATTCGTATAGATATGAGCGAGTTTATTGAAAGACATTCAATATCCAAATTAATTGGCGCACCTCCTGGCTATGTTGGTTATGATAATGGAGGCTTATTAACAGAACAGATTAATAAAAATCCTCATGCTGTTTTATTGTTAGATGAAATTGAAAAAGCTCATCCAGATGTTTTTAATATACTTCTGCAAGTCATGGATAATGGTACCCTTACAGATAGCAATGGAAGGAAAACTGACTTTAGAAATGTAACTATTATTATGACAACGAATGCAGGTGCTGAGGCATTATCCAAGGTAGATTTCGGGTTTACTCATAATGAAAAATCTGGAGATGAACAAATAGAAATTAAAAAATTATTCTCGCCCGAATTTAGAAATAGGCTTGATGCCATCGTATCCTTTGGTGCATTAGGGAATAATATTATTCTAAAAGTTGTTGATAAATTCTTAATGCAGCTTGAAAATCAGTTACATGATAAAAAGGTTGACGCTACCTTTACTAAAAAATTAAAAGACTATTTAGCAAAAGCTGGATTTGATCCTCAAATGGGCGCAAGACCGATGGCTAGACTTATTCAAGACACAATTAGAAAATCTCTAGCTGACCAGCTTTTATTTGGGAAGCTCGTAAATGGTGGTGAAGTTGAAATTGATATTGATGAAACTGATAAAATTATTTTAAACTTTAAAAACAAGGAAAAAATACCAGCCTAACTAAATGTAGGTTTTATCATTGCCATTTTAAATAAATTACTTTCTATAAGTAATGCTAACCACTTCTTAACTCTTTTATATTCTGAATTATCAAACCATTCTTTATCAACATTCATAAATTGTCTTATAAATGGGAAAATGCATATATCTGAATAAGTTCTTGTGTTACTAATTAAAAAAGATGTAATTTCCAATCTCTTTTCTAAAATATCTAAGAAAAAATAACAACTTTTCCGATGCTCAACTTTTGATTTTTCTGGGTATCGCTCAAAATACTTGTAACTATCTAAAGAGTTTTTAAATTTACCGTCATTTAATGCAACTAATTCATCAGCTATTTTTTTATCCCCTGGCTCTAATAAATCGCAATGTTTAGATTTGCTATTCTTATAAGCCCACTTCATTATGTCCAAACTTTCATCTAAAACTAATTTATTTAACCTTAAAATAGGGACTGTTCCTTTTGCACTAATATTAAGCATTTCATTAGGCTTATTCCGAAGAGATATTTCATAAACATCAAATTCTATCTTAGAATCTACTAGTGCCATTCTTGCTCTCATGGCATATGGACACCTTCTGTAAGAAAATAAATATGGCCTTGATCCTAAATTATTTAATTGCTCTACATAGTTCATCAATTAATCTATGTCCTTTAAAAATCAAACCTGAATATATTTGAATTAAATCTGCTCCATTATCTATCTTCTCTTTACCATCTGCTCCCGACATAACACCGCCAACTCCAATAATGGGAATTTTTCCGTTGAGATTTAATTTTAAAAATTTTAATGTTTTTAAAGAGCCTAATCTTAATGGGCGCCCAGATAAACCACCTAACTCATTTCGACTTTTAGATTTAACAACTTCACTTCTTGAAAGAGTTGTATTTGTTGCTATTACCCCATCAATTTCATACTTGATTAATAATTTACACATAAAAGAGAGTTGTGCATTTGTATTATCTGGTGAAATTTTAAGTAAAAATGGCACATACTTATTATATTTTTTATATAGTATTTTTTGTTCTCTTTTTATCACTTTCAGTAATTTATCCAAGCTTTTGCCTTCCTGTAATTTGCGGAGACCTTTAGTATTTGGTGAGGATACATTCAATGTGATATAACTTGCTATTAAGTATGACTTTCTAAAACATAAAAGATAATCATCAACAGCTTTATCATTGGGTGTGTCATAATTTTTTCCAATATTAACGCCCAAGATACCCTTAAATTTTGATTTTCGAATATTCTCAATTACCTGGTCAATACCATCATTATTAAAACCAAATCTATTAATGATGCCTTCTTGTTTTGTTAATCTAAATGACCTTGGTTTTGGGTTACCTGGCTGTGGTCTTGGGGTAACAGTTCCGACTTCAATAAAACCAAATCCAAGCTTAGATAAACAATCAATATATTCAGCATTTTTATCAAGGCCAGCTGCTAAGCCTACTGGGTTAGAAAACTTAAGGCCCATAACCGACCTTGGTTTACAATCATTTTTTTTTGAAATTAGGCCTAGCAAGCCTAAAAAATCTGCTATTTTTAGCGACTTCATTGCTAAGTGATGCGCAAATTCTGGGTTAAAAAGAAATAAGAAAAATTTAATTATATTGTACATAGTATATTTTATTTATTACTAGAGTATATTTTAAAAATATCTTACCTTAGATGCTCATAAATAATATTTAAAATACTTTTTGCTGTTTTTGTATTATTCAGCTTACCGTTCGGGTAATCCATAAATACTCTTGTGCCATTCTGCTCTTCTGTAATTCTTATGCGGTATCTCTTTTCATTCTTACCAAGACCTTGTTCATCATCAGACCCCCAAAAGCTCATAATTTCCTCTGTTAACGACTTGTCTTCTATAATTTCTACTTTTTCATTTGAATTCTTTAAATTCTCTTCTTCCTCTTTTTTCCTTTGTTCTTCTTCTTCATCATCATTCCAAAATGCTAATTTATCAATCAACCCTTTGTTGCTCTTCTTTTTCCCCTCAATCTCTAAATCTCTGTATTTAACATAAAAAATACCTTCGGACCTGTTTTTATCCTCTGTAACAAATCCAATGATATCTAGAGCTAATGATAGCCTCCTCCAAGATCGGTCGTAAGGATCTTTTAGTAATACATAATTACCCTGATCACTCTTAACAAATGTTGCATTTTTCCTTTTTATTGGATTTGCTATTGCCTTTTCTGCATCGAAATCTGTCATTCCTAACTTAGTCATTAACCTTCTTAGTATTTCAGCATTAATTTCATATTCGTCCATATTCATTTCTTTTTGCAGCTTGTTAGTAATGTCTTGTGCTTCCTCTTCACCATCTGGAATATATTCCTGAATTTTATACATGTCCGTCGAATATGAACCCTCTTTCAGCCTCTTAATCCTTTCTTTTGCTTCGTCATCCATCCCAACAACACTTCTTTGTGAAATATAAATTTCTGAAGTATCTTTATCAACCCCATTTTCAATTCGAGTCCTAAATTTTCTTCTATCAGCTAGATTTGATAATCCATCCAACCATGCATCGAATCTGCTCGCCATACCTTTCTTAGAATCAAATTTCAATTTTGATGACTTAATCCATTCTGTTTCCATAACCCCAGTACGTTTATTAAGAATTTTAATACCAAAACCTAATTCCTGCCAAAACATTTCTAAATGAGGCCATAATTTGTCAGGTGTCTCATCAACTACTAACCATCTTAAATTTCCAGATTTAACCAGACGCATACCCTCTGGATTTTGAAGTACTTTGACCTCTGTGAATCCTGCTTTTTTTGCATCTTCATAAGTATTATAGGAAACCGCTTCCCCAGGCACGCCATATTCAACATTAGATTCAACGTCACTTAAATCAGGAGGTACATCGAGCTTTTTCGCTCTTGACGAACTTACATAGTCTGGCTGGGTAACTGCTTGGATAACTTCACTGTCTGCTATGTCAAAATCAGCGCATGATACTAGCAGGAAGGGTAATATGAGTAGATAAATATTCTTCATTTAATAGCTTCAAAAATTTCAATTAAATTCTTTTGATGTTTGTTATCAAGCTCAACTAGAGGTAGCCTGATACCTTGATTTATTAAACCCAAATAAGTCATGAGCCATTTTACAGGTATTGGATTAGAATCTACAAACATTCCCTGATGTAGATTGCTTAATTTTTTATTCAAAGCTCTTGATTTCTCAACTTCTCCATTGAGCATACTGTTACAAATATTGTACATTAAGTTTGGTTTAACATTCGCTGTTACTGAAATTACAGCACAACCACCTCGTTCGATATACTCTAAAAAGGAAAGGTCATCGCCGCTAATAAAAACAAAATTGTTCTCAACTTTTCCTTTTAGAAAATCGATACGCTCTATTTCTCCAGTTGCATCTTTGATTCCAATTATATTTGAAAGCTGACTTAATGAAATAACTGTCTCATTTTCTAAATCACACCCTGTCCTGGATGGTACGTTATATAATATTTGTGGAATATCAACTGCATCGTTGATAGTTTTATAGTGTTGAAACAAGCCTTTCTGGTTTGGTTTGTTGTAATAAGGTGTAACTAATAAGCATGCATCTGCACCTGCTTCTTTTGCTGATTTCGTTAAAAAGACTGCTTCTTTAGTTGAGTTCGCCCCTGTTCCAGCAATTACTGGAATTCTCCCATTTATATGAGAAACTGCTTCTTTGATTAGAAAAGTGTGTTCGTCAAAATCAATTGTTGGGCACTCGCCCGTAGTGCCTAATATAACAATTCCATCTGTTTTATTTTCTATATGGAAGTCAAGTAGGTTCTTAAAATTACCTACATCGATGGAGCCATCAGAGTTCATTGGGGTCACCAATGCGACGATACTACCTTGAAACATAATTAATTCCACAAATGAAAAATAATTTATATTCTACTAGAAACATTAAACAAATTGATTTTTATATATATAACTAAAAAATATAATTAAATAATATATTATTCTTTTTTGATAAATGACAATATTGTTATGGTTTAATTAAATTTTATACTTAAAAGGCAGACTTAGGATATATTAATTTCAGTTGGACTGCATTTTACATTACTT
>Ga0115000_10004805_pt1 | contig 10976 bp, 10 predicted proteins | sample ArcticOcean_MG_C_6_FD_89690 | JGI IMG/M metagenome (GOLD analysis project Ga0115000, IMG submission 89690) | Marine microbial communities from western Arctic Ocean - ArcticOcean_MG_CB8_128 | ecosystem: Environmental > Aquatic > Marine > Oceanic | place: Arctic Ocean: Canada Basin | collected... | reverse complement strand
TTGCGATGGCGACCGTCAGGGCGCCCCGAACACCGGCTCCGGTCGACCCTGAATCCCCACATCGACCGACAGCAGATCTCCCGGCGTAAACCCATCGCGGCCTGGTTCGGAGGGTGTGCTGCCCGCGTCGCCGATGGTGGTGATGTAGAGAGTCGACAGGTTGGTTCCGCCGAACGCGGGCATCGAGGGCTTCGGGACCGGCAGTTCCAGTGTGCGGTCGAGAACGCCATTGGGCGTGATCCGGAGCAAGGCCCACCCGTAGACGGCGGCTGACCAGTAGCAACCTTCTGCGTCTAGGCAAGCGCCATCGGGTTTACCGGGAAGATTGCCGTAGTTGAAGAACTCGCGGACATTGCTCCGCTGGCCCGTATCGGCATCGTAGTCGGCAACCAGCACGATCCGAGTGGGAGTGTCGGCGAAGTACATCAGGCCGCGCTCGGCGTCGAAGGCGGTGCCGTTGGGGATGCCGACTTCGGAAAGGATCGTGTCGGTCGAGCCGTCGGCGTGGATGCGATATATGGCTCCGCTGCGTCGAAGGGCCTCGGTGTCGGGCCACATCGTGCCGCTCACCATGTGACCGGCGGGGTCGACGCGGCCGTCGTTGAAACGGTTGAGGCCGGGCTCTTCGATCGCTAGCCAGGGTGTGGCGATGCCGGATGGCCAGTCGAACCAGACCGCTTCGTGCTCGCTACAGAGGAGGAGTCGGCCCGGTGTGGAGGTGAGGGCGATTGATCCCGGTCGCCCTGGTGTCGTACGGAATTCGTCGATGCCAGTGGTCGGATCGAGCCGGTGGATTCGGCGCTGATCGATATCGATCCAGTACAGGACTTGCTCGCTCACGCTCCAGAGCGGACATTCGCCGAGCAGTGTGTCGCCGTGATGTGCGAGTTCGACGGTGGGCCCGCTCATGCGGACGCGCCAGCACTCGCGCCGAGGGGCGTGAGCGGCTGGTCGGGGTCGAAGTACGGAGCGGTTCCGTCGACTTCGCAGCGACGGACCACACGCTCATGCGGCCAATGGTCGGCGGCGGCGCGGTGCAGCGTGGATCGTTCGTCCCAGATCGCCAAGTCGCCCTGGCTCCATTGCCAGCGGCAATGCAGTTGCGGATTGTTGACGTGTTCGCTGAGCAGGCGGAGGATCGTGGCGTTCTCCGTTGGTGACAGCTCGTTGATGTGGCTGATGAAGTTCTGGGCCCAGAGAATGACCCGTTTCCCCGTCTCCGGATGTGTCCGAATCATCGGATGGCTGACTGCCGGATACGACTCGCGTAGACCGTCGACGAGTTCGTGATAAGGATCGCCGGTCTTCTCGATCATGCGCCGGATGAACCCTTCGTTGTGGTGCGTAACCGTGAGCGAACAGAGGAAGTCCTGCATCGTGGGTGACAACCGGTCGTAAGCCTTCGATGCCGAACACCACAGGGTGTCGCCGCCTACTTCAGGGAGCACGTCCATATGGAGGAGGGCGTAGGCCGGAGGCGTGGCTGTCCATGTCACGTCGGTGTGCCACTCGTCAGCCTGGTTCGGGCTGTCGGGGCCATCGGCGATCACGGTCATGGTCGGCTCAGCCAGACCCATAAGGCGAGGGATCGGGAAGATGCTGGGTGTACCTAACCGGCTGGCGAGCGCGAGTTGTTCGTCCTCGCTCAGATTAATGCCGCGGAAGAACACGACCTGGTGCTCGAGGATGGCTTGATGGATCGGTGTGATATCGAGCGTCGGGTCTCGAGGGTCGACATCGGTGAGTTCTGCCCCGAGGGCGCCGGTGACGCGGCGGATCTGCATGGGCCGCACGTTATGTGGCCCGCATCGGTCGCGGCAACCAGTGCGCTCAGCAGCTGCTTGCGGCTTGCGTTCTCGGTCCGGACCCGATTCAGTATCCCCATGAGAGTCACCGCCTTCCTCGCCGCTGCCGTTGCCGCTGTTGTCCTTGCGGCCTGTGGAGGTGGCGCCCCGGAAACGGAGGCCGCGGCCTCGCCGGGGTTCGTCGAGCAGGGTGTCGAGGTGGCCGAAGAGGAAGTCATTCCCACCACCACGACGGTTGCTCCCGACGAGAGTGCCGCGGGCGCGTCGGAGGGCGTGGTCGCCGATGATTCGGCGGACGATCCCGACACCGACCCGACCGCCACCACGCTGCCGCAGAACGAGCAGTCGCAGGATGAGAACGTCGACGACTTGTTCGCAGCGATGCGCACCTTCAACGCATGCCTTGAAGAGCGGGGCCGGCCCTTCATTGGCTACGACGCAAATGCGGCCGAGGATGATCCCCGAAACGATCCGAGCTATCTCGAAGCGCTGGGCGACTGTGCAGCCATCAGCCAAATTCAGGAAGCGCTGGCGGCCGCTGATCTTGGCTCAGAGGGGAAGACCCCCGAGGAGATCGAGGAACAGAACCGCGGCCTGATCCGATTCCAGACCTGTCTTCGTGGCCGGGGCTGGGATGTGGTCGACCCCGTGCCCGACGAGAACGGCCTGTTGGAGTTCGGCGATCTCGGTGCGCCGGACGGCGAGAACATCTTGGAGAGCGACGACCTGAACGAGTGCCGCGGCGAGGCGGCGGAAGACGAAGACGAGTAGTTCTCGCTAGGGGCGGCTTCGGCGGCCGCACTCCGCTTCGGCGGACCACCCAGCGCTGCGTCCTAGGCTCGATCGGTGCTGCAGATCGACGACTTCTTCCAGCCTGAACTCACTGAACTGAACCGACTTCCGTCGCGGGCGCCGCTGGTGCCGTATCGCTCGGCCGAGGATGCTCGGGCTGACGGAGAGTCACCCTGGCGTCGCTCTCTGGACGGCGACTGGCGGTTCCGACTCGTGGGCCGTCCCGATGCCGCGCCCCCTCGATGGATGAATCCGGTCACAAGTGACGACCGGTGGGACACAATCACCGTTCCCGGGGTCTGGACTCGCCAGGGTCAGTCCGATCTCCCGCACTACACAAACATCGTGATGCCGTGGCCGGATCTCGATCCACCGCAGGTCCCGGACGAAAACCCGACCGGGCTCTACCGCACCACCTTCCGGGTGCCGCGCTCGTGGAGCTCACGGCGAATCGTTGTTCATCTCGGTGGGGTCGAGAGCCTGGCCGTGGTGTGGTGCAACGGGGCCTTCGTGGGAATGGGGAAGGACTCTCGCCTCCCGTCGGAGTTCGATCTCACGCCGTATTTGGTCGAGGGCGACAACCTGCTGGCCGTGATGGCGATTCGTTATTGCGACGCGACATGGATTGAAGATCAGGATCATTGGTGGCACGCCGGAATCCATCGCTCGTGCTTCATTGAGGCCCGCGCCACCTCACGTATCGATGACCTGGTGGTGTCGGCCGATTTCGATCCGGCGACGCAGACCGGCTCCTTGCGCATAGTGGCCGACCTTGCCGGTGCCGCGGGTGCCGTCCGGGTCTCGCTCGAGACTGAACGCGGACGCAAACTCGCGGGTCCCGTGGAGGCGCCGCTTGGGAGCCGCCCCGATCCGGATCACCTCTCGCAACTCGTGGCGGCCTACGGATCGACCGCCGGTTTGACCGGTGTTCGCCTTCACGGCCTCGACGTTGAGCCGTGGAGTTCGGATGCGCCCGTTCGGTATCGGGTCATCACGGAGCTGCTCGATGCTCGCGGCAAGGTGGTCGAGGCGCACGCCACGCTCACGGGGTTCCGCCGAGTGGAGGTCAGCGGCCGCCGCTTGCGGATCAATGGTCAGCCAATCGTTATCAATGGTGTGAATCGTCACGACCATCATCACGAGACCGGGAAGACGCTGACCGTCGACGAGCTTCGTGCGGATCTCCTCACCATGAAACGCCACAACATCAATGCCGTTCGGACGGCCCACTACCCCAATGACCATCGCCTGTTGGATCTCTGCGATGAGCTCGGCCTCTATGTGGTCGATGAGGCCAACGTCGAGAGCCACGCCCGCCTGTCGTCGCTCACCCAAGATTCCCGTTGGCATCACGCGGTGATCGAACGGACGCAACGGATGGTGTTACGTGATCGCAACCACCCGAGCGTGGTCGGCTGGTCGCTGGGTAATGAGTCTGGCCACGGCGCCTGCCACGATGCCGCCGCCGCGTGGGTGCGCCGGATCGACCCGACTCGGTTTGTGCAGTACGAGGGTGCAATCTCTCAGCGGTTCAGCGTCAATCAGCTGCACAACAGCGGCCGTACCCGGGAAGCGCCGAGTGCCAGTGAACGGTCGACGACTGACGTGGTGTGCCCGATGTACACACCGATCAACGTCATCGTTGAGTGGGCTCGCTGGGCCGAGCGAACCAAGCTTGATGATCGACCGCTCATCCTGTGCGAGTACTCACACGCCATGGGCAACTCCAACGGGTCGATCGCCGAGTACATGGATGCCTTCCATGCCGAGCCCGCGCTTGGCGGCGGCTTCGTGTGGGACTGGCGCGATCAAGGTCTGGCCGAGACGGATGAGGCGGGCCGTTTCTACTGGGCCTACGGCGGTCACTTCGGCGACGAACCAAACGACGTGAATTTCTGCATCAACGGCTTGGTCGGTCCCGATGGGACTCCCCATCCGGCGTTGAGTGAACTGGCGTGGGCCGCTCGTCCGGTGGTGGTTGAGTCGATCTCCGGGCGTCGCATGCGCATCACGAACCGACGACCGTTCACGTCGACTGGCGATCTCTGTCTGCGCTGGTCGCTGGAAGTCGACGGTGCTGTCGTTGAGGCCGGTGTTCTCGACATCGATCTTGCCGCGGGCAAGTCCACCACGATTCGAGTTCCGAGCACCGCCAACGTTCCGGTCGGATCGACGGGCTCGCTCATGTTCTGCTGGGTCACCCGTCGAGCATCAGCCTGGGCCGACCGTGGGCATCTGGTGGCGTGGGACCAAGTGCTCATCGCCGAGCCCAAGCAGCGACGGAAGCGGACTTCTCGACGGCCCGTGTCCGTTGCCATTGGTGAGTCCGGCATCGAGAGTGTGTCGATCGGTGGCCGCCGCGTAGTGATCGGCGACATCGCCGCGTCGTTCTGGCGGGCGCCCACCGACAACGACGGCTTGTCGCAGGGCTGGATGAGCGAGGTGCAAGGCGTTCGTCGCGAGTGGTTGGGGTGGGGCCTCGACCGATTGTCTGTCCACGTCGACAGCGTGCGAGACCGCACCACCGATACGGGTCGTTTGATCACGCTTCGACGACGACTCGTCGGCACCGACGCGGAAGCCACTCACTGCAGCGTGATCACCATCGACGAACACGGCGCGTCGTTCGCCGAACGCGTCGTGGTCCCGAAAGTGTGGACCGACATCGCCCGTGTGGGCGTACGTTTCGAAACCCCCACCGATTTGGCTCGTCTCGAATGGTTTGGCCGCGGCCCCTACGAGACATACCCCGACCGACTGTCGAGCGGCTTGATCAGCCGATGGCGATCGACGGTCGCTGAGCAGTATCACCCCTACGTGGTGCCACAGGAACACGGCGCCCACGCCGACACTCGCTGGTTCTCGTTGGTTGACGGTCGAGGCCGCGGCCTTCGTGTCGACGCGGAAATGCCCGTGTCTTTCTCGGCCCGCGCCCATCACGATGCGGATCTCGCCGCCGCGGCCACGCTCGCCCCACTGGCGCCCTCGGACACCACCGAGGTGCACATCGATGTCGCGAACCGGGGTTTGGGCACGGCCGCATGTGGCCCTGACACTCTTCCCGAGTACCGGGTGAGGTCTGGCTCGTACGCCTGGACCTGGAGCATCTCCGCCCCGGGCGACTGAGTGTCAGCCCGTCATTGGCGGAAAGAGTCGGGTAGGCGGGATTTGAACCCACGACCTCCTCGTCCCGAACGAGGCGCGCTACCAACCTGCGCTACTACCCGTATTGCAGAATCACGAGGTTAGCGCCCACTTCCCCCAACCGTTCACGTTTCTCTGACGTCTCATGTGCGCATATTGCACACCAGCCGTCACAAAACCAAAGACTTTTGGGTGTTAGGCGGAGGCTTCGGTGGGGACGGTGCCGGCAAGGGCGTTTTCGATGGCGCGGAGGGTGCGGAAGGCGTCGAGAGGCTTGACCAACCAGCCGTCCGCTTTCGCCTCACGGGCGAGGAACACATCGACATCTCGGTCGAGCAGCAATATCACGGGGCGGTCTTCGAGATCGCCCATTCCCACCCGCTGTTTCACGGCGATGCAGGCAGCAATGCCCCCCATATTGCCGATTTGGAGATCGAGCAGCACGAGGGCCGGATCGACCTGCGTGATCGCGGGGACCACGTCGACGCCGGACCGCACGCGATGGACGAGGTGGGAACCGCCCAAAGCGGCTTCGACATCGTCGATAAGCCAGTCGGCGTCGGTAGCGAGAAGAATGTCGGTCACAAGGGCGAATCGTACACGTCGACCGGCTTCGGTCCCATGTTGGGAGAGGCCATCGGGGCTGCCGCGTGTGGGCAATGAAGCGAAGGGGTTACGATGCGCCGGTGCTCGAGATCAACGCCAACCGATCTGACGACGGAACTCAGGTCGACCTCTGCCCCGATGGCGAGCTCGATGCGTATTCCGTCGCCCAGTTCCGTGAAGCGTTTGCCGAGTTGGCCGACGAACCCCGCGTCATCGTCAACCTCTCTGGCGTGCAGTTCATAGACTCCGCTGGTCTGGGCGCCCTGATCGGTGGAATTCGTCGCATCCGCGAGTCTGAGGGCCGGGTCGTGATCTTTAGCGATCGCGAGGCCATCACCAAACTTCTTCATACCACCGGCTTCGATCGCATCGTCCCGGTGAAAGATGTCTACGCCGAGGCCATCAGCGCCCTCGACGAAGACCCCGACGACTGACGGACCTTCTCGCTAGTCGTTGGCCGCTAGCAGTAGGTCGGCGATCTGCTGCAGGGTTTCGACGTCGTGCACGTCGCTCGTGAGCAGCGGCACCCGCACGACCAGCGCGTCGGGCGCACTCTCGAGAAGCTCTCCCACCCGTTCTTCGTCGCCCGCGGCAGCCGCCGCGTGGTCCGCAAGTGCGGTAGCAGCGCCCGCTGACGGGGTATCGAGCAGCTCGTCACGAATCTCGCTCGCTCGAGCAGTAGAGACGGTGAGCGCAGGAAGCATCCGGTTCACGATGACGGCCGCTGCGTCGAGGTCGGCCTGGCCGAGGCGGTCGAGGAAGAACTTGGCTTCGGCGAGGGTGTCCGCTCGGGGCGAGGCAACCAGGACGAATGCGGTCGGATCGGCGGACAAAAGGGCGAGTGTGGTCTCGGCCCGCTCGCGGAAGCCGTCTTCCATCCCTTGGAAGAGCTGGAAGAACTCGATGGCGTCGTCGACGACCTCGGCACCAACGACCTGAGACAGCTGGCGAACCACCGCGCCGGCCGCTCGGTTGACGGCGCGGAGAAGGCCTTGGCTCGGGGAGATCAGCAGCTTGTAGATCGGATTGTCGAGCAGGCGCGTGAGGAGCTTTGGTGCTTCGAGAAACGCGAGTGCATCGCGGGTGGGTGGGGTGTCGACCACCACGAGATCCCATTCGCCCGATGCGTGCAGCTCCGCCAGCTTCTCGACCGCCATGTAGTCCTGAGTGCCGGAGAGCGTCTCGGAGATATTGCGATAGAAGCGGTTGGCGAGAATCTGTTCGACCTGTTTGTCGCTGGTCGAGTGGTGGCGGACGACATCGTCGAATGTTTCCTTCGTGTCGAGCATGAGCGCGGCGAGCGTGCCGTTCCACGGGCCCTCGATGATCGTTGGGTCGTTGCTGAGGGCGGCGATGCCCAGCGCATCGGCGAGGCGTTTGGCCGGATCGATGGTGACGACCACGGCCCGACGTCCCATCGCGGCGGCGGCCATCGCGGTGGCGGCCGCAGTGGTGGTTTTGCCGACGCCGCCAGTGCCGCAGCACACGATGACGGACCGCTCTGCCGCGAGCGTGCGATAGCTATTCACGCCCATTCCTCCAGTGCCTCGATCGACGTGACGGCGGCCTGCGCCAGAACATGCAACTCGTCGGGCCCGATAGCGGTTGTGAAGAGTTGTGGGAGTCGGATCTGGGCGAGGGGGAGCTCTTGTTGTAGACGCGCGAGTTGTGTCGCTTGCAGGTCGAGCCGAGATCGGCGCAGTGCTGCAGCCATCGCGAGATCGTGGTATTCGGCCGGTGACAGCTCGGTCTCGTTCGCGGTGAGGTCGTCGATCGGCGGAAGAATGCCGTTGATCACAACCGGGCCGAGTGCGAGGCCCACCTCGTCCTCGACCGCGAACGCGGTCTCGGTGAGTTCGTTGATCGGCGTCTCCTCCGGAATGCTCACGAGTATCGCTCGGCAACGGCTGGGATCTTCGAGCATCTCCAGCACTTCGACCGCTTGGCGATTCAAGACGCCGGTGCGGGCGGCTTCCTTCACGCCGGCGGGCGCCTGAAGGAATTGGATGGCATGCCCGGAGGCGGGGGCATCCACGATGATGAGGTCGGCCTCTGACTGCGATTCGAGTGCCTTTACGCGTCCGAGCACGAGAAGGTCTTTGATCCCGGGGGTTGCGGTCGCCACGATTTCCAGCAATCCGCTCTTTGCCATGCGCTTCGCGATTCGGGCGAAGCCATGGCTGGACAGCCACTCGACGAGGGCCGCATCTGGCGTGATCGAGCGGATTTGTACCGAGCCGCCGTCCGCCTCGTCGTAAACGGTGGTCTCCTCGTAGCCTTGTGGCTCGGTACCAAACATTGGTGCCGTCGCCGACCGGCCGGCCACCTCCACTAGGAGAACCGAGCGGCCGGTCTGGGCCGCAGCCAAGGCCAGGGTCGCGGAGGCTGTGGTCTTGCCGACACCACCCTTTCCTGCCACGACGAGGACCCGCGACGATGCAAAAAACTGACCGGGATCCATTCCCCTCCTCGAAGCAGGTGCGCACGGTGCGTCAACGACTCACGCTAGCGCTCACGTTCATTGGCCTTGCAGTGGGCATGCTTGCCTTCATTCCGCCCGCTGGGGCGCAGAACGAACCCCAGCAAGCCGCCGTCTTCGACATTATTCAGGTTTCGGGCTTCATCGATGAGATCGTCGCCGACTTCATCGAACAGTCGATCGCGGGGGCCGAAGAATCTGGCGCGGGCGGCATCATTCTCCAGATCAACAGTTCAGCTTCGGTCGTTGATGATGAGCGCCTTCTTGGATTGGCGCAGCGCATCACCGAATCATCGGTGCCCGTCTATAGCTGGGTGGGTCCCTCGGGTGCCTCGGCCGAAGGCGGCATCACCCAACTGATGGCGGTGACTGATGAGATCGGCGTTGCCTTCGGCGCAAAGTTCGGCAACACCGGCGAACTCATTGTTACGGACTTCATTTCGGACGAACGAGCCGCGCTGCTCGCCGGACTTGAAAACACCACGGTTGACGAGAGCGAAGCGCTGACGCTCGGTCTGATCGACCACGAGGCTCCTACGCTCGCATTCTTTGCGCTCGGCCCGCAGGTCGGCGACGAGCTCCCCGGCTTCGAGTCGGTCGTCGACTCCACAACCGGCGAAGAGCCGATCCGGCAGATCGCGTCGCCGGTTCGCTTGCGCAAACTCTCGCTCTTCAAGGGCTGGATGCACAGTGTTGCCAGCCCGGCCATGGCCTACTTGCTCTTCATCATCGGTTCCGCCCTACTCGTGTTCGAGCTTTACACCGCCGGCATCGGCATCGCCGGTGTAGTTGGTGCCGTCTGTTTCATCCTTGGTTGTTACGGACTCGACGTTCTTCCCACCCGCCTGTGGGCCGTCGCGTTGTTGGTGATCGCGATGCTCGGGTATTGCGTCGACATCCAAACCGGAGTGCCGCGGGCGTGGTCGGTTATCGCCACCGGCTGTCTCATAGTGGGATCGCTCTTCCTCTTTGACGGCCACTCGATCTCGTGGATCACGCTGCTGGTGGGCATCCTCGGGTTGGCCACCTCGATGATCAACGGCATGCCGGCGATGGTTCGTACCCGCTTTGGCACACCAACGATTGGCCGCAAGTGGATGGTTGGGATGATGGGCGAGGCCGTCACTGAGGTGAAGAAAGATGGCGTCGTCATGATCGACGGCGCGCCGTGGCGAGCCATGGTCAACCGCACCACGCCGATTGCGGCTGGTGATCTGGTCCGGGTTGTTGCGATCGAGGGTCTCTATCTCGAGATCGAGCCGGAAGAAGGCGGCGCTCGCGACTATCGCGAGATGCGCCCGTCCTCTGACGATGACGCCGCTCGCGATGTTGATGACGACGCGGCCGCACGTCCCGGTGCGGTTTAGCTCTCCGAAAGACGGCGTTCCAACATCTCGGTGAGTTCGTCCACCGGGCCACCAAGGTCTTCGAGCATCTCGTGACACTGCCACTCAACGTGGAGCCATTCGCCTTCCACGGCGGCGGCGGGGATCTCTTTGGCTGCTGTGGTGACGGCCTCGGTCGGGTGCGTTGTCCAATCGCGGAAGCGCTGACGGGCGGGGTCACCGAGCGTGTCGAGCAACCATTCCGCGGTGGGTTTGGCTTCGGGGCGGCTGGCCGCCCAGCCCGCACACACGAACTCGCAGCCCGTACGAAGGAAGAGCGACGACACAAGCGTCCCGGGATTGTCGGGCCACTTGACGGTCCGAAACACCTCGAGCAGTCCTGCGGTGTCGCGCTGAATATGCAACCAGAAGCCCACCTCGGCCATGGCGTTGACGACACCCAGGTTCGCGCCGAGAGCCTCGAATCCATCCGCCGCCTTCCGGAACAGCTCCAAGCATCGCTCGGTGGTGGGATCGGTGGCCTGTTCGATAAGCCCCTTGATGATGGCTTGGTGCAGGGCGCGGATGAGAAGGTCGTGTTGGCCAGCCCGGCAGGCAGGTCGACGGCTCGGCCCGGTCAGCACCACGTGTCCATTCGCGCGCAGATCGACCACGAGCTGGGTGAGGAGCTCGGCTCCAGTCAAACCCTCGGAGATCTCGCGCACGTCATCGAACACCAAACACACCTGCACGGGCGAGAGCGCGACGACGACGCTACTGATCGAAGCGGATCAGGAGTCGACGTAGCACGCCCGGGCGCAGCAG
>Ga0115000_10004802_pt1 | contig 10983 bp, 12 predicted proteins | sample ArcticOcean_MG_C_6_FD_89690 | JGI IMG/M metagenome (GOLD analysis project Ga0115000, IMG submission 89690) | Marine microbial communities from western Arctic Ocean - ArcticOcean_MG_CB8_128 | ecosystem: Environmental > Aquatic > Marine > Oceanic | place: Arctic Ocean: Canada Basin | collected... | reverse complement strand
GGAAGTCGAACCCTCACGGGACCTGCCATGCACTATGTTCGTAACATGCGAACGGGAACAGGAACTAATCTTTATTGGCCCGACGCAGACACCGATGCACACATTGAGTATCATCCCAATGACACCATTTATCAGGCTGAGCGTGACGATGTTAACGGCACCAATCCTCCAGCTGATGAGTCAGGGGAGAATAGCAAGTTTCGCCAGCACTGGAATGATTTGCTAGCAAAGCTCGGAGACATTGAGATGGAATACAGGGATCGAATGGGGCGTTAAATTGTCATTCAGTAATAAAAATACTTTGAGGCGCCGAAGAATTATCTTTAGGTCCATTCACTTAGGTCTTACCTACTTTGCCCTTAATGAGGCGCTAGATATCCAAAAAGAGAAACCTCTCCCTGTTGAGGACTATGAAGTGTGGAAGTCTCTTCTTTATCCTCTTGCTTCTAAGGATGAGATCATGAAGAGGGCAATCATCGAAGAAGGAAAATCTTTGGCCTGGATTACTGAGAAAATAAACAGTAGGCGCCAAACCCAGATCATTTCATGAAAGAGCTAGATCTTCATGACCTTAGTCACGATAGAGTAAAGGATATTGTAAGCAGCTGGGTCCATGAAAACCCGCCTCCTTGCAAGATCATAACTGGAAACAGTAACGTTATGGAGAAGCTAGTGAGAGAAGCCCTCGAAAAAAAATATCGTTGTGATTATGAAAGCTATCGCAACTTAGGGGCACTCATTGTCACAAGAAGATAAAGAAGAAATCGAAGAAACAATTACGGTTGAGCTAGGTGATGAATATTTTAACAAAGGACCTGCATCTGATGAAGAAATCGAAGCCGGCCGAGCAGTTATCATGGGGATCGTTTATGCTATGCAACTTGAACAATCCAGAGCCAGACTGTATTTTACTCTCATACCCTTAGCGTTTTCAGTAGGTTTACTGTTAGGCTATTACATTTCATATGTTAATCTTTGAAAGGATATCATAAATGAAGGTTTACATCGCTTCCCCGTTCTTTAACCCTAAGCAAGTTGAGCAAGTCGAATTTATGAAACAAGCTCTTACTGAAGCAGGTCATGAATACTTTAGCCCAAAGGATTTCTTTGTGCTTAAGCCTAATGCTACACAAGAGGATCGCACACGCATCTTTGATGTTAACTGCGAAAAGATCCAGTGGGCTGATTTTGTACTCTGTAACACCGAATCTAAGGATCTAGGCACCATTTGGGAAGCGGGTTACTCCTACGGTATCAATAAGCCTGTAGTGTTCTTTGCTGAGGACCTACCTGAAGGCAAGTTCAATGTGATGCTTAGTGAAGCAGGTTCTTCTGTGAATACCACTCGTAATCAGTTGCAAGATTATTTAAGTCGTGTATCCGATGCCGGCGAGCTTATTTTTGAGCAATACTCTGGGTTTACTCAGTAGATGAAACTTGTCTTATCATTCTTCATGCTGTCATTGATGATATCATGTGTTCACAAACAACACCCGGCAGAAACATTCTGGGCTAAGACACTTGATTGTGATCCGCAAGAACCAGCGTGTGAAGAATTCTAGCTTTAATTAAAGGAGAAAATAATGCTTAAAGCACTATCAATCGCCGCAGTTCTTTTATTGACTGCAAACACTGCGCAAGCAGACGAACAACGACTCGGATTCGTAGCAGGATCGACTTACGGTGTAGGTTTAGCCTATAGTCGGCAACATTCTAACGGAACAGGCTGGCAAGTTTCAGCTCTGCCTATTGTTGAGGAAAATCTAAATTCAACTGTATTTTTGGGCGCAACGAGATTTAAAACGCTTAATACAAGTAGCTGGGGCCGCGCCTACTGGTCGCTAGGTATTGCAACCTTATATCGCAAAGACGATGGGATTACTTGGGAATACGATTGTGACGAAAACGATAATTGTGGAGACAAAGAAGTTCAAGGTGAAAAAGAAGAGTTTCTTATGACGTCATTTGGTCCGGGTGTCGGGCTTGAGCGTCGATGGAAGCAATTTGCAATTTCATTCGAACTTCCCCTTGCCATTCAGGTCGGATATGCTAATAAGCAATTTATGTTTATGGGTATGCGTCCAATTCCTAACTTCTCACTAATGTACTTCTGGTAGCACTGATGCAATATCACCTCATCACCGAGGAAAACTTAGATCAGTTCACAAAGAACAGTGAGTTTCCTAATCTGGTCACCTACCCTATAAAGATGATCCGTGAGGATTTTTACGATGTGGGCAGGATAGAAACGCTGGTGTTTTGGGGTCTGCTCGAGGCAAGCTCAATTCGAAGCAAGAATGTCACCTTAAAATCCATCGGAAAGTTCGATGGCTCGCTAGAAGAAGCGCTGGATGTACTGAAGGTTTCTTTACCTCCGAGTCAAGTAATGCTTATTCATACTCAAGGTGATGAGATATACAGAACTATTGTCCCTAGAAGGAGATCACGATGAATTTCGTCATTACAGGTGAACGTGGGTTTATTGGAAGCAATCTACCTGCTGCATTCAAACGCTTAGGGCACACGTTCTATTCCTTGCGTAATCACTCTGCGTTTATCTGCCTGCCTACAGGAGAACCCTGTGTTCATCGGAACTCGGAAGATACCTGGGCGGCTGTTTTAAAAGAGAATGATATCAAGCTTGTGATCCACAATGCTGCGGTCGTAGGCACTGATGTCGTCGCTCTCAATCCTAGCGAGGCTTCCCTCACCAACGTGGCAGGAACGCATATTATTTGTCGTGCTGCGGAAAAAGCTGGAGCTGCAGTCTCCTATATGGGCACAACAGTAATCTATAATACCACCATATATCAGCGTCTGAAGATTCATGAGTGGTCTGAGCTTTTTCCAAAGACTCTTTACGGCTCTCAAAAGCTAGCATCAGAGTATATCGTTCAGAGCACGTGCAGCCGCTGGAACATAGTTCGGCCGCTCTTTGCCTACGGTGGTGTAGGTGACATGAATTCTCTTATTGCTAAAACGCTCTATGCTTCGCGAGACGGCAGGGAAAGCATCGATATGTTTCTGGATCCGATGAAGGTGAAGGATTACATGCATGTTACCGATTACTGTGATGCTGTTGCTTTGGCGTGTCATAATGGCTTGTGGGGAAGTGACTACAACGTCGCCGCGGAGAATCCGCATAACACCCGCGAGATCGTACAAATGATGTCAGATGTATCAGGTCGAAATCTAGAAGAAATGATCAAGTGGCATCCTCACACAGATTATCTCGGTAATCATCGACTACTTTCTAAGAAGTTTAGAGCTGCTACAGGGTGGGAGCCGAAATACACTCTTATAAGGGGCATCCAGGAATCCTGGGAGTCAATTCTTGAAGATCAAAGCTCATATAACCCCTTGACTTATCTCGATGAGGCCAAGGACCGCGGCCTAGACCTGACACAGTTCTACTAGACTGTGTAAATCTATTACTCGTAGAATATAATAGGCTGCGAGGAGAACATCACTTGTCACTTCAAGATGCCTTTCCGTTTGACAAACCCCGTCAAGCACAAATAGATGCTATTGCGTTTTCTATCAACGCTTTCCTAAAGAGTAATAAGCAGTTCTGTATTATCGAGGCAGGAACTGGAGTAGGTAAATCTGCGATTGGTGTGACCATTGGTAGAGTGCTTAACTCTAAATACGAGCAGTTCACAGACCAGGACCCTATCAAGGGTGCCTACTTTGTCACTACACAGAAAATCTTGCAAGATCAGTATGTAAAAGACTTTGGTGGCTACGGCCAAAAGATGAAATCTATTGCTTCCTCTGCAAACTACCCGTGTAGATATCATAAGGGCAATAGTTGCGGAGAGTCAAAGCAGCTTCTCAGAACTGCTGAAAGGTCTAGCAAGTTCTTTAAAGTTTGCACTATGAACTGCAACTACAATCAGGCTAAAGAAGCTTTTATCAACTCACCTGAGTCAGTGGTCAATTTCCCCTACCTGCTCACCGAGGCAACCTACAGTGGCAAGCTTAAGCCACGCCACTTGCTGGTGCTAGATGAGGCACACAACATCGAATCAGAACTAAGCCGGTTCATCGAAGTGTCAGTTTCCGAGTGGTTCTCTAAGAAGACACTCAAGGCGGGCTGGACAAAAGCAGAGACTCAATTTCAAGCCCACAAATGGATTACCGAAGTCTATTATACCAAAGTTTGCGACCGTCTTAAGCACATCGAGAAGATGATGAGCAAGTATGGTGGCCTCAAGGACAAGCTGGATGAAATGATGCGTTTCGCCAACCAGCTTGATATGCTACGGTCCCACGTTGATCGCCTCAGAATGTTCCTTAAGAATTATGACAAGGAAAACTGGATCGTAGACTTTGAGAGCTACAAAGGAAGAGGCAAACGCCGCATTACGTTCAAACCCGTGGATGTGTCCAAGTTTGCCCAGGATTACCTTTTTAGGCTAGGTACCAAGGTTTTAATGATGTCGGCGACGATCCTTGACAGAGAAGCATTCTGTCAATCTCTGGGTATCTCTGGTGACAAGGCGGAGTTCCTCTCCCTTCCATCACCTTTCCCAGTGGAGAATCGGCCTATCATCGAACTTCCAGTGGGCCCGATGAACGCTAAAGAGATTGACAACACTCTGCCTAAGATGGCAGAAGTGGTGAAGGAATTACTGGATACTCATCCCGATGAGAAGGGCATTATCCACTGCCACACGTTCAAGATTGCCAACTACCTAAAAGACAACATTAAATCTAGCCGATTACTCATCCACGAGACATCAAACCGCGACGAGATGTTACAGCGGCACATGCAGTCAGAAAGTCCTACAGTGCTCCTCAGCCCTTCGATGTCAGAAGGTGTGGATCTACGGGATGATTGCTCTCGCTTCCAGATCATCTGCAAGATTCCGTACCCCTACCTAGGTGATAAGGTTGTAAAGAAGCGCATGACCAAGTGGCCCGGTTGGTACCCGCTTCAAACCGCGAAGTCTATTGTCCAGGCGGTTGGGCGCAGTATCCGATCTGTGGATGATCACGCTGTGACATATATTCTGGACGGACAATGGAGGAGTTTCTATGGCAGGTATAAGAAGTTCTTTCCAGATGACTTTCATAACTGCATCAAGAGGTGACCATGAGTGACGAAGAAGATAAGAAAATGGCCGGTGTCATAGAGTTCCCCTATCACAAGCTTAGTGAAAACCAGGTTTCAACAGAGGCAAAATACCTGGAAGCTCTCGACCGCTTTAAGCCTACAGAAATGGAAGACCCGACCCTGCTAGCAACTTTGCAGTCTTGCCCGCTCTACGTAATAGGTGATGTTTTTGATGCTGCTTGGTGGACACGCCGAATTGCGTGGATGATGAGAATTGGATTATCTACCAGTCATCCTGTGGTGAGCGACGTCTTTCCCGAGATCAAGGATTGTTCACTTATTAAATTCGGCTTTTCTAAGTTTGATCTATGCTGGTTTGATGAAGATGAGATGCTAGCTGCCATTAAGATTGTCACCGATAGACCGCTTAAGAAAAGCGATATTGATGTTGCAGAGCGCAATTTATCTCGAAAAGGTCATGACCCAAAGAAATACATCCTCAGTTTTTTTGAACCTGATCCCGGGATTAATACCGAGGGCTGGGAAGTGATGCCCTTAGTCGATTTTTCTAACACTCTTTACGATTGTGCAGAGGCAGTTGGAGAAAATCACGATATGGCTCGGAGCTTTGACGATTGCGGATCTTGGCTTCTACTTCTTGATGAGTTCACAACTCGCTATCTGGAATACTATAACAATAACGATGCTAATAATACTGCTATGGCGCGCTATTATGCGGAGCAGTTAGGCCTATCTAAAATTCTTGACAAGGTGGCCAAGCAGGGCACTGGATTATTTTAAAGCATATTTAGAACCAGGAGAAAACAATGGGCGGAGCAGCCGGGCACATGGCACATCCTTTCGATCTTCCCGCAGTTCGAAATGGAAAAGATCTTATCAGGTTCTTTGATGAAGCCTCAGAATACCTTGCCGACAATGAGTCGAGCGTAAAGATTGACGGTGTCAATGTAAGCTTTAAGCTTGTTGACGGACCTAATGGAAAAGAGTTTGCGATGGATCGAGGGAGCCTTAATCCCTTGGATATCGACGGAATCACTCGTGCAAAGCTTAGCAACCGGTTTAAAGAGGGTCACGGCATGATTGCAGCAGGAAACGAGATGCTCGGACTTCTCAATACTGCCCTACCAGACATTCAATCAGAGTTAGAAGAGCTCGGAATGTACGACGACCCGACAATGTTCCTAAATACGGAGTATGTCTCAGGTAAGACCAATGTGACCGACTACGACCAGAAGTTCCTGGCTATTCACGGGCTCAATCAGTTCTACGAGAAGATATCTCGACTCAAGAATAAAGCGCGCCGTCCAGGTGCCCCGCGACCAGAAGGTGTAAAAGCACCTAGTACCGAAGCTGCTTATGATAAAGCCGTAATGAAGCGCCTCATTGATAAGCTTGGAGACGCAGCAAAGAAGCAGGGTTTCGAGGTTTACGGCGATGTCCCAGCTTCTCTCAAGGGCGATGCCCAGACTGCTGATTTCTCCGGAACTCTCTCTTCACCGTTTGAGGTGGTGAGGTCCGAAGGAGAAGCAGAGACTAAACCCTTATCCCAATGGCTTCAGGCAGCAAACCACCCGGGAGTTGAAAAGATAACCTTGGGCAGTGGCAAGAAGGTAAATGCACTCAGCAAAGAGGTTTACATGTCGATCATTGATGGAATGCCTGTTGATGAACTTGTCCCGGATCCTGCACAGCAACAGACTGCCATTGACGCAGCAGTCATCTACCACGCCACTCGAATGCTAGGCAATGATGTTCTTGATGTGCTTACATCGCCGATGGGAGATGTCAGAGCACACGAAGGCGTGGTTCTAAGAGACAAGCGCTTTGGTTCACGGCCTGTTAAAATCACCGGTGATTTCATTGTAGGTGGTTTGGAATCTGTGTTCCAGAAGAACGAAAGTCTTCTCAGGACTTACGTCAAAGCTATTCTTAAATCTTAGTCGATCGCGGTGCGAATAAAGGCGCGAAGCAAGCTTTCTTGTAAAGCCTTGCCAGACAGGATGTCAAAGACTTCTTGTTTTGAGGCATCGCTCAGCTGGTAAGGAAGCATGTCTTTAAATGCTTCATCATTCTTGTCAGCCAGATGGCGACGCATATCGGTGCCGCTTACCGGAACAGTCTCATTTCGATCAAGAGGTCTTTTCTCAATTTGATTCTTGAGAAAGTCTTCACCGACTGATTTAGTCAACGAAGCCTCTCTGTAGTTTCTGCTCATATCTACGGGATCGGAATAGATTGTGAAGTGGTCATCCATGCCTTTTTTGCTAGCATCTTCAAGGAGCTCGTACACACTACGTATCGGGGCTTGCCCCGGCCCGAGCAAATAGAGATGCACGTTACTGGGCAAGATACCGCTCAGGTGATCGTTCCACACTTTACGCATGTCTTTACCATAAAGCGGGTGCTCACCTTTTCGCATGCGATCTGTCGTGGATACGAACAGGTAAACTTGATCGTTGTTCTCTGCTGCAATCTCTACCATCTTGTGGTGACCTGCGTGATAAGGCTTAAAACTACCTGCAACTATTCCTAATCTCATGATGACACTCCAGGCATAAATATTGAATCCGATTTATTATAACACGCTTGTGTAGATTTACACGACCCAGGATATGATTACTGCGTGACTAAAAAGCATAATTTTAAACCGGGCGACATGGTTCAGGTTTTATCTGGCGGCGATCATGAAAAGTACAAGAAAGACGATGTAGGCCTAGTGCTCCCTGGTACAATGTATTGGCCCTTGACAAGGGCACACTCAAACGGAAAAAGAATCCTCATGTACGCAATCTTAATATTCGGAACTAAACACTGGATAGATGGAAAAGAGCTTCGATTGATTGAGAAGGTAAATGGATAGAGATCTCACTTACCTAAGAGAAGGAGATCTAGTCTGCATTCCCATGCAGGAACCGCCTATCACAGGTGTCGTCGTTAGGACACCTCCTACGACTGCCACTTTCGTCCAGGTGCTCACCGATGGAAAGCTTGATTGGTGGCACAGAACAGACTGCGAGATCATTAGCATGGTCGAAGATGTGTAAATCCAGAATAGGTGTTTTATAATCTTAGCATCGGAGATAAAAAGTGTCATTTGACGATTTCAAGAAGCCGAACCGCTTTGTGGGCATGCACGGCCACGATGGTTATTCCACTTATGATGGACTAGGATACCCAGCAGACCACCTGGACTTTGTCCTAGAGAACGGCATGGATGCCCTCTCTATTACTAACCACGGTAACTGCAACTCGCTTCCCTTCTTATGGAAGCACGGCGAGAAACTACGCAAGGAAGGTAGAAAGGTTCGAACCATCTCAGGATGTGAGTTTTACTTCGTTCCATCACTTAAGGAGTGGGAGAAGCAATACCAGGGTCACCGCGACCGAGTTAAGGCAGAACGCGATGTTAAGCGCCAAGAAGCACTATCTAAGATTGATGTTAACAAAGATGCCGAGGATGACGAGGTTCAAGGCGGCCACGTTATTGAGGATGAGGAAGCTAGTAAGACATATGACCCGGAAGCTTTGGATTGGAAACGCCGGTATCACCTAGTAGTTACAGCACGCAACTTGACCGGGATGCAAAATCTCTTCAGGTTAATTAAGCGGTCATACAAGGAAGGTTTCTATCGCTTCCCTCGGATTGACTTTGAGATGTTGAAGGAACACGGGGAAGGGCTCCAGGTGTCGTCTGCCTGTCTGGCAGGCATCGCCACTGGAACCGTCTTTAAAGGCCAAGCTCACAAGAAAGGCTTTGAGGAAATCATTCGGGATCTCGGTAATCTCACAGATCGCTTTCATGATGTACTCAGTCCGGAACAGTTCTTCTGGGAGATTCAGTTTAACTCCTTAGACGCACAGCACACCACCAACCACTATCTACTTGAGATGGCCAAGCGTCACAACTTACCTCTCATCGCTACTGCAGACAGTCACTATCCCCGACCGGACATGTGGGAAGCTAGAGAGCTCTACAAGAAGCTAGGCTGGATGCGGAATAAGCCCACCCCTCTCCCCACCTTCGACGAGCTCAAGTGCGAGCTCTATCCCAAGAACGCGGAACAGATGTGGTCGGAATACGGCCGCCACTACGACAAGCACGACTTCTACAATGGGACTGAGGACATGGTCCGGCAAGCAATCGAGCGTACTCACGATCTAGCCTGGAACGAGTTCGAGGACGTCTGGATCGATAGCAAAGCCAAGCTGCCCAACTACGCTAATCCGCAGCGATCGCACGCGTCCTATCCCGAGCCGCCTGATGACACCCCGTTCCAACAACTAGCCAAGCTAGTCAAAGAGGCGATGATCCGCGAAGGCCTGGGTGACAAGCCTGAGTATGTTGACCGGGTCAAGGAAGAGATGGCTGACATCAAGTTCCTGGGCTTCGAGAACTACTTCCTGACCATGTATGACGTGTTTCATCTCGCAGAGAAGAAGACGCTGTTCGGCCCGGCCCGTGGTTCGGGTGGCGGCTCTCTGGTCAACTACCTGCTGGGTATCACACAGATCGACCCCCTCCCGTATGGCCTCCTATGGTCGCGCTTCCTGGGTCGACACCGTACCTCCTGGCCTGACATCGACTCCGACGCCGGCGACCGTGATGCCCTGATCGATGCCGCTCGAGTCCTCTTTGGCAATGACGCTGTGATCCCGGTGTCCAACTTCAATACGCTTAAGCTAAAGTCCATCGTGAAGGACGTCGCCAAGTTCTACCAGCTCGACTTCTCGGAGATCAACCGCATCACCGGACCCCTCCAGGGCGAGGTGGAGCCCCACGCTCGGGACGCCAACACTGAGAAGTCCGTCTTCGTCCTCAAGCACGACGATTGCATGAAGTACTCCGACAACTACCGGGCCTTTATGGAAAAGTATCCACACGTGGAGAAGCACGTGAGCACGTTGTTTATGGAACAACGGGCCATCGGCCGACATGCTGGCGGAGTCCTCATCGCTGATGAGAATGAGCTCGCCGAGACCATGCCCCTGATCGGAGTGCGTGGTGAGCTCCAGACCCCCTGGACCGAGGGCATGAACTTCCGGAACCTGGAGGACAACGGCTTCATCAAGTTCGACTTCCTGGGCCTGACCCTAATGAAGGACGTGGAGAACTGCATCAAGCGCATCCTCAAGCTGGAAGGAAATCCTGAACCTACCTTCGCCCAAATTAGGACCTACTTTGATGAGCACCTTAACTGCCGTTACGTGGACCAGGACGATCCCAAGGTGTGGGAACACTCCTATCACCATCAGAATTTCGCCCCAGGCCTCTTTCAGTTCACGGCTCAAGGTGCTCGTAACTTCTGCTATCAGGCTAAACCTGACAACATTGAGGAACTCGCGGCAATTACCGCTATCTACCGCCCGGGCCCGCTTAAGGCCAATGTCCACATCAAGTACGTGGAGGCTAAGAACGACCGGGACAACATCGTCTATGATCATCCTGTGATCGAACGTGTCCTCGCTCCCACCTGCGGTTTCATCACTTTCCAGGAGCAGTTCATGACGCTGGCTGTCGAGCTCGCCGGGTTTACTCCCGGTGAGTCTGATAAGATGCGTAAGACCCTGGTGAAGAAGTCCCTGGACACCATGGGTAAGAAGGGTTCCGAGCGTGACGAGCTTCGTAAGCAGTTCGTGGAAGGTGCACAACGCCTGCATGATCTAGATCCTAAGATCACTCACGCGCTTTTCGATAAGATCGAGTTCTTCTCCCTTTACGGTTTCAATAAGTCTCACGCCGTGGCTTACGCCATCGATAGCTACTATGCCGCCTGGCTCTACACTTATCATCCCAGGGAGTGGATCGCTACCGTGCTTCAGTCCGAGAACAACTCTCCTAACGGTTTGGCAAAAACCATCCGTGAGGTCAAGGTTCTAGATTATAAGTTTGCACCATCGGATAT
>Ga0115000_10004799_pt1 | contig 10986 bp, 3 predicted proteins | sample ArcticOcean_MG_C_6_FD_89690 | JGI IMG/M metagenome (GOLD analysis project Ga0115000, IMG submission 89690) | Marine microbial communities from western Arctic Ocean - ArcticOcean_MG_CB8_128 | ecosystem: Environmental > Aquatic > Marine > Oceanic | place: Arctic Ocean: Canada Basin | collected... | reverse complement strand
TACCGGCTCGTCTCCATTCTGAGGGGCGTCTCTATACGCACCAAGCAGTTTGCTGACCGAGCGGTACATCTTCGACAGACGAGAGGCCAAGCTGCCGTAAGCGGAGACCAACCCTGGCAGTTTGCTGACCAACGTGTTCCGCGTCTGCACGTTCTTGGGGTCTTCAAGGTGCTCCCATGAATTGAAGCCCACAGAAGACAGTTCGGCCCACAGGTGAAGTCGCGTCGAGTCTAACCGTTCGATCATGGTCATCAAAGCGTCGAGAGCCTTTTTGGGTTTGTCATTCCAACCGGCGATCTCGGTTTCAGATCCGACCGGAGCACCGAACTCGAACACGCGAGATACAGTGCGACAACTCATCAAACACTCGGGCTTGTTTTTCGACCCAGGCACGTACAGAGCCCGACCCCCAGAAGCTTCCAGCTGCGACTTCAAGTCAGCAGCTTCTTTGCGTAAAGCTGCTGCAGCAGCCAAAGCTTCTCTATGACTCGCCGAATAGGCACCTTCGTAAGAGTCATCCGTAGCCACCGTCCGTCCAGGCCAACCTTCCAGCCAGTCCATGGTAGCGTCGGCCACGGCAAGTAGTTCCTCCACAACTTGTTCAGTGTTTTCAACACTGGCAATCACTGCATGCATCCTCTGCACATCCTGTGGGCCACCGTGCACACTCGTATCCGCAGTGTAGTGGGGACCCCTAAGGTTGTTACGGTAATCACCCAATCGCAAGTCTTCGAAGAAGCCAACCACTTGGCTTTTGGTAACCAACATGCTGAAGGCAAACCCGTGGATTGGGTGCACTAACACATAGCGAAACTCGTGGTATTTCGGAACAGTCCAGGCAAACTTGCCGCCATGGGAAGTTTCCCTCTTCCTGTGATCCGCACACAGACCCTTGCTATCGACGTTAGTCTTGGAACACAAAGTATACATATTGCGCGGCTTATTTTGGGTACCATTCTCCATTGCACGACAACAACCGTCCTTACGCTCGGCAAGATCAATCAAGATTGTAAGATGCCGATCCCTCACCACGTCGCCTTCGTAACCGTGCATTGGCGTTAACACCACAGCATCCAGATCGACCCGGGTAGCTGTGGTGGTTGATTCATCCGGAGGCATCTGTGCATCTGCCGGTATCCACCGGAATTTGCCACCGACGACGCGGATGAATTGATATCCCCTTTGTAGGCAGATATCCACATTCCGTTCAAAGCTTAATAGGCTTTCGGAATTATTCTCATCGAGTTTATGAGCGGCGTATGCAGCCTCGCAGAGGCCAAGCGCGCGCTTCGTGTCGCCGTCGACATGGTTTAATATCCAGTCAGGCGCCCCCATGAGCATACTTCTTAATCGACTCGCGGACGTGAGTCTCCTCGCAGGAAGCGGGCTTACAGCACGCGGCAATCGATCAAAATAGAAAGAGAAGTGATCGTTGAACGACTTTCCAACGACTTTCTCTAGCAACCAACACATGCGTGTTACTGCCTGTGCTGAGATGCCACTTCCCTTTCTTTTCGTAACTGGCTCCCTTGGCCCGGTGGACACCACAGCCCGGAGTTCCGTTGAACTAGGGACACTGGTCTGCAACTGGGTCCGGCTAAAACCTGCTCCGAATATAATTGAGTTTGAGTCTCTTTTCTATTTGAAAGATTGTCGCAGTGACTGGCTTGGATGAGGTGGTGCGTCGCGGAAGCGACACATACACACAACAACCGCACTCCTTCATCCAGAAATCTCGATAGAGCCACAATCAACCAAGTCAGCCAAGGTGAGCCCGTTAGAACCAATCCCAAAGTGAATGGAAGGCAAAATAATGTTGCCGACATGTATAAATACAAATGCACATAGTGCATGAACGTCGTCGAAGGCGACGACGAGTGATCGGAAGATCACTGACAGTCCCAATCCTGCCAATGCACACCGTAGTCGGAGGTGGACAACTTGGCACGAAGGGTCGACTGTATATAGCGACGCACCATTAGGCAAGGCTCTTGCGCGTTACGGCGCCAGCGTCCTTGACCATGGCGGAGCCACTCTGGTACTCCTCTAGCTTGTGACTCAGAAGCACCGGTGATTTTCCAGGAGTAGTTTCCGACAGTGCTAATGTCGACTAACTGCAGGTCTGGGTGCCGGTCTTGAGTTTTGATGTAAAGGAGGACAGATCGAATACGAGGGAGGAACGAATCATGACCCGAACTAGCTCGCTTCTTGCGGGCACCGTGTAGTCCACGACGGGAAAACAGAGGGATGCCCTTGTTGACGTGTTGAGGCCACTTCATCTTCAGAGGATCGATTCCGTGGCAACGGAATATCTCTGTCAGAAGTAGTCCTGGGTTGAAACCGAAAGAACACTTCGCGACTATGACCAGCTCGGAGCCGGCGGCGTCGACAGCTTGGCGCTGGTGCTTTCGTGAAGTTTTCGTGGCTCCACCCAACACGGTAATACCACGTGGGCCGTCAATCGGCTTACCGAAAAGGAAACCAATGTAAGGCCGTGGTGTCATGGCTTGCTCCTGGCGTTCTCCAACGAAAAACAGCAAGAAAAGACCGTAGAGGTAGCATTTGCACAGCTCGTTTGGTCGAAGAAAGCCCATGAACGAAGCCACCACGTAAAAGCCCAACTCCAAGTAGTACAGCTTGTCTGGGATCGATTTGGCTGCACGTGCGCGAGAAATGCACAGTGTTTGGAAGGCCAGTACCAAAGCTGCCGTAAGACGAGGAGACTTGGTGGTGTGTGTGCCGAGCACGTGTGCTAAACCAAGGCGAGTTCGTCCGCACATGGTGAGACGACCCCGTTCGTGGCTAACGTGCGGGTTGTCGACTGCTGCTGCGGCGAAAAGGTATGAGAACGCAGCGAGATCCGACTGCAGGCTCTGGACTTTCACTTTCGAGCCGCGGTCCATCATGTACCAAGCGTTCGCAATCACACTGAAATCCTCCTTTCGCAGAGGGGTAGGTGTAAGTTTGACTTGGAACTTGCTCTCGAACTTCCTGATGTGTTTGACACCGGAATTCAAATTGCTGATCGTCGAAGCGGAGCTGCGTGAATAAAACCACATGTACTGGCGCGCGGACTCGAGCTGAACAGCTTCGCGTATAATCGCAGAAGGTGGTAGTGACGTGGTGCCGTACACGTACATGACGACGTGACAGGGGCACACCCAAGACCCTGCCAGATCGTCGGCGTGCCGAAGACCGGGGCACTCGACGTCTTCGTCCATGACTGAGCGCCACCGCTCAGGGCTAATGACGAAGCACCTGGCATGTAAGGCCTCTTTGCAACCTAGTGCGCGACAAAGGAGCTCGCACTTCGGCTCTCCACATGCTCTGCACTTGTAATGGGCAAATTTGTCTGTGGGGAAAAAGAGAGGTGAGAAATTGTCGCCGCCGTCGGGGGAGGGAGGGGCGCGGACTGCATCGGGAGCAGCGTCGCCTTGAGGCCCTGCCAACGTGGGTCGTTAGCAGACAGGTCACCCATGACAGGAGAGTGCGCGATCGCGACTGGGAACACAAGCTTGTTGCCTGACTCGTCGAAACGTACGATCACGTAGTCACCGAAATAACGCAGTAATCGAAACCACTCCGAAGACGACACACACGGGAGTACAGCCACCGCCGACGTGGAGGAGGACTGACGTCTGTGCGCGTCGAAATAGTGCAGTAGGCAGGACCTGGTGGCCGATGGGGGCGGGGAGAGCAGCAGCTGCTTCCCTTCGATGCCCTCGTGGCACCAGTCAGCAGGCTGCTCAAGTGGTGTCGAGTCGGGAAAGAAATCGCTGACCAGCTGAGCAAGCTGTGGCGGTGTAATCGCTACCGGGGAGTGGTAAGGATCGAACTCCTCACGCGCACCTTCAGCCAAGTGTTCCAGAGCGAAAGCGCCTCTAGAGAGCGGATCCGCACCTTGTTTGATGAGCTGTCGCCCCGGAGTCCAGACAGCTTTGCATGAGATGTTGTTCTCCACTTGGTACAAGCCGATTTCCTTCGCTAAGGGAAGCAGGTCCTCGGACTTGGATGTGGCAGTGTTAATGCAGGACGCCGACACGGAGTTGTCGGTGTAAGCCACCACCTGAATGTGGGCCGCTGCTTTGAATCGGCGGCGGCATTCACGTAGGCCACGATAGACTGTGAGCAATTCTCGAAAGTTTGAAGACTGCTCTGAGATGTGGGGGCCGAATAGGCCGAAACAGTAATCAATTTTCTTGGAGCGGTACTGTTCGATCGTGCAGCCCCAACCACCGGCTGAAGCGTCGGTGTGTTGTCTAATGGAGATGGAACCAGCCCCACGTACGACGCGAGCTCTGCGAAAATGAGGCAATGCCTGTTGCCACCAACGCAGATCGGCCGCCGCTTCTGCGGTGAGCTCGACATCCACGTCGTAATTCTTGTAATCGGCTACTCCCTTGTGGATGCAGCCGTAGAGCCTACGGAGGAAAGCTCTCGATGCCGGAATAGCTCTGCTGAAGAAACAAAGCAACCCTACCAGGGATGCCAACCGCCGGCGTTCGACGGCTCCGTTGGTTTCACCGGCGGCTATAATATCATCGATGCTGGACGAGAGCTGGGCTAAACGGCCCTCAGGGACCCTGACAGTGACTTGGTTCCGAGAGGTGTCAACGTCAATGCCGAGGAAAGTGCAACGACGGGAAGGCATTTCACGCTTGCTGCGCTTCTCGCGCAGCCCAAGCTGGACGAAGACCTTTGAAATTGCCGAGATGGCGGCACGGCAGTTGGCGTATGTGGGAGCCGAAATCATAGCGTCGTCTACATACACCGCTACCGCGCAGGTAGGCTGCCCAGTGACCGTGACCTGGTAGACCACGGGTTTGGCCGGGTCGAAACCAGGCTGCGAAGGTAGGTTTACCACTGGTGCACCTTTAAACAGGGGGTGCTTTCGCAGTAACCGGTGGGCCTCCGAGATCGCCGCACTGAAGTAGTGGGGGCTCACAGACAACCCGAAAGGGAACACTGTGTATCGGTACAGTTCGCCCGTCGCTGGGATCCGCAGGCCCAGGTATTTCCGATCTGATGGTCTGACCAAGCGATGGAAAAAACCATCTGTCAAATCGACCTTCGCCATCCAAGCACCTGGGTAGCACAGGTCGGTGCAGTCGTCGAACGACGGGTACAGGAACTTGAGCGCTTGCAGCTTCTTGTTGACACCCGAGCCTGTCATGTTGACGCACATGCGGGGCTTGTCTGGCGAGTCCTTTTTGGGTACTCCGAGCACACTGTTGACGCAGTGAACCTGTGGAGATCCGTCGGGAAATGGGCCCTGTAAGTAGCCTAAAGAGATCAGACGTTCGAACTCCTTGTCGACGTTGGGGTGATCGGACGAGGGGGCGTTTGACTTGAAACACCGTAACGGAACAGACTCGAGCGGTAACTTCTGCCCGTCACGTAGAACGGGCCACAAGTGCCTGCGCCAGTTCCACCAAAGGAGTGACACCGGGTTGGTGCTGACGTATATCGCGTCAGAGCCGACACCGTCGAAGCTGTTTGCTATCACCCCGAGTCCTTGAGCCAGCCATAACCGGCTCTCACGGAGCGCTGCTTTTCCTTCGTCTCGTAGGCTGCCGATGGCCGTACGCAGCGCTCGTCGCTGCTGCAGCTTCCAGTACCGAGTTTCGAGGCGGAGCACAGCAGACTTGCTGAAACCCATCATCCTGATGAGGAGGAGGTGTTGGCACACACAACCTCGACTGCGACACGTCGGCTTGGACCACCAGCAGTGCTCGGCGCGGGGCTCCGTGTTGGAGACGGTAGGAGATGCCGTTGAGCTACTGGGGGTTACAATAGGTGCGAGGGTACTAATCTCGGCTGGGCTCAGGATGGCGACCTGGGCGTGAGTAGGTATGGAGAGTGCTAGAGACGGGTCTTCGTGAAGATGGAGTGGGCGGAGGTAGTCGCCGATAGCCTTGCCTAAGTGAAAGGCCAGACCCATCGGGATTGCGTTCCCCACTTGCACTTGGTCGATGTCGTAGTCATCGAACAGACGGTCAGGCAATTGTTGTGCCATGGCCGACTCTTGAGGCGTGACTCTCGTCACGACTCCTTCACGAAGCACCAGACCTGTCGCTCCTGCGGGACCCTGCCCTGAACAGCGCTGCGTCGGTAGTAAGCCGTCGGCGCTCCACACTGTCGTTCCACGAGAATGGGGTTCGACCGAGCCAACCTTTATCAGGCCGGAATCGTAGTGTACTGGGCTGCAAGCTTTAAATTGGCTTGACGGGAACCGCTCCCCCTCGTATTTGAACAGAGGGGCCAGGACTGTAGCAGCAGGCCTGGTGACGGTAACAGGTGATGGTAGAACGAACTCGCCCAGCTCGGAGTGGACGTCACACCGTGTGGCCACGATGATCAGTCTTTCCCTATGCTGGCAGGAGTCGAAGTGGTGTGCCTCTAACACCTTGTGCACTGATCGGTAGCCTAACTCGGAAAGCTGGTTGGAAAAAGCTTCGAGGTAAAGGCCGTCGTTGAGAACTGCAAAATTCGGGACTTGCTCGAACACACCAAGCTTGGGTCGGTGGTGTCGGAGGTAGTCCAGTTGCTCGAACATGAGCTCGCCACGGCCACAGCGGCCCTGCTTGGGGCCCGCTATGGAGTAAGTTTGGCAAGGGGCGCCTGCGTCGTAGACATCGCAGGAAGGAAGGTCAACCATATCTAGGTCGTACCAATCGCCGCCGAGTTGAGCTCTGGGATTTTCGCCCTTGAAAACTGCCGCAGCAGCCGGGTCGAATTCGAAACCGCCCGCGCATGCGCCGCCGGTGTGTCGCCAGGCCAAGGCAAGCACGCCAATGCCAGCGAAACCAGAGTAGTGGGAGAAGAACGGTTGCTCCTCTTGGTACACGCCGTGGTGAGAGGGCATGTGCAGCTTGCGGTAGTATCGTGGATCAGTGCTGTGGTGGGTCACAGCCTCAAAAAGATGAGTGTTGGTGGGGGTGCCAGAGTGCGGCTGATCATTACAATCAGGGGGGCGTCCACTGAAAGGCACCGCCGGTTCGCTACCAGAAAAACCAGAGGTCGATTTGCCCAAATCAACATTGTTCATCGTTGGAATAACTAACGGAGGGGAGTGGTGATAACGGCGTCGTTCGCTAGAGCCGTCGGGGTCGTGGTCGTCGTCACCAAGGTAAACCTCATTCACAGTCGCATCTGCGAGGAGGAGTTCTGCAGGTAGGTCTGAGAGACCTTCTGCGCCAGCGAGATTTCGGGGGGCGTCGCTGTCCGACATAACGTCGGAAGTTGGGTTGAAAGTTGCACTTATCAAAGGTGCAGTGGGAGACAGTAGTCCAAGAACATTGCAGGGAGGCAGCAGACTAGCCGCAAACGCTGCTGCACTCGACGCGTGAGTGGCTGCTGCGAGTGTAGCGGGTCTGGACAAAGCCTGGCCTGCGGCTGCTTCTGCGATGCATGCGAAGAGCAGAGACGCTGTGGTGGCGAGTGCCGAGGCTGAGTAAGCCAAGGCCTTCGCGCATTCACCGTTGGCGTGTGCTGCTGCTAAGTGGGCCACTACCGTGGCCTGCTTGCTTGCTCGATGGGCTGCTGGGACGAACGGCGGCGAGAGAGGTCCCCCAAACCCGCCAGGATGCCGTGTCGCCTATTCTTCCGTCTTCTCTTCGGCAGCAGCATCTTTCTTGCCCTTGCCGCCGCCCTTCTTGTCGCCCCTCTCACCGCCTCGTTCACCGCCGCGGTCGCCACCGCCCTTGCCAGCTTTCTTGACCTTCTGGTCGAGCGTGTTGAGGTGGTCGAGTACTTGACGCATCTTCTCGTCGGCCGACTTTTTGTCAGCAGTCTTCTTGGCTAGGTCCGACTGAAGCGACGACACCAACTTCTCCATCGCTGACTGTTTCTTGTTCGCCTCCGCCACGGCCTTGGCCATGGTGCTGACCTCAGCAAACGGGTCCTTGCCTGTGCTCATGGCAGCAGCTAGTCTGTCCATGCCTGGGTGCCTGACTGGTGCCCCCAGGGTAAGCCGGTCGAGATGCTCATCGACCCAGTTCTTCTCCTTCAGCCGTTGGGCGTAAGAACACACTGCGAAGAGAGCCAGGTAAGGCTGCTTCGCCAGACTCGTGCGGATGCAGAAGATCTCCTTGAAGAAGAGCTTGGCCTTGTTGAGGGCCTGTTGCGGGTGCCAAGAGCCCGACTTGTCTGCGAACAGCTTGGTGGCATCGTCAGGTGCATCTACATGCATGATGGACATGATGTGGGTGCCGAAAGAGTGGATGAAGTCGGCGTAGTCGTCGTGCAGTCGTTGGCACCGACTGCGCTGTTGCTCGAATTGGCAGGTAAGCCCCACCGTCGACGCCTGCGCCTGGAACATGCTGCTGCTCGTGCCAGCCCCGCCCGGTTTGATCTGCCGGCCTACTTCCTCCATGTGCGTCGCAAACGCCGACAGGAACAGCCTGAACCGGTCCGGAGTGGCGCAGAAATCCTGGTAGCGCTGCTGGGCCGCTGAGCCGCCGGGGAAGTGGCCTCTCGACAGTTCAGCAGTGGTAAGCTTCTTGCCACCGCCCACGCCGAAAGAGTGCTCACCTATCATCTGACCCAAGATTGAGATCTGGTCAGAAGCCGCTGTCGTAGCAGCGCTGGCCCCACCTCCCGCCGGACGAACACAATTTTTGTTGTTCAAGAACTTACCAAGGGCGTCACCAAATTGGGCGCCGGTGCCCATATAATCCATCAGTATGTCTTGAACCACCGCGTCCTCGGCTTCGCCGTTCTGGATGCGCTGTAGCGCCTTCTTCTCCACCATGTATTGATGTAAATTCGTGGTGAAGAAGCCCGGCGGGATCATCGCCTCACGCAGAACGAAGCCCACGTTGCTGATTGAATGGTGTGCTCCCTGCTCGTCCAGTGGCTGCAGCTTCTTCAACCGGGCATCGAGAGCTGAGAATTGCTCGTCGCCTTGGGTTCGCAAACTGGCCACCAAAGGTCCCAACACTCCGGCCATCGCTGACTGAACTTGCGCAGCAATCTTGGCCTCCATGGTTAAGTGAGGGGGGTTGGAGTGGTCGAGCTCCTGGTACGAGGAGCTGTAATGCCGTGACCCGCTCGCGTCAGTAGCACCTGCTCCGGCACCAGAAGAAGGTGCACCACCGCCACTAGAGGACGGTCCTCCAGCACCAGAGCTGGGACCTCCGAAGGAGGAATTACTGTTGTGACCGTAGTAACCGTGGCCACCTCCTGAGCCGGAAGCCCCAGGAGCCGACGAGCCGGAGCCGCCTGAACGACCGCCACCAGCTCCACCACCGCCACCGCCACCGCCGCCACCGCCACCACCGTCGTCGGAGTCGTAACCGGAATCGCGCCACGAATCGTCCGAAGGATTGCCCGTTTCCATGTAATTCTCGGCTCTGTACAAACTCTTGCACTTCCTTGACGCTTGGTTGTAGAAATTCCTGGTCTGCGCCAGCGCTGCAGCAGGTGTAAAGTAGAAACCTGGCTTGCGGCCCACTCGGACAGCGTAGATCGACTCTCCTCGGAGAATAGCCGCTTCACACTCGGCGCGAGTTGCAGGGTTGACTTCGTCAAAGGTCACGCGGAGAGGCCCGTCTCGGTAGTAAGCCAGAGCTTCGTGGAACTTGCGGAACTTCTTCTGGGCGGCGTTGGGGACTCCGATCGTCCTGTCGTAGGCATCCTCAAACAGCCAGAAAATTCCGGTGTCGCTGCCGCTGTGCACAGCATAGAAGTAGTTGTTCCAACCCACTGGGGGTTCGCCCATGCCGAACTGAGCCGGCGTCTCCGTCGCCGTATGAGGCTGACCCAGCAAGCTTTCTTCACGAGCGATGGAGCTCTGGCGTTGGCTGATGACACGCATCTGGGTCGTTAAGCGAGCCATCTCAGACGCCGACGGAAATTCGCCTGGGCCAAGCATCTTGGCCATGTCGATTTCCTCCTGGTACTGGCGCTGCGTGCTCTTGTACATGGCGCTAGCTTCTGCACCCGTGCACGTAGCGCAGTCTTGGCGAACCCAGCGGGCCAGTTCGTCCTCCACGAAAGTAGGTGCAACCTCTGGCCTGTCTCCGGCGTGAACCTCCTCGGCCTCGGGGAGCCAACCACTAGATCCCACCCGGAATGCTGTCGGTGTATCCCGTGCTGCCTGAGCTTCAGTCGCATGCCTAATGCCGCAGTGCTTGTGAACCTGCCCGTCGCCCATCACCCAACACTTTTTGGCGCACCCTTTCGTAGCACAAATCGGGACGGGATGAGTGTCTCGGTCAACACCACCTTGACTCTCGCCGACCGACCGGCAGCGAAGAGTGCAGTAGAGCGAACTGGAGCCATCCATGTTGATGAACCGCTCGTTGTTACAACCTTCAATAGTGCAGATCGTGTCCTCGGACAAAGTCCTTTGGCTTGGACTTTGAGAGCGACTACGGTGCTTACGCATAGCTACCAACGGGTTGTCGGCGAACACTTGTGTCATGTGTTCTTGGAGGTCGAGCAAAACGTTCATGTCGGTCTGCGTGGCCTCACTGATCTCATCCAACCACTGCAGTAGGGAGCCGGTGTGCGAGATCAAGGGTCTACGCATGCCATCTACCGGCTCGTCTCCATTCTGAGGGGCGTCTCTATACGCACCAAGCAGTTTGCTGACCGAGCGGTACATCTTCGACAGACGAGAGGCCAAGCTGCCGTAAGCGGAGACCAATCCTGGCAGCTTGCTGACCAACGTGTGCCGCGTCTGCACGTTCTTTGGATCTTCAAGGTGCTCCCATGAATTGAAGCCCACAGAAGACAGTTCGGCCCACAGGTGAAGTCGCGTCGCGTCTAACCGTTCGATCATAGCCATCAAAGCGTCGAGAGCTTTCTTGGGTTTGTCATTCCAACCGGCGATCTCTGTTTCAGAACCGACCGGGGCACCGAACTCAAACACGCGAGATACAGTGCGACAACTCATCAAACACTCGGGCTTGTTCTTTGACCCAGGCACGTACAGAGCCCGACCCCCAGAAGCTTCCAGCTGCGACTTCAAGTCAGCAGCTT
>Ga0115000_10004796_pt1 | contig 10988 bp, 15 predicted proteins | sample ArcticOcean_MG_C_6_FD_89690 | JGI IMG/M metagenome (GOLD analysis project Ga0115000, IMG submission 89690) | Marine microbial communities from western Arctic Ocean - ArcticOcean_MG_CB8_128 | ecosystem: Environmental > Aquatic > Marine > Oceanic | place: Arctic Ocean: Canada Basin | collected... | reverse complement strand
TTACATGAATTAATAAATAAAATGTTAAATAAGAAATCAGGATTAACATATAATCAAGTTAAGGAAAGATATGAACATTTTAGGTCTAGATGTACTGATGACAATAAAATAGAATTAGTTATAAAAGAAGATGGGTGCGTAAAACCTTTATATGGTAAAAAATCAAAATGTTTAATAAGAATTGTACCAGATACTAGAAAAGTAAAAACTTTAGAAATAGATAAAAGATGTATAAAAAAAAGATAATTTTATTATTTAAATAAAATTATTTAGGCAAATGTATCAAAGCTATTTAAAACCGGTTTAGGTTCTTGATTACTTAATCTAGGATCAGCCCATTTAGGAACCATTTTACATTCAAATGGTTTTGTAGGACATCTTTTAGGTGCTGGACAACCCGGACAATTTTTAGATGTATCACATTTTTTAACATCAGGACATTTAGGACAAACAGGTGGTACAATTTGAGATTTTAATACATATAATTCATCACCAGTATTACCATTAGATGGGATTTTTTTAACTACCCCATCTTTACCAGTAACAAACTTTAACATACCTTTTAAATTTTTGTCATGTTCTTCTTCATCTTCCTTTTCCTTTTTCTTTTCTGGGTCGTTACCAAAAGGATCATAATCATGAATTACTTTTGCATTTTTTAATCTATCACGTCTACCCATTCTTTGTGTTGAACTACCAGAATCACCTTCCCCTTCATGAGAGCTCTTATCTTTGTCATCCATATTTTCATTACCCTCAAATACGCTAAATCCCACACAACAAAATGTTAATGATAATAATAATATTAAAAACATATGAATTTTTTGCAACTTCATTTATATATATTATACAATAACAAAATTATTTATCATCAAAACTATTTAATACGGGTTTTGGTAAATGTTTTTTAACACTAGGGTCATCCCATATAGGTACCATTTTACAATCAATAGGATTATTTGGACATGGTTCTGGTTGTGGACAAGGTGCACAAGGTAGATTAGAATTACATTTACTTAATGTAGGACAAACAGGACACGAAGGAAGTATAACATTTGATTTTTTAATATACAAATGTTCTTTACCTTGGGGAATTTGACTCTTTGGAATATATGTAACACTCATTCCTGCATTTTTTTTTACAATATCCTCAAATTTAACAATATCTCTATATGTATTTTTTTCTTTATCTGCTTTTTCTTCATCTGCTTTTTCTTCATTTGTTTTTTGATTTTCCCATTTTTCATCAAATCTTCCATAACTACTAATATTATCTTTGTTTTTTGTTGACTTACTAATTTTCCTAGATTTAGGATTTACAGTATATCCTTCAAATACGCTAAAACTTGTACAACAAATTATTAATATAAATAATAATATTAAGAACATATTTATTTTACCCAATTTCATTAATATATATAATATAACAAAATTATTTGATAAAACTTTCAAAACTATTTAACATTGGTCTAGGGAAATGAGTTGATATATTTGGTTCACTCCATTTAGGTTTTAATTTACATTCAAATTGTTCGTCTGGACAAGGTTTCATTTTAGGACAAGGAGGACATTCGCCTTCAACATCACATCTTTTAATATCGGGACATTTTGGACATTGTGGTATAAGAGCTTGTGATTTAGGAACATATAAATGTTCAGTTCCTTTTGGTATTAATTTTTTTGGAATACTTACAATTTTTTCATAAAAATATGTTTGTTCACCAAAAGCCCCTTTAGTTTTTGGGTCTTCTTTGGGTTTATCTTCTTTTGGTTTATCTTCTTTAGATTTGTTTTCTGGAACTTCTGCATAAACAGTAGCACCTTCGGGTGTTTCAGCAATATTGCCAATATTACCTTCCATAATGCTAAATTTACAACATACAAATATTAACAACATTAATAAAAATAAAAATACATGAATATTTTGAAATTTCATATTATATATATAATATGAAAAAAAAAAGTATAATAATATATTAAATGTCAACACCAGGGGAAGCAAAAAACAATGTTAGGGGTATTAGTATGGGTGGACGTGCATTAACTCATAGAAGAGCACCTATTAATTTTAATACTACTCCGAACCCAATACATCATCCATTATGGAGACGAAGGAGTTGTTTTTTAGGAACATCATGTAAAAAAACAAATAATTGTACAAGAAAAAAAGCATTACCATCAATGACAGGAAGTTCTATGGCGGCAAAAAGAGCATATAGAAGACAAATATGTATTGGGTCTGTAGGGTGTAATAAACAAACAGGCGGAGTGTTTGTTACTCTTTCATTTTCTTATAGTTAAATTATAATATTTAATTTATTAATATAAATTATAATGAGCTCAACACGACCAGCGACTAACCTTTCTGGAAAAGTAATTCTACATATAGATCAATACACGTCCACTGGTATCACCGATCCAATAGATATAATAAAATATGAAGACACTACCCACTTGTTGCCGTCGACTTACAGTAACTTTAGTACAAGGACATCACCAGGTGGTGTTGCCAATACACCTTTTGTTGACAATTTTTCTATAAAGCCAGATAATTATAAAATAAATGTTTATGAAATTGGACTTCTCAAGGGTGACCCATTGAATGACAGTTTGAACAACTTGAAAAAAAGCAGAAACAGTATCCACCAAAGAGCAACAGAAATCGTTATGGATGGGAGTGGTGGTTTCAACGCGACACCACGGTTCAAGTTGACTGGCCCTGTCGACGTGACCACTTACAACGGATTTTATATAATTCTTGATGCTGAAATTCATGCAAAGACTAGCATTGATTTCGTTTTCTCAGGTGCTGCAACAACACCACCGGTTGTAATAACAGACCGGGCAGGAATTACAAAGTCATCTGCTTTTACTATTAATACAAATGGGTCAAAATCAAACATTACAAGTAACGCTGAAATTAGAGCCACTTCCACCACCCTCGATTTTGATACAGAATATATTAATATTTTAGGAGATACGCCTATTGGCTATACCCAAAACACGGTGGTGGTGGTTCCAGATTCCGACATGAAAGACATTACGGCTACAGAGCGCGTTCAATTACTCACTGAGAGCTTCCCCACCCGAAGAGACAAGGCAAGTGCTTGGACCGCAGCTACTAAATATTGGCATAACGGTGTAAACAGTTGGGATGCCAGTGGTAAACGTATAAAGCAACCCGGTACCACCGATTATATTTTATTTGTTATTCCCCAGGATATTAAAATAACAAACAAAACGCGTGCCATGGCCATCAATTTTAAAATTGGTGAAGCACTGGAGATGAACTGGGATTTGAACACATCAACAAACAAATTACAATTTATGAAATTTGGAATGAACGCATTTACTCCGTCGTTGGAGGTATCTTGATGCGTTCACACTTTGCGAACCACCTTCCGACGTAATAAAATGGACCATGTTAGTGGTGTCCCGGTAAAAATTTTTTTTTCTTTTATAATATTATAATGCCAAAGGTAGGAAGAGCGAAATATCATTCAGTAAATTTAAAAAAAAACACTGGTACAGGTAAAGTTGTTAGTTTTGTAAATTCAGCAGGAAGAGGCTTGGTTTTAAGAAAACAAATATTAACGAAAGTTGGTGCTGGTAAACACTGTAAGGGTTGTTATACAAGTAAAGCATTTGGAAAAATGTTTTAAATAATAATATTAAATAAATAATCAATTATTTATTTAATGATGAAAAGTTTTTATTTAGAAAATACTTTAGAAGTAGGTTTAGATGAAGCAGGTAGGGGTCCATTATTTGGAAGAGTTTATATAGGTGCTGTTATAATTCCACCGGATGAGACATTTAATCAATCGTTTATTAAAGATAGTAAAAAATTAAGTGAAAGGAAAAGATTAATAGCATACGATTTTATTAAAGAAAACGCAATAGACTATACTAGTTTTTATTATGATGAAAAAAAAATAGATGAAATTAATATTTTTAAAGCTACTTATGAAGGAATGCACAATACATTAGATAATTTATTAGTAAAACCAGAACACATATTAGTAGATGGATGTTATTTTCCAATTTATATGAATAATAACACAATAATACCTTACACATGTATTGAAGGAGGTGATAATAAATACTTATCAATAGCAGCTGCGTCTATTATAGCAAAAGTAGAAAGAGATAAATATATTTACGAATTATGTGATAAACATCCAGATATTGTTGAAAAATATGGTATAAATAGTAACAAAGGATATGGTACTAGTAAACACATAGAAGGTATAAAAAAATATGGAATTACTCAATGGCATAGAAAAACATTTGGAATTTGCAAGAATTATTAATAATTTTATATTAAAGATATATTTATTATAATAAATATAATGAGTTCTTTAGAAAGAGTAGTAGTAACTAATTGGATGTTACAAGGAGGCGGTAGTGCAGCCCCATTAATTATGGTATGTTATTATGTAGGTCAACAAGTTTTGGAGGAATTTATGGATACAGATAGATGGAAAACGTTTAAACAAGATTTAGAATGGGAACAGTTACCAATTTATACACTTGAATATGAAAAAAATACTTTACCAGATAAAGATGATAAATTAGTATTAACAAATAGTGTTCCTACACTTAAAAGAATTGGTGATATGTTTAATTTATATGGTAACAATGTTGATCCAATGTCAAAATATAAAATAGATGTATGGCTTGAATTATTTAGTCATTGTTTAAAAACATTATATCCAAGTTTATTATTAAAAGGTAATGAAAAAGTAGAAGAAATTTTAAATATAACATCCAAAGGTGGTAGATTATATAGATGGTTTGAACGTTTTGATAGAAAATTAGAAAAAATGTATGAAGAATTTGATGCGGAAGAATTTAATACGGAAGAATCTACTGAGGTTAATACGGAAGAATCTACTAAAAAACTAATGTTTTTAGTAAATAATAAAATTTCAATTGCAGATTTTAGTTTTTATTCAACAGTAAATACAGTTGTATGTGGTAGATATGAAGGAATTAATGAATTATTCTTGTCAGATTTTGACAATATTAAAAGATGGAAAGATGAATTTTTGACACATTATAAAAATGTTTTAGAATCAAATCCTAAAAAGGAAGAATATCCATTTGTTATTCATAATGGTAGATATTATGTTAATGGAAAAGATCAAACGGATTATTGGGCAAATCAAAAAAATCATTTATCCGAAGAAGAGATGAAAGATTCATCATTTAAATATCCAGATGGAACAACAACGGATTCAAATGGGAAAAAAATCGATCCAGTAAATATTAAAATGACTAAAGATAGATTTGAAAAATTAAATGAAAATATTAAACAAGAGGTTAATGAAGAAATATTAACTAGAGAATCAACCATAAAGGATGTTGAGACGGCAAGTATTAGAGTTCTTAAAAGTACACTAAAAACACACCATAGGTCATATGATGATGTTATATTAAAAAGTGAATTAGTTAATATGGTTAAGGAAGTTTTAACTCAACAAGAAGCCCTATAAAATTGAAACTAATATTAATTTGTTATTTATATATTATAAATAACAACCAAGATGGCATCAAAAACTCACAACAACATGAATTATTATTTTGTACATTTCAGTCATAAAGAAAACAAATGGATTTTAAATAACCAAAGATTTCTCTTAAATTCTGGAAATATACTACTAGGACAGTATATAACATCAAATTGGTTTAAATGTCCAATGTATCAAGAAAAAAACATGAAGTTTGCTGTAATAGGAGTAGAAAACATAAAATACAGACATAAGATTATTGATATGATGAATGCAAATTCTCCGATTCACGGAGAAATTAATTTTGTAGAAATATTTGAATATAGTAGAAATGAAACTGAAAAATTAGTCGAAGAAAAGGTAGATAAAAATATAGTATTGTTTGGAAATAATAATACGAAGAATAAGCTAATAATACGAATGATTTATCATGATAAACTTTTGTTAGCAACATTGCCACAATTTGAAATAGAATTCTAATAAATTGAAAAATAATGTATATAAAATAATTTTTTTATTAAACATAATGCGAGTACTAGTATTTGATACAGAAACTACAGGATTACCTAGTAAATATAATGCCAAGGTTGAAGAACTTGGTGTATGGCCTAATATTGTACAATTTAGTTGGATAGTATATGATACAGATGATATGGATTTACTAGAAATCAAAGATTATATAATAAAATTACCGAGTGGTATGAAAGTACCACCCGAAAGTACAAAGATTCATGGAATAACTAATGAAATGATGTTGAAAAAAGGGAAAAGTATAGAGCAAGTTTTATATGAGTTTGGTGAAGACTTAAGTAAGTGTGGTATATTAGTTGCACATAATATAAAGTTTGATAAATCAATGGTACAAGTAGAAAGTATTAGAAACAATGTTGAAGATGTATTTCAAAATAAAGTAGAATTTTGTACAATGATGTATGGTAATGATATTTGTAAATTAACACGTATAAATTATAAACAAAAAGTAGTATCAAAATTTCCAAAACTAATAGAGTTATATGAAAAGTTATTTAATGAAGTGCCGAATAATTTACACAATTCATTAAATGATGTATTGGTGTGCTTCAGATGTTATTATAAATTAAGATATAATATGGATATTTTACAAGAAGATGACAAAATGAGTGGTTTTGAATGTTTTTAACGCTTTCTTCTAGTTCTTCTTTTAGTTTTACAACATTTAAATTTTTTCTTTTTGCAGCGTTTGTAACTACATTTTTTCTTTTTTTTACTCTTTTTCTTACATTTTTTTCTTCTTTTTGTTTTCCTTTTTTTATAACCTCCCAAACCACACATGTTACCACCTCTTTGACTGTTTGTTACATCTTGTAGTGTTAAAGCTTGACATCCTGTCATATAATATATGTAAATAGTTTAATATATTATATAAAATTAACGGCGTCTACGACGTTTGTTAGTTTTGCGGCGTTTGTTAGTCTTGCGGCGTTTGTTAGTCTTGCGGCGTTTGTTAGTCTTGCGACGATTGTTAGTCTTGCGACGATTGTTAGTTTTGCGACGTCTACGACGACCTCCAGTATTAGCTCCAGTACAACTTGTCATTATAATATATAAAAATATTTTTTTTTTATATTATAAAAATTAACGGCGTCTACGAGAATTAGCGTTTCTCAAACTTTTAGATGAAAGTTTACGGCTTTTGGCTTTACGGCAAAATCTACGCTTTTTTCCCGATGCCCATTTGCAACTTTTGGAAGCTTTGCAACTTCTACGTTTCATTTTTCTGCATTTAGATCTCTTTACTCTACGAGTATAAGCACGTCTTCTAGCTTTTTTCATACCTCTGGTTCTAACCATTATATATTATTCATAGAAAATATATAATTTTTCTAAATAATTAATAACGCATTGAATTATTTTGGAACAGGATTATTAAAATTTCCTAAAGCATTAGTCTCTGATTTTGGAATAAGTTCAATTGGTCTAAAAGTAGGTAAAGAAGGTTCGCTTATAAATTCTTTATTTCTAACAGGTTCTATAGGTTCTAAAGGTGGTACTGGTTCAACCTGTGATTCCGGTTCAACTGGTAGTACTGGTTCAACAGGTGGTACTGGTTCAACAGGTGATTCGGGTTCAACAGGTGGTACAGGTTGTTGGAAAACAGTATCATTTTGTGAAATAATTTTTTCTTCCATTTCTTTGTGTCTATTAATACGACTAACATCTCTTTTTAATTTTTTATCTAAAGTAATAGCTCTAAATAACTTAATAGCTTTTTTGTAATCATTTTCACAGTCAATGAACATTTTAATAATAATTTCTCTAGTTTCCTTAATTAAGTCTTTTAACGATTCATTATTTAATTCTGGATTAATATTTAATTCTTTAACTTTTTTTTTCATATCAACCTGATAACTAAACATTTTATCAATAACACTTAATAATTTTTTTTGATTAGAAGAGGTGTTTGTCATCATGGTATTTAATTGATTACCATATTTTTTCATAGAAACATTCTTTTTTGGTCCTTTATAAGAAAAATGTTTTTCATTTTCGTTACAAGATACAAGATTAGAGAAATCAAATGTATTAATATCACAAAAATCTTTTATTTTTTTTGGAACACTAACTTCTCCAGTAAAAGCTTTATAAAACAATTTAACATCTTTTTCATAAATTTCTTTCATTTTTTTGGACATCCTATAATATGTTCCGGATGTAGGGCTTTTGGAGTCATAATCAAATTCATCATAATACATTTTTTTTAATTCTCTAATACCAGGTTGGTCACATAAAGGTTGTGATTTTTTTTGACAAAATTTAGGGGCAACAATTACACCATCATCATTATCTTGAACAGGTGATAAATTTTTAAATTTTTGTTTACATATACCTAAAATTTCTCTTTGTTTCTTTAATTCAGGTGGTATATTCATTTTATCCAACAAGTCAATTTGTATTTTTTTACCAGTAGAATCTTTATAAGTATAAACAGGGTTAATAGCTTTTACAATAGAAGCAAACAAGTGAAAGAAAGTAATATAAAATCTAGCAATACCCATACAAATTCTTTCTTTTTTTACTTTACTATTAATATCAAATGTATGTAATTTATTACCATCTATAAAAGAGAAATGTTCTCTGGTTAATAAATTAACGGTTTGTCCTTTTTTTGTTCTAAAATCCAAATATAATATTTCTCTAGGAGTTAATTGTTTTTCAATAACTTTTTTCGTTAAAATTGTGAGTTTATCACAATATGATTTATCTTGAAGTTTAAGCATATCTTGAAAATCAGATTGTAAAATAAACTTTGTAGCAATAGCATCAATAGCAGTAACAATTTTAATATCTTTTTTTGCTGATTTTTTAATGTCTTTAAGAAACTTTTTTTTCTTTCTATTTTTCCAAAATCCTCCTGATTGTGTATTTCCCATATAATTTAAATATATATAAAAAAATTGAATTAAACAAATAATAATTACAATAGATTAATAACATGAGTAAAAAAAATGCGGAAAAGAGAACAAAAAAAATAAAAAACAAAAAGTCAAATAAAAATTTATGGGACAAATTTGATACAGAAATATTAAAAAAAGATGATAAAAAAATGGAATGTTTATACACAGACAGTAATATAAGTGAAAAAGAAACTTGTGATTTATGTAATGCAAAATTATATTTTACACAACAAAGGTTTTTATGTTGTAGCAATGATAAATGTGGAATTTTATATAAAAATGTTTTAGATGGTACAGCAGAGTGGAGATATTATGGTGCGGACGATAATAATTCTCGTGATCCAACAAGATGTGGGATGCCAATAAATCCATTATTAAAGCAGTCATCTTATGGATGTAAAGTATTATGTTTTGGTATGAATTCATCATATGAAATGAAAAAAATAAAAAGATATACAGAATGGCAGTCAATGCCTTATAAAGAGAAATCTCAATATGATGAATTTCAAAGAATAAAGGTAATGTCAAAAAATTCTGGAATACCAAAAATAATGGTAGATGAAGCATTAAGACAACATAAAAAATTATCAGAAATGAAAACATTTAGAGGATGTAATAGAGATAGTATAATAGCAGCAGCAGTTTATTTAGCATGTCGTATTCATAATTATCCACGTACATCAAAAGAAATAGCAACAATATTTCATTTAAATAATTCAGATTCAACAAAAGGTTGTAAAAATGCAATGCAATTACTAAATAATCTTGAAAGAAATGTTCAAAGTAATGAAAAAACAAAATTATGTAAAACAAAACCAACATCATTTATAGAGAGATATTGTAGTAGATTAAACATTAATAAAGAAATAACACAAGTATGTTTATTTGTGGCATTAAATATTCAATCAAATAATATTATTCCAGAAAATACTCCACATTCAGTAGCAGCTGGAATAGTATATTTTGTTTCACAATGTTGTAATTTAAATATAACAAAAAAAAATGTAAATAATTGTAGTGAAATAAGCGAAGTAACAATAAATAAATGTTATAAAAAATTAGAAAAAATAAAGGGGAAATTAATACCTCCCGTTATTTTGAAAAAATATTCTTATTAATAAATTATATAATGGAAGAACCAGAAATTTTTTTTATTGTACCGTATAGAAATAGAGAAGCACATTTGGAAATATTTATGAATCAAATGAAAGTAATTTTAGGAAATATGAATTATATGATTTTAATTAGTCATCAATGTGATACTAGACCCTTTAATAGGGGAGGTTTAAAAAATTTAGGATTTATATGGATAAAAAAAAATTATCCAAATACGTATAAAGATAAAACATTAGTAATAAGTGACGTAGATAGTGTATATTATCGAGGTGGTATTTTAAAATGGAAAACTACACATGGTGTAATAAAGCATTTTTATGGTTGTAATCCAAAGGATTGTAAAGCTTTGGGTGGAATATTTTCAATAACAGGAGGTGATTATGAAAAATTAAATGGATTTCCAAATTATTGGGCATGGGGTTATGAAGACAATGCTTTATACCAGAGGGCATTACAGAGAAAAATTAAGATTGATTATTCACAATTTAGTGGAATGGGAAGTAAATATGTAATTGTTTTTTGGCACGGTCCAAAAAGAGATGTATCTGAGGTTGAAACTTGGAAAATGTATGATACTGAGAGAAGAAATATAAATGGTTATGGATTAAGTCATATAAAAAATATAAAACATGAATTACTAAAAATTGATGATAAAATATTTTATTTACAAAATAAAAACTTTGATGTTCCAGAAAAAAAACCAAAAAAAATAGAATTAAAAAAACCGAGTAAAACATTTAGGGATTCATTTGTAAATAAGAAAGAAGGATTTTATAATAATTTGTTTTTAGGTTTAAAATAAGTTTTAAAAATTAATATATTAAAGTTTAAATATTATATTAATAAAAATGACAACATTATTACATATTTCAAATAAAATGGTAATACATGATAAAGAAAATAAAGAAGGAATAAGCTTAATTTT
>Ga0115000_10004795_pt1 | contig 10989 bp, 9 predicted proteins | sample ArcticOcean_MG_C_6_FD_89690 | JGI IMG/M metagenome (GOLD analysis project Ga0115000, IMG submission 89690) | Marine microbial communities from western Arctic Ocean - ArcticOcean_MG_CB8_128 | ecosystem: Environmental > Aquatic > Marine > Oceanic | place: Arctic Ocean: Canada Basin | collected... | reverse complement strand
GCATTTTTTTAACACGAACAATAGCTTTTATAGTTCTGGTTCAAAAATTTTTTTAACACTTGAAAATTTAAGCATTTCCGAAAAATTCCTTGGTGTTCATGTTTTCACCACCAACAATGTAATACAACAGCCATATATCTTCTCTATCCAGTCTTAACCGGAAGTCTTCCCATGGTGTCGGATCCCCCACGTTCCGTTGTCCTGTGTCAACATTTTTTTCGAGCATTAAACAATGTTTAAATACATATGCTTTGTGTTCTTCAATATTTGCATTTGGAAGATTACTACACATAGCATTCCAATTTTTCCTTTTATCATCTGCACTCCAATCATTACGAGCCAACTTATTCAAACATTTTAACATTAAGCTATGTGTTCTGTCCATGTTCTGCACTTATATAAATCTTCTACGCTTTATATACAAAAAAATTGTGAAAGTTCGCAAAAAAAATTGAATAACGAAAGAAAGTGTCAACTGTTTCCAATTTTTTGAACCAGATGCATCAAGTAAATTAATGTCTTCTAAATCTCGAATTAAAACATTGGGTGTACTACCAGCTAAACTTACGCAGCGTAACAAACGCAATCGAGACAAAATCAAATTACCAGAAGACCCAGAAAAGATTACAGTTGTATTCCACTGTCTTGCATTAATCCAAGGTGAGTATTTCCATTGTGACATATCTACAAAAAAATGAATTCGAACAGTGTTATTCATTCTGAAATTTCATTTTTTGAAAGTCAACCGCCATACAATTATGCAGAAGGCTATATTGAAAGTGAAATGTTAAATCATTATCACATACGTCGCAAATGGTACAACAAGCGCGTACAAGGACAGACGGAAATGCTTAAAATACACAAATACCACTGTTCACATATAAAAAATTGGCGAAGCGACTTGCAAGTCGGCAGTTTTGTTTTATTTTATAAATATGGCGAATGGCAGCAAAGCAAAATATTACAGATAAATGGAACAAATATAAAAATAAACCCGGCGTACTCCTCGACTACATTTGTGGTTTCTGTGCACAACGACAGAATATCGCCGTTGCCAAACTCTTACGATACTGTGTTAAACTACGCTTGGTGCAAAGATGATATTCCAAAGGAAATTTTGTTTGGCACTGTAAATTTTGAGAACAGCCAATATTCATTAGTTGACAGACAATCTGTAGATGGAAAAGATTACTACACGTTGGTAACTGAAGACCCTGAAAGTGAAGAAACAGTCAAGGTGATCCCACACGACGATCCTGCAATAAGTAATCTAATACCACGAGTACCAGTGCCAAATGACGACACGTACATTGGTACAATGAATTTTTCAATTTCTGGTACAAAAGTACAGCACCGCTGCAAGCAGCATATAGACGATGAGCTGCTAATGGAGTTTATAAAAGGCTCATGTATAAATGACTGCCCGGTTTACATTTACAAATTAATACTATTACTGAATACAAACCACGCCATGTTTGCTACGCACCCAGCAAGCGACTACGCATTTCATAGACACGGCAGTTTGTGTCAAGCCTACATAAATAAACTGGCATGTGTGTCTCCCGCTTCAATGACTGCTATGTATTTTGAACAACGTGCAAATTTCAACACATATGCTGTGGGACGTCGTATTCACATTTTGAGCAAAGTCGAGCGAAACTTTCGTGCCAATATCACTTGTACAGATGATAATATTCAGTTTCAAATTTTCTGGTCTGGGCGATCATCTAGCAATCCCAAGGTAAATATTAAGTATATAGCACCAATTTTCATGCATCTGCAAAACAATCTTATTACACAAGGTTCTGGTCGTTTTTTCCAAACTACAGGACTATACTCAAATCCACATAATGCAACCAGTCATTTGAAAACAGAGTCTCAGACAGAGCCAAAAGTAGAATCAAAGACAGATTCAAAAGTAGAACCAAAAGCTGATTGGAAATGTAATCAACACACCTTATACAAACGAATGAAGCTTATGGAAAAAAAAATAATGCAACCGTTTGATTACGGTTTACCGGTCGTTGTTCCATCAAAAGCTGGCGAGTCAGACGGTAAACAAGTGAAACTTGATCTATTTAGAGGATTGTACTCTAATTTTGGACATAACCCAAGAGAACCAAAAAAATATAGCGGAGGTTGTATTGTCACCGGCCATCAAGATATTGGTCTTCGGTCTGTCGTAATGCAGTTAATTTACAGTGCGTGTAAGTCTACAGACAGAGAAGAGAGAACACTTATTGTTTGTTCAATCAACTGTCTGAACAATTGGTATAATGCAAAGAGCAAAGTTGTTGATGGTAATTTGGCACTATCGCGCAACATCGTAATACTAACTTACCAGACAGTGAACAGCTGGAATTTCGTCCAACGTAACGTGGCGTACGATCGAGTTATTTTTGATGATGCACATAATCTTAAAACTCGGAGTCAAACATTTGACTCTTGCGAAAGAATTAATGCAAACATACGTTGGGTGCTGTGTGCTACCGACAAAACATCATTTTCGCATATCTTACCTTTACTTTGTTTGTTAAGGGTATGTAATCTTTCGGAAATGGACTGGAACGCTCGAATAAAAGAAGCACGATATATCTTCGGTAATTCTATTCTGACAAAAATACATCGTGAAGTTTTTGTGTCACAGCAAAGAGAACATTTTACAATTGTTAAAGACCGGCCGCCTGGTCACAACTATTCATTCCATTGTCTGTCAATGGATCAACAAACTAGTATCTTGTACCAACGTCTGCTCGACATGGAACGAATGACTCTTGCACGATGCAGCAAGTTCATTCGCAATGTCTCCAACCTTTACATTAGTTCAAATTTGGTCGCACACCAACACTGGAAACCGACGGTCCATCAACAAATGATGTCTTTCGGTGAATGCATGAGTTTCAACAAAGTTTCTGAACCACGCATTGATTCAATTAAGAAAATGTTAGACAACAACGAATCCGCATGCGGAGTGTGTCTGATGCCATTCGCCAGTCCAGTTCTGACCCCATGCTCTCATGTCTTCTGTTCAGACTGTATTGCATTACTGCGGGATAACAAAGTTGCTTGTCCAATTTGTAGAAGTACCTGGCGGGACAGTGATATCTTTTTGAGTATTGCGACAGATAAAGAAATTCGTTTGTATCGTCGTAAATACATAGACATGGGTTTCGGGAGTATACCTCGAGATCTCGGTTACGCCCTTAACAATACATTAAAAGGGTTAAAATTGTGTGCTATAGATAGTTTACTACAAGAAATGAAGGGAAATGTAGTGGTGGTTGTGGCGACTCAAAATGTTGCTACTTATGTCGCCAAGACACTTGGTGTGCTGGATTTAGGGTGTTCCAATCCAATTAATCGTGCGAAAACATTGATGGCACTGAGCTGGTCAGAAAACGGACACATTGTCTTGCCTCGCCGAGTCTTCGAACAGACTATGTATCTAGATTCGGTAAATCATATAATATTAACAGAATTCTTCGGCAAAGATGTAGAACAAATGATTGTCGGAAGGTGTTCACGAAATAAGCCTTTGAACATTGTACAGCTCGTTGTTAACGGAACGCCCGAAACAATTCTCAGTGGGGTCAATCAAAGGGGCTTGAGAAAAAAATATTTGACAGAACTACAAACAAGTAAAAATAAAACAAACAGAGCTAATGTATAGTATGTATATAAAACAAACGTTAAGTGCATTGGTCAATGATCTATCGTGTTACTACTCCTGCATACTTTTCTTCTTTTGGTTGGTCTTCTTGCTTCCGTTTGTTCTGTACTGTTGTCTCCATTTGGGTAGACATTTTCTTCGACAACTGATCGCAGATACTGCACATACTCGAGAAATTGTGTGTGAATTGCATCGGCAGCTTTCTGCATTCTTTACAATGCAGACACAGTCTATAAATACGTTTCATCTTTTCTTTACAGATTATTTGACTATCTGTTTCGTCTTCTTAGCAGTTCTTGTTCCCAATTTTTTTTTTCTTTATCAAAATTTTCTTTTTCTTTATTAATCTTTGCTTTGTCTGTTTCATTTTGTTCTTTGTCTGTTTCATTTTGTTCTTTGTCTGTTTTATTTTGTGCTGCTACTGCTGCATTTGCTGTTACTGCCTCTGCATTTGCTTCTACTGCCTTGTTTAATGCTTCCTTTCCTTCAGAGGTGTCTTTACCTGTTAAAAAATCAAAGAGAAACCGTGAGTCGTTTGCCGCTCCCTCCCAGTTATCATCTTCGAGTTCTTGTCGAATCTGCTCGTGTTCTTGTGTAATTAACTTCGTTCTAAGCTCGAGAACCGTGTTACTAAGTTTAGATATGTCCGATTCCGTTCCGTCTGTACCACTGCCTTGAGGTGATAATTTGTCGTTAAGTTTCTTTAACTTTTTCATTAGCTCTTCATTCTCATTTTTTTTAATTTTAGTCGGTATCGTATTTTCGTTAATAAACTTTCTCAGAGTTTCAGAAATAATCCTATACTTATCTGACATTGATTCACAATTTCCCAACAAAAGTTTAGAAACATCTTCTATTTTGTGTTTATTTGTTATTATTTTTGAAGAGCTGTACACTGTAGAATGTGTACCTAACATTGCTTCTAAGTTTTTCCTTTCTTTCTTAAATGTTTTGAAATTGCTATCAAACTGTTTGTTGTAATATTTGAGACCAATCTTTTTATAATAAAGATCGACTCCCATAGACTGTGAGTCGTTCAAGCCTGTTGCGTCTGCCAAAATATCATCTATCAATTGTCTGTAATGATAATCATCTACCAATTTTAAAATTGTTTTATCTGTTTCTGTGATATGATTGTCAAAATTTTCATCGGTATACTTTAGTTTGATATCTTTTGATTCTTTCTTTTCCGTCGGTGTTTTTTGTTTGTAGTATTTTTTTATGTACAAAGTAGCCAATATGGTTACCTGTTGTATGCAGTAACTTGAGATAGCGTTTTCTAAAATTTTCTTGTAGACTGGTCTTCGTCTCTTTATTTTTAAAAGTTTGTCTATTTTGTCTGTTTGTGTTACATTTTTCTTTTTACGGTCTTTTGTTAATATATCAAGTTCGGATATTAAATGTTCGTTATATCTTTTGTGTGAATCATTTTCCTTTACTAGATTAGCAATTTTATCATTTTCGGAATGTATATCATATTGATGATGTGTCTCTGTAAGTAGTGCTATAGTTTGGGGGGTTGCTTCAATTTGTTGTTCAAATGGTTGTGGTGGTGTTGTATGTGATAATACGTTTTGAGTCCACGATTTTTTATATTCTTTGTTATTCTTCCTGTACAATACAGAATCCATAAGTCTTCTATATTTCCAACCTACTTTTTTAGTACGTTTAGTGATAACACGAGCGAATTTATCTTTTTGCAAATCACCCCAACTTTCTTTGGCCACATTCCAAAATTCTATAAGTTTGTTCTTTGAATTGTATTGCAAATTCTCCCCAAATCTTGAGTATCTACCTGAGTCTTCATCTAAAAATTTGACAGCATTAATGGCTGCATGGTTTGCAAAACTTAACACCATGTTATTTTCTTTCTCTTCTTGTCTACGATCTTCAAAAGAGATCTTATCTGTTGATGGTGTTGTTATTGTATTCATTGCTTGCAGAATGACACACTGTTGGCCGTTATCGTTAAGAAAATGCGCGCGTGCAATTCGATTGACCTCGTTTGTATGATTCGCAAACCACTCAATAAAATTATCAGCTTCTCGCCGATTCGAAGTTTGATCTAAAAATGCTTTTATCTTACCTGTGTGCATTACCTGTGTGTCTTCCAAATTTTTGACCAATTTTTCAACGTATGTATACATATTTGAATCTTTCAATATTTATCATAATTAAGGTGTCTACATATAGTTTCAAATTCAAAATCTTATTCGAGATAAATCAAATTGAATATTTGTATCGTGCTTTGGCTTTGTTTTGCCTGGAAACTTGAAATGTTTTGCTGTATACAACATAAGCCAAACACAAATAACATTGACAGCAATTATTCGTTCCCACGTTTTAGTGTAAATTACAAGAATATTCGCAGCTACAATTGTCCCAAAAGAAACTACTATCAGTGATACAACTTCTGCATGTGTTCTTTTCCCAAGCGACAGCAAATTATTACATAATCCTAGACCAGCTCCGACAAATGTAATATAACCTAGACAAAGAAACAGCTATGGTTGCAATATAAAAGAGGAAAATGTTAAATAGTGCGGAGTAGTAGCCAAAAAATAATGTTTGATCGTACTTACAAGTAAAAAGTCCGGTATGTCAACCTGCATGTACTTTCCATGTCTTCATACAAGACAACAAGTGAATGTAAATAGACTGGTAAAATATAGTGAAACATAAAAATACATTTATTATAGGTTTTTTTTTTAAGGTGTAAGACCTGGTACAACATCTAGGGTGTGACAGTCGGTACGCAACATGACAGTTGGTACTGCTAATTGTTGCACAAGTCCTGCCATACTGGTAGCGACTGGCAGATTATTGATGTGTGTGACAAGTTGACCTTTTTTTAGGTTAAAATTGTGATATGTCTGTGATATTGGACTGACGTCAGCAATAAGTACATGAAACTCGTTTGAGCAAGATTTATCCATAAGTGGTACCAAATTTCTGTTGTGTTGTGATAACACAGCACAATCACTTTGTTTGAGAGCTTTTAGTGTAATGCCAGAAAAATTGACAACTGTTTCCTTGTGTTGACTGTATTGACTTGCGTTGTTCATCGCGGGAATATTTTTGATTTGGTCGTACATTGTAGACAAAACGACATGTTTGGAATCACGAATGACATGAAATGTTACTTGCTCTTGTACATTGCAACGCTGTAAAAGATCGGGCAACTGTAAACCAATTTGAAATTCGGGAAGCCAGTGTTCTCCGACATCGTCAATATCGTATTTGTTGTCACCCATAGTGATAGCATGTATGTAATCCAGAGGAATCAGTCCAGACGCTTCAGCAGTTTCACCGTGAACATTGGTGCATACAATTCCTTGTAAATTGGCCGGCACTCCAAAATAGGTTCGTGTTAGCGGTGTACTGAACGAGTAATCAAAACCTAAACTAGGTGCATTCACTAAATTAGTTGTTTGAATTTTTTTACCACAATGTTCGTTATTGTCTGTCCCAGCGGTTGTACAATGTTTGCAGGCAAATTCAGATGGGTTTGTAACTACTTGGTTCAGTGTGTCATGATCTTCGTTCATAAGATTATCAACAACAGTTTGAAAGACATTGTGAAATCCAGTCATATCTTTGTGTGTATTAGCAAATTCTTTGAAGCTAACAGGTATCATCATACCGTGTTCATTCTTTTGAAAACCAAAAGGACTGTGCTGAACAATCATATTGTGAACAGCGACTGGATCAGGCAGACTATTTGTTGCAGCTAGTTTTTGGACAAGTGATTTGTTCAAACCAGTTATACCTGCGAAATTATCTATTTTTTGCACTTGGTCGTTTGTCCCGTTGCTACACATACTTGGTAACCATCTTTGTACTCTGTTACTGGGAATCAACATGTTACACGATTCTGCATTGTTGATCTTCATTGAATTAACACCAACTACTTGGTTGTTATAGAGCGCAGGTCCACCTGAATTTCCAGGATTGATAGCTTTAAAGGAGTGAAAATAATTACAATAATAATTGGTCAAAAAGGACTGTTGAAGAAGCAAAACTATTTAATACTTACCTGCGCTTGTTACCATGAACATTTTTCCATCAACATGACGTACGCCTACAACCTCTCCCCGTGTGACTTGTCTGTATTTGGCTCCAAGAGGATAGCCCACGGCTGAAATACGACACTCGCCATCTTTTTGCCATTTGCTGTGTACCACATCTGAATCAGCGAACGATAGCATACAATCTGAAAATTCAGTATCCGGTCCGTATTTTTCTTTTAAAACATCGAGTGCTTTGAGTTGCGAGTGCTGCGTGAGTTCAATTACTGCTAGATCCATGTTAGGAGCTACTCCGCGTACGGTGCATGGCAAATCATGAGAGAAACAAGGTAATTGAACTGCCACCGAAGTTGCGTTTGCTACAACATGGTAATTTGTGACAAAACGAACTCGCGGGTTCGTTAATATTTCGTCATGCCAGTGTTCATGTGTTGCGGCATCGGACATAAAACCCGTGCCATTACCGCAACCTTGCTGGGTAGTAATATTGACTTTAACAACTCCGTTATTGTGAGCCATTTTTTTTTGTTACCAATACAAATCATAAACATATTATAGTGTACTTTTTTTATTGAGTTAGTGTTTCTATGTTGCTCCGTATGAGTGCTGTAATTCTATTTTTGGCATCAGTAAATATACTTTTCTGTACCAAATCTTTGAAATTGTGTAACAAATTTGCTGGCGGGAGTTTGACAGCTAACATAGGGATAGCTTGTATAATTACTTTGCCATCAATTTTGATTCCGTTTCGCATAAGGTAGATGACAGCTATTGCAAAGTTCTGAAAACATAGAACTAAACCTAACTTAGAGAATTTGGTGTAATATTTAGCTATTAATTCGCTTGTATTGTTTACGGTTTGAAATTGATTTTTTTTATAATCAGCCATGCGAGATAAATAAGAGGACATAAATGCAATATGTTGCATTTTGATTACTCGGGTGACCGGGAACGAGACGATGCCACCTTTTTTCCGTGTTGCTCGTATGTATTTTAAAATATCTTTGCTTGCTATTTTCATTGCTTCAGTGTTTCGAGATAGCTCTAAACGAATTCGCTCCGGCGAAAACATTAAACTATCTAGCAGTTCTTTTACGATTCTTTTCTGTCCTTCAAATTTGACATTGTAGTCTGCTGATAATAAACGTATCCGTCCATTTGCGTCTCTGTGGTATAGAAGAGGGTCTCCTTTTACAACAGGTGCGTTTACTCTACATTTTGATTGTGATTTCCATCCAGTTGACGTCTTGCACCGTTTGTGCCACTGTATTTTGGAAATGACACAGATTTCCGTATCGTTATTGGTTTGTATAGTGTTTGCCGTACAATTAGGCATACAATGGTGTACTAACCGACTGTTAATGCATACAAATATAGTATTCACACGCTTCACAAATGTTTTACTGCCATTGACCCAACTCTCGTTTTGTCTTTTAATTTTGGAAGAAAGATGTGGCCAGACAACAGTGTATGCTCCATTACCGTCTGTGTGAATTTCTATTCGAGGACAAACAATCTTACAATTGCGAGTACAGATGTGATTAGGTTGCGAATTCGCTCCTAATTTTTCTCGTAGTTGTGTTGCTATCGTTGTTTCTTCTATCATCATATTTTTCTTGGGAAGTGGTTCAAAAAAATGAGGCAATTGACACTTTCTTTCATAAACAAACAAATAGTGGGTGTCATTTTTTTTACAAACTATTGATAAAAAAGAGCGGGGATCGTATGTCGAGTTGAAATCGACATTTATTGTTTTTTTTTTACCAGTTTCCGACACTTTTTATTGACCCTCATGTTTCTTCGAAAACAAATTTTTACGGTGCTACAAGTAAATTGCTAAAAATAAACCACCCTAAAAATGTCTTTGATATCAAGGACTGCATCACAAATGCTAATTCAATATCTCGGTTGAATTGTTTTTCATCTTCAAGCAATTCTTCTCTGTCACTGTATTTACTGGTCAAACACAGTTGAACAACAGCAGTAAGACCGAAACCATTGAAGAGACCGAACAAACTAAATACAACCACATACACAAACCACGGCATGCCTTGGTCGCTGTCTGGGTAAGCTGTTTGAAATTTAGAAACTTGAAGAAAGAAGGTGCGAAAAATAACAAACCAAGAAGAGGCAATTGTAACCCAACCGAAAAAATGAGAAAACCAAGCTAAACTAAGATTTGTCTTTCGGGTTGCATCGCTGATGAAACCGAAAATCATACACGCAGAGCAACAAACAGCTACACCAATCAGACTCGACCAATCTTTCACCCCGCACAGTACAGCGACCGAAATTAACATAAGAGTTGCTGATATGGAGTATTCAACATACCGGAACGGTGCTTTGCCTCGGTCAACATATTCAGCGTACGAATAATGTAGCGGAGGATCAGATGAATTTGATGTCATTAATTCCATTGTTTCTTTGCTTTTGTCACGTTTTCCAAGCCGTTTATCGTAGCTTAAAGTTGAACTACCAAAAGACGCGCAACATTCTGAATAGTTATCCCACTCTACGAATGTGGCTACTAGTTGGAACAGAAAACTCAAAGCGTGAAACAGTATGATGGTCCACCAGAGGTTAATTGTGGGGGATAACTCGCTTGCTATTGCTTGATTTTGTGTGCAAAACACTTTTCCACCCTCAATTGACATTCTTTCATGCCAATTTTCTCCTGGAACAGTACAATTATCTTCTGGCTTACTCCATATTTCCACTGTCTCAGTCAACGAAATTGTACCTTTTTCTATTTGGTCAGCAGTTGCATCAAAAAACGCCCACAGCATGGCCACTGTATTGAATAGATGTACAAGAATTGCCCACATATTAATCCCCGCATATGTATAACCAGATCTTGTATTGATTTGACTCAAGCCGGATCTTGTGCTACAACTTTTCGTGCAACAACGATCAACCCATCCGAAACAAAGGATTTCATTCACACTCATTTGTTGATAAGACCATAAACAATTAGTTTATAGTATAATTTTTTTAATCAGCAAACTAAGATTTTAATTATAGTTTAAGTGAGTGCTAGTTCAAAATTCCGGTGTCAAGTTTGTTTTTTTGGCGCCAACAATTCAAAATTATGAATTTAGACGGATTTAACTTTGAAGCAGGTGACTCTTTAGTTGCTTGGGGTCTGGCTCAAGGTAATGACGAGCCTGTGCCAATGGAAGTAGATTACGATAGTGATATGAATGCTAATTTTAAACAGCTTACAAATGAAATTATACAATTGTTAGACGACGATTCACCAAAAAAGTCACCAAAAAAGTCACCAAAAAAGTC
>Ga0115000_10004794_pt1 | contig 10990 bp, 7 predicted proteins | sample ArcticOcean_MG_C_6_FD_89690 | JGI IMG/M metagenome (GOLD analysis project Ga0115000, IMG submission 89690) | Marine microbial communities from western Arctic Ocean - ArcticOcean_MG_CB8_128 | ecosystem: Environmental > Aquatic > Marine > Oceanic | place: Arctic Ocean: Canada Basin | collected... | reverse complement strand
GACTGACGTCTTCGCTTCAAAGCCTCCCACCTATCCTGCACAAGCCGAATCAGTGTCCAATGCTAGGTTATAGTAAAGGTGCACGGGGTCTTTTCGTCCGGCCGCGGGTAGCCGGCATCTTCACCGACACTTCAATTTCGCTGAGCTCCAAGTTGAGACAGTGCCCAAATCGTTACACCATTCGTGCAGGTCGGAACTTACCCGACAAGGAATTTCGCTACCTTAGGACCGTTATAGTTACGGCCGCCGTTTACTGGGGCTTCGTTTCAAAGCTTCGCCGAAGCTAACCTCTCCATTTAACCTTCCAGCACCGGGCAGGTGTCAGTCCCTATATATCGTCTTACGACTTAGCAGAGACCTGTGTTTTTAGTAAACAGTCGTTTGGGCCTGGTCACTGCGACCACTTAAGAATCAGGACGCGAAGTCCATTTCCTTTAGTGGTACCCCTTCTCCCGAAGTTACGGGGCTAATTTGCCGAGTTCCTTAACTTGGATTCTCTCAAGCGCCTAAGGATTCTCTCCTCGCGTACGTGTGTCCGTTTACGGTACGGGCAGTCTAAAATCTAACATAGAGGATTTTCTTGGCAGCATGATTAGGGAGAGTTTATGGGCTAGGCCCTCCTATTCGAGCCTCAGGATTGTTCTAGCGGATTTACCTACTAAAACTCCCTACACTCTTAAACCCGGACAATCAAAACCGGGATCTCCTTTCACTTCTGCGTCCCCCCATAGTTCAAACAATTTTAAACTGGTACAGGAATATTAAACCTGTTTTCCATCGCCTACGCCTTTCGGCCTCGGCTTAGGGTCCGACTAACCCTGAGCAGATTAACTTTACTCAGGAAACCTTACGCTTTCGGCGAGCCTGCATTTCACAGGCTTTATCGCTACTCATTCCAGCATACTCATTTCTATTTCCTCCAGCTGCCCTCACGGGTCAACCTTCACAGGTTAATAGAACGCTCGTCTACCGATTCACTCTAAACGAATGAATCCCATAGCTTCGGTATAATACTTAGTCCCGGAAATTATCGGCGCAGAATCCCTTGACTAGTGAGCTATTACGCTTTCTTTAAAGGATGGCTGCTTCTAAGCCAACCTCCTAGCTGTCTGGGCGATTCCACATCCTTTATCACTTAGTATTAATTTTGGGACCTTAGCTGATGGTCTGGGTTGTTTCCCTCTTGGCTACGAATCTTATCACCCGTAGCCTCACTGCTGTACATCATGTTTTCGGTATTCGGAGTTTAATTGGGTTTGGTAAGCTTGTAGGCCCCCTAGCCCATTCAGTGCTCTACCCCCGAAACACTAATACAACGCTGCCCCTAAAGGCATTTCGACGAGAACGAGATATCTCCAAGTTTGATTGGCCTTTCACCCCTAACCACAACTCATCCGAGCACTTTTCAACGTACCCCGGTTCGGTCCTCCAGTGCATGTTACTGCACCTTCAACCTGGTCATGGCTAGATCACTTGGTTTCGCGTCTGCCGCATGCTACTAAAACGCCCTATTCAGACTCGGTTTCCCTACGGCTTCGATCTTTAAATCTTAACCTTGCAACATACGAGCAACTCGCTGGATCATTATGCAAAAGGCACGCCGTCACCCCGACAAGTCGAGGCTCCGACCGCTTGTAAGTGTACGGTTTCAGGTTCTATTTCACTCTTCGCTAGAAGTACTTTTCACCTTTCCCTCACGGTACTAGTTCACTATCGGTCACATGGGAGTATTTAGCCTTACCGGATGGTCCCGGCAGATTCACACAAAATTTCTCGTGTTCCGTGTTACTCGGGAATAGAAACCAACAAGATCGCTCGTTTTAGATTACAGGGCTATCACCTTCTACGGCTGGCCTTTCCATACCAATTCATCTAACGATTGATTTTTTGACTTGTCGAGTCTTCCAAGATTGACTCTATTTCTATCCCACAACACCGTTAGCGCAACGCTCTTGGGCTTGACACGTTAACGGTTTAGGCTCTTTCCTGTTCGCTCGCCGCTACTTAGGAAATCATTATTATTTTCTATTCCTGGGGGTACTTAGATGTGTCAGTTCTCCCCGTTGACTCTACTCATCCTATATATTCAGATGAGAGTAACCCGGCATAACCCGGGCTGGGTTGCCCCATTCGGAAATCTCCGGATATAAGGTTGTTTGCACCTACCCGAAGCTTATCGCAGCTTACCACGTCCTTCATCGTCTCCATGTGCCTAGGCATCCTCCATACACTCTTAGTAGCTTTACCAAAGGCTCTTGATCACGTGAATGATCCTCTCTTATCAAAGACAAGAGATGATTTTCACTATTTTATTTTAGTGTCACAAAATGAAGTTACCGCCTTCCGCAGATTGCAGAAGACGATTCACATTTGTGAATCGACATCAATTCCCAATTTTCAAAAAGCAAAAAAATAAAAAATTTTTGTGGAGCTGACAGGGATCGAACCTGCGACCTCCTGAATGCAAATCAGGCGCTCTCCCAACTGAGCTACAGCCCCATGAAATATCACTGGCAGTAGATCAAGTGGGCTTGCGTGGACTCGAACCACGGACCTCATCCTTATCAGGGATGCGCTCTAACCACCTGAGCTACAAGCCCAAAAATAAATATTTGGTATGAGTGATCGCAAGGATCTGAGTTCGACCATATCCCAATCAAAGATCGGGATTTCTCCTTAGAAAGGAGGTGATCCAGCCGCACCTTCCGGTACGGCTACCTTGTTACGACTTAGCCCTAGTTACCAGTCTTACCTTCGACGGCTCCCTCTCCGAAGAGTTGGGCCACCGGCTTCGGGTACTACCGACTTCCATGGCTTGACGGGCGGTGTGTACAAGACCCGGGAACGTATTCACCGTGGCGTGCTGATCCACGATTACTAGCGATTCCTGCTTCATAGAGTCGAGTTGCAGACTCTAATCTGAACTGGGGTCGGTTTTTTGGGATTAGCTTACTCTTGCGAGTTTGCAACCCTTTGTACCGACCATTGTAACACGTGTGTAGCCCTGGACATAAGGGACATACTGACTTGACATCATCCCCACCTTCCTCCTGGTTATCCCAGGCAGTCTCCTTAGAGTCCCCACCATTATGTGCTGGCAACTAAGGACAGGGGTTGCGCTCGTTGCGGGACTTAACCCAACATCTCACGACACGAGCTGACGACAGCCATGCATCACCTGTGATAGTGTCCTTGAGCAAGCTCGTAGAAGGTTCTGCTTTCACAAAACTTTCACTAACATGTCAAGTCCAGGTAAGGTTCTTCGCGTTGCATCGAATTAAACCACATGTTCCACCGCTTGTGCGGGTCCCCGTCAATTCCTTTGAGTTTCAACCTTGCGGTCGTAGTCCCCAGGCGGAGTACTTAACGCGTTAGCTCCGATAGTGAAGGGGTCGAATCCCCCACCACCAAGTACTCATCGTTTACGGCGTGGACTACCAGGGTATCTAATCCTGTTTGCTCCCCACGCTTTCGTCCCTCAGCGTCAATATTGTGCCAGAATGCTGCCTTCGCCATTGGTGTTCCTCCTGATATCTACGCATGTCACCGCTACACCAGGAATTCCACATTCCCCTCACATATTCTATTCTGCCAGTTTTGATCGCAGATCACCGGTTGAGCCGGTGGCTTTAACGATCAACTTGGCAAAACGCCTACGGACCCTTTACGCCCAGTAATTCCGGACAACGCTAGCACCCCTCGTATTACCGCGGCTGCTGGCACGAAGTTAGCCGGTGCTTTCTTGTAAGGTACCGTCAAGTCTGAACATTATTTACATCCAGATTTTTCTTCCCTCACGACAGATCTTTACACTCCTAAAAGCGTCATCGATCACGCGGCGTTGCTGCGTCAGACTTTCGTCCATTGCGCAAAATTCCCTACTGCTGCCTCCCGTAGGAGTCTGGGCCGTATCTCAATCCCAGTGTGGCTGATCATCCTCTCAGACCAGCTACCGATCACAGCCTTGGTAAGCCGTTACCTTACCAACAAGCTAATCGGACGCAGGCCCATCTTGAAGTGCGAGCCGAAGCCCGCTTTAACAACAACGTCATAAGATGTTATTGCCTTATCCGGTATTAGTCCCGGTTTCCCGGGGTTATCCCAATCTTCAAGGCAGGTTGCCTACGTGTTACTCACCCGTTCGCCAGTTTAATAGCTTCCCGAAGGAAGCGTTCTCCTTGACTTGCATGTATTAAGCACGCCGCCAGCGTTCGTCCTGAGCCAGGATCAAACTCTCCATTGTATGTTTGATACTGTACTGTCTTTGTCACCCAAAAAGGGTGACGCTCAAATCCAATTTAATTGGACCACTCATACCTAATTTTCAAAAAACAAACTTTTGCTGTCTAAGACAGCCCGGAATAATAAGACTCTATATTAAGAGTCTGCAAGTTATATTTAATAAAAACTTATTTATTTTATAATAAAGTCTGGAGTTTCAAAATCCATAAACCTTTCAATCGGTAATTTCTTAGAAACATTACCAGCATAACGACTAACTAATTTTTTATTTCCACCATCAATATCATATACAGTTTTCCACATACTCGCAGCATATAAGCCCAAAGCTATTAGTGCCGGAGGTGCCATTATAGAGGCTCCTCTTTTAGAGCTCAAGCTTAAACTCCCAGGCACAGGATAGCTTAATGACTCTTCATTCAAATTATAAGAAATTGGAGATGTCTTTTGTCTATTACCAATGATAGAGACAGAACCTTTTTGTGATAAAGATACTGAAGTTAACATAGCTGTATACAGTAAGATAGATGAGCTCATTGTTCCAATTGCATTTTCAGTTTGTTTTAGGTATAAAAACCCTCCTCCTGGTGCTAACGAAGAAAGAAGCGCAGTGTTTCTTTCTTTAAGAGGCGCATTTTTTGCAGTATTAATTGCCCTATACCAAGGTCGAATTTGTTTTGAATAGTAATTGAGGTTAAAAATAACTTCTGATGCTTTGAATGCTTGCTGTGCTTTATCCCATTGTAAAGAATGAAAATGAGCATATGCACGAAAAATTAACTCATAAGGATCTTTAGAATCTTTTGTACTATCTATTAAACTCACATAATTTTTATTAATTAAATCAATATAATATAGTTGATACTTTGCGGCTTTCCTTGCCACACCACCTCCTAAACTTTCATTTAGAATACGGTTATAATAATTTTTCGCTAAATCCCAATTTTCCATATTCTCATAACATTTTCCAATTTTGAAATATGTTGCCATCTGCAATTCATCATTAGGATATTTATATAAGTATTGAAAATAACTTAAAAGTGCGCGCTCATAAAACCCTTCATTATATAAAAAAGTTGCAAAGTTTACAAGTTCTTCCCTCTGAAACTTCGTGTAGTCCTGCCATTCATTTTTTACATCATCTGGGCTTAAATACTGCTCTTGAGCATTAGTAAATGAAAATAAAATTATTAGTAATAATATTTTAGAATGTAAACGTAAAAAGATTTTAGACCTCAAATAATAATCCCTAATATAAATGAGAAAAAAGAAAAGGTAAAGCCTAAGCAGAACGACGATGTCGACGCATAAAAGGCTTTTTACCTTTAGATATAAATTCTTTTGTGATAGTAATCCTCACAACAGAGTCTTCTGAGTACTCTGGAAGATTAAACATCAGGTCAAGCATTGCACCTTCCATTACAGATCTTAATGCTCTGGCGCCTGATTTCCTTTCCATGGCTAATTTAATGATTTCAATTAGAGCTTCGTTTTGAAAAACTAACTCTATTCCTTCCATCTGAAATAATTTTTTATACTGTTTTACTAAAGAATTTTTTGGCTCTATTAAAACTTGCATCAAAGTATCTTCATCTAAGTGTTCTAAAGTAGTAACAACAGGAAGTCTACCAATAAGCTCAGGAATAAATCCATACTTCATCATATCTTCAGGTCTTACCTCTTTTAGTATTTCATCTTCTTTTTCTATTTTAGCTAATGACTTTGTAAATCCAATCTCAGAAGTATTAATTCTATGGTTAATGATTTCAGTTAGTCCATCAAAAGAACCCCCACATATAAATAAAATATTTTTTGTATCAATTGGGATTAAACTTTGCTCTGGATGTTTACGACCACCTTTAGGTGGAATGTTTGCTATGGTTCCTTCTAAAATTTTTAGAAGGGCTTGCTGAACTCCTTCACCAGAAACATCTCTTGTTATTGATGGACTTGAGCTTTTTCTACCAACTTTATCAATTTCATCTATATAAATTATTCCAGCTTGTGCTTTATAGATATCATAATTCGCAACCTGAACTAATCGAACTAAAATATTTTCAACATCTTCTCCAACATATCCAGCTTCAGTTAAACTAGTTGCATCTGCAATAGCAAAAGGAACGTCTAAAAATTTTGCAAGTGTTTCTGCTATAAGTGTTTTTCCTGTACCAGTGGGACCAATAACTAAGATATTACTTTTATCTAATTCTACATCATCTTCAGTATAGTTTGATAAAATTCTTTTATAATGATTATAAACAGCTACTGCGACTGCTCGCTTAGCATGTTCCTGACCTATAACATATTGATCTAAGAATGCTTTTACTTCAGAAGGTCTATGAAGCTTGGGAAGAGATTTATTTGTTTCACTTGCACTTGGATCTAAGGGTGAAGGTATTTGCATTTTATCAATTATTTTCTTTTATTAAGGATTGAGTCAATAAGTCCATATTTTTTAGCTTGATCTGAGCTCATAAAAAAATTTCTATCTGTATCTTTTTCTATCTTACTTAATGTTTGATTTGTATTATTTGATAAAATTTTATTTAAGTTTGCTCTTAAACGTAAAATTTCATCTGCTTGAATTTTAATATCAGATGCTTGACCCTCAGCTCCACCTAAAGGTTGATGTATCATGATTCTAGCATTTGGCAATGCAGATCTTTTGCCCTTTTTACCACCAGATAATAAAAAAGCTCCCATACTAGCTGCTTGCCCCATACAAATGGTAGCTACATCAGGTTTAATATAGTTCATGGTATCATAAATACCCATACCAGAAGTTATAATACCACCTGGAGAATTAATGTATAAGTAAATATCTTTCTCGCTGTTTTCAGATTCAAGAAATAGTAACTGAGCTATAATTACTGAAGCAACATTGTCATCAATTGGCGTTCCTAAAAAGATAATCCGCTCTTTCAACATTCTTGAATAAATATCATAAGCTCGTTCAAAGCGGCCTGTCTGCTCGACAACCATTGGTATTAATTGATTGGATATATTTTTAGTCATTATTTACTCAGGGTTTGTTTTTAGATTGTTTACGTAAGTCTTTAGTCTTGACTTTAACTTCTTTGATTTTTGCAAAGCTTGTTAAATAGGCTAAAATATTCTTTTCGACTAAGTCATCTTCTAATTTTGATCTGTTACTAGGCTTTTTAAAAAATTTATCAATTTCTTTGATTTGATTTGGGCTTTCATCTTTTCGTCTTTGAATTTCATTCAATAAAGCATCTTTGGATAAATCAAATGATTGATCTTTAATCAATTCATTGCGTATTAAATACCATTTTAAGTTTCGTTCGGCAACTGGTTTATATGCTTCTTTTACTTTATCTTTATCTAGCTGACCTTGCTGGTTATTTTTTGTAACATCATCTACCATATGATTTAAATATGATTCTGCCATCGAAGGTGGAAACTCGGGATTAATTTTATCAATTAAGGCATCCGTCAATTGCTGATCAAAAGCTTCATTTGCACGTTGGTTATACGCTTTTTCTAATTGTTTTTGAACATTATTTCTGTATTCTGAAACATTTTTTGCTTTTGGATCAACTTTTTTTATAAAACCTTCGTTTAATTCTGGTAAAACTTGTCTTTCAACATTTTTGACTAACAACTCATATATCCCCAAAGTACCTTTTTCATCTGTAGGAACGGAAACTCTCACTTTATCTTGAGGCTTTGCTCCTTCTAAGTTCTTTTGATTAGGACCATCAAATGGAATTTGACCAATTTTAATATAACGTGTTTCTAATTTTTTTCCAATAATAGGCAATCCAGTATCATCCAATTCTTGTAAATCACAAATGATGAAATCTTCTATTTTCGCACCATCTTCAATTGTTTTAACCTCCGCATGACCATTCTTTACTTCATCAATTGCCATATCTATATCTTGTTCATCCGTTACGTATTTGGTTTTCTCAACTTTCAACGTATTCTTTTTTAACTTTGGTAAGTTAATTTTTGGTTCAACTTCAAAAGAAACTTTGAATTTAAAATTTTCACCATGATGAAAATGGACATCACTAATACTTCCCATATTTACAGGAATAATTTTTTCTTCTTCAAGAGCTTTTGAATAATATTTATTAACTGATTTATCGATAAAATCTGCTTCAATAGATGGTTTGAACTGCCCCATAAGTACCTTTCGAGGTACTTTCCCAGGGCGAAAACCAGGTAATTTAATTTTTTTTGAAAATGTTTTTATTGCTTCCTCAAAATCCTGTTCAATCTCCGACCAGACTAGATTAATAACAAGTTCTCGAGCAAATGTATTTAGTTCTTTGAGCTTTATATCCACTATTTATCCTTAAAAAATTGAGCGAGAATCTACCTTTTATTTAGCATTAGCATGATCAGTTTTTATATTATTTTGTTTTTTCGCATTACAATATATGCAATTATTACCCGCTTGTACATGAAACCCACATTCATAACAGTTCCATTCTTCAACTTCTAAATCACTATAAAAATTTTCTGGACTATTTGATCGTGCAATCATTGTTATTATACCAATAAATAAAAAAATTATAATAAAAATAACGTAAAGAGATATTCCCATATGTTAATAATATAAAACTATTTGAATTATAAATATTATTAGATTTAATAAATGTACAGAAATACAAATTGGACATGATTTTTTTAATTTAATCAAGCCAAAAACTAAATAAACGCTTAAAAAAATTGTTAAAATACCTAAATATAAAGGTATAATAGGATTCACCCAGTTGACTGCAACACCTATTAGAAATAAAGAATAAATAAATAAAAAATAAAAACCAAGTTGAGCATTTGATGCTCCAAATATACGCCCATATTTAGTATCAACTATTGATATGCAATTATTAACATCTAGTTGACAAAGATTAGGTATCCAAAATTGATGAGAAGAAATTTTTCCTCTGTAAACAGCATTAAAATAAAAAGAAAACACCCCACCAACAAAAGCTAATAAGGCACAAAGAAAATAGTACTTAGAATCCAAACTACTGTCTTAAGCGGTAAACAACGCCTTCAATAGTACTTAAAAATTTATCAACCTGACCATACGTATGAAACATGTACTCCATCTCTTCATAACTGTCAACTGGATAAGATTCTGCATCATAATCCCTAAGAAAGTTTGCTTCCATCTTAACAAGCATATCTCGCAATACAATTTTAGGCAATTCTTTTTCACGGAGAAAATTTACCTGCATATTTAGCTGACCATCGGAAGTCATATGAAAAAGAGGAAGCATTCCAAAATCTGAACTGCAACGAAAAGTAAAAGTCCCATGATCTTCACCACGCCCCCACGACATTTCACTTGCATGCTCTTCTGAAAATTCAATTATTTTTTCACCAATTTTAGCTATTTCTCTAGAACATTTATTTCTTAAATCTTCAACGAACTGCTCTTTATTCCATTTTGACATATTATATTAAATCCTAGATAATGTGAGTTAGAGGCAAGATTGAATTTAAAGCATTTAAGCTATATGAAAAAGAAATGGATTGAAAAAAATAGCAACCATTATTTAAAGTAAAAACCCAAACATATCAATATTAAAATTAAATGTAATTCTCATTCTATTTTTCATCCAATTAAAATTTTTAACTGATTTCTCTTCTAATTCCCAACTTTGATATAATGGTAATATCAAAGGTCCAATTTGAAGTCCTGCAGCAGTGTAGGTTTCTTCAAATTCTTGTCCACCTACTATATCTATAAAAAACGGAAGCTTTGAAGAAATATTTATTCCCCAACTACTCTTAGTTGTTGATATAGGGTATCCATATTTATTTGTCAAATATCCTCTTAAACCTGGTCCTTGATTGATATATTGATTTTGCAGGATTGACACACTTGATCTCCCAGTTCTATCATAAATATAAGATGTAAAGTTAGGGTCTACTCCTCCACTGAGATATGTTTGAAACTGCCTTGGTGGGTTTATTTTATTTATAAAATTACCTGCCCAAAACCTAACTTCAGCACTAAGCTTTTCAGTGAATTCAAAATTAATTTTAGTATCAGCCCATATTTTAGCAAATCCATTACTTCCTATAATTCCCGCATTCACTGATGATGTATTCAAAATACCATCTAATTTTCTATTAAGCTGATAGTTAAGTGAAAAAGTTGTTACTGAACCTAGAGAATATATAAGTGTATCAAATGCCCCCGCTTCTAGTTTTGAAAAATTCATACCAACTATAATATTCTTTTTAGATTTTTCTTGGCCAAAACCACCATTAAGTTTTATAGACCCGCCTATATTCCCTTGATATTTCATTCCAGAAATAGTGAAAGAAGATTCTCTAAAAAAATTATTAGTCTCAAAAATCTTTCTATGAAAAACCTTTAATGCTGGCTGATTATTATTAAAATCCCACATAGGTTGAAAAGCGCTTGTTGCTGAATAACCAGGTGTAAGTCCTTTATATAATAATATTCCAGGTGTCCAACCATTGTAATAATTATAGCTAAAAAGCCACGGTAGAATATTTATTTCATGATCAAAGTAATTTGGTTGATTCCATATCCAATTAAAATGCAGCTCTTTCCTAGTTGAATTATTCTCTCTTTTTATATCAGGCATATGCTCATCAGGATCAATTATTGCATACCAAGTCCCTTCAGGCCCTCGAATATTTTTTCTCCAATGTATATCTTCAAGCCATCTTCTTTCTAAAATTTTATGATTATCTCCAAAAAAAACTACCTCAACAGGAGTTTTTAATTCACCAT
>Ga0115000_10004790_pt1 | contig 10992 bp, 10 predicted proteins | sample ArcticOcean_MG_C_6_FD_89690 | JGI IMG/M metagenome (GOLD analysis project Ga0115000, IMG submission 89690) | Marine microbial communities from western Arctic Ocean - ArcticOcean_MG_CB8_128 | ecosystem: Environmental > Aquatic > Marine > Oceanic | place: Arctic Ocean: Canada Basin | collected... | reverse complement strand
TTTGCAAGATCTTGTTTTAGCTACGGCTTGATGAAGAAGTGGCCAGTTTATCTTTCAACTAAAAATACAATTTTAAAAAAATAAGATGGAAGATTTAAAGATATATTTCAAGAAATTTTTGAGAAAGAATATCAAGAAAATTTTAAGAAACATAGCCTAACTTACGAACACAGGTTAATTGATGACATGGTTGCCTGCGCAATGAAGTGGAGTGGAAAATATATTTGGGCTTGTAAAAATTACGATGGGGATGTCCAGTCTGATACTATGGCACAAGGTTATGGTTCTTTAGGTTTAATGACGAGCACATTACTTACACCTGATGGAAAAATAATGGAAGCTGAAGCTGCCCATGGAACCGTAACAAGACACTATAGAATACACCAACAAGGTAAAGAAACCTCAACAAACCCAATTGCTTCGATATTTGCCTGGACTAGAGGATTGGCACATAGAGGTAAATTAGATGGTAATGATGAATTAATTAATTTTTCACTAACAGTTGAGAAAGTTTGTATTGAGTGTGTAGAAAGTGGAGCTATGACAAAAGATTTGGCTATTCTTGTAGGACCTTCAAGTAGATATCTAACTACCAATCAATTTTTAGATGAAATTGATGGTAATCTTAAAAAAAAATTAAATTAATGTTTTAAGCTTTTGAAAAGCTTCTTCTATTTTAGAATGATCTTGACCTCCAGCTTGGGCAAAGTCTTTTCTACCTCCACCACCTTGTCCACCAATAATTTCAGAACCAACTTTAACAAATTGAACTGCATCAAATTTATTAGTTAACTTTTCTGTTACGCCCACAGCTATACCAACTTTTTCATCTTTATATGCAAAAACAATCACAATACCTTCTTTTAATTCTTTTTTACCCTCATCCACAAGTTTTCTTAATTCTTTTGGTGGTAAGCCTTCAACTTTTTGAAGTCTCAATTTAATTCCATTAATTTCATCGTTATTGATTATATTCTTGGATTTATCTTGTAAGATTGAATTAACTAATATTGTTTCTAATTGTCTTGTTAAACTTTTAATTAAAGTTTTTTGATCTGTTTCTTCTAAGGATGGTTTTCCGCCTAATTGTGTTATTTGTTGACTTAAATCTTTGATAATTTCAACATTTTTCTCTAGAGAAATATTGGATAATTTTTTTTTATTTTGTAGATAATTTTCTAACTGTTTATCTCTTAAAGCTTCTACCCTCCTAACACCCGAGGCAATTGAAGACTGACTAATAATCTTAAATTTGCCAATATCTCCAGTATTTTTAACATGAGTTCCACCACAAAGCTCTGTAGAAAAATACTTTCCATCCTCACTACCCATTGAAAGAACTCTTACCTCATCACCATATTTTTCTCCAAACAGGGCTAGTGCACCATTTTCAACAGCTTTATCAGGTGTCATCAATCGTGTTTTAACATCAGATTTGATTGAGATCATGGTGTTAACAAGTTTTTCCACTCTATCAATTTCTTCACTTAAAATTGGTTTCATGTGACTAAAATCAAATCTCAATCTACTAGACTCAACTAGAGAACCTTTTTGAGTTACATGAGTACCCAATACTCTTCTTAGAGACTCATGCAGTAGATGTGTTGCAGAGTGATATGCGCGAGTATTATCTCTTCTTTTAGAATTGATTTTTAATTCAACATTTTGATTTAATTTAATTGATCCGCTAATAACCTTTCCATAATGAACAAATAAATTTCCTAGTTTTTTTTGAACGTCCGTTACTTCAAATTTAAAATCATTTGCTGTAATTTCACCTATATCACCTACCTGACCGCCAGACTCGGCATAAAATGGGGTTTGATTTACTATAATTATTCCTTCATCATTTTCCTTAAGCTCATTAATCTCTTTATTATTTTTTAAGAGTGATAATACTAAACCTTCAGCTTGATTTGTTTCATAGCCTAAGAATTCAGTTGCCTCTAACTTATCTTTAATACCAAACCAAATTTCTTCAACTGCAGCATCACCAGATCCTTTCCAATTTTTCTTAGCAAGTTCCCTACTTTCTTTCATTAGAGATTGAAATTTATTATTGTCAATCGATAAAAATTTATTTCTTAAAATATCTTCAGTTAAGTCTAATGGAAAACCATAAGTGTCATATAATTTAAAAGCAACTTCACCAGGTAAAACTTTATCTATCTTGGTAATTTCATCATCTAAAATTTTAATTCCTCTATCTAAAAGAACTAAAAATTTTTCTTCTTCCATTCTTAAAGTTTCTTTGATTAATGAATCTGCTCTTACTAACTCAGGATAATTACCTGACATTTCATCTCTAAGAGTTTCAAATAAATTATAGAAGACTGGCTCTTTTGACCCAAGTAAATGTGAGTGTCTCATACCTCTCCTCATAATTCTTCTAAGCACATAACCTCTTCCTTCATTAGAGGGTAATACACCCTCAGCAATTAAAAAAGCGCTAGCTCTTAAATGATCTGCTATAATTCTAAAGCTAGATTTGTTCGCCTGGTCTGGTTTTTTTTTTACTATTTCTGCTAAAGAACTAATTAGTTTTTTGAAATGATCAGTTTCATAATTATCATGTGTTCCTTGTAGCAACGCTGCAGTTCTCTCTAAACCCATTCCTGTATCTACAGAAGGTTTTGGAAGATCTATCCTTTTATCTTTAGTTATCTGCTCGTACTGCATAAAGACTAGATTCCAAATCTCAATAAAACGGTCACCATCTTCATCTTTAGTGCCTGGCAAACCACCTTTAAGGTGATCACCATGATCATAAAAAATTTCAGAACAGGGTCCACATGGTCCCGTCTCGCCCATCGACCAAAAGTTATCAGATGTTGAAATTTTTATTATTCGATCATCACTAAGCCCTGCAATTTTCTTCCAAAAATTGAATGCTTCATCATCCTCGTGAAAAACTGTTACATAAAGTTTTTTTTTGTCTATTCCGAAATCTTTAGTAATTAAATTCCATGCATAATTAATTGCCTGTTCTTTAAAATAATCTCCAAAAGAAAAATTACCTAACATTTCAAAAAAGGTGTGATGTCTTGGCGTGTAGCCAACATTTTCTAAATCATTATGTTTACCACCAGCTCTTACGCATTTTTGAGAAGTTGTTGCTCTTTTATAATTTCGCTTTTCAAGTCCTGTAAAAACATTTTTAAATTGAACCATACCTGAATTGGCAAACATCAGTGTTGGGTCATTATTTGGAACTAAATTACTAGACTCAATTATCTTATGATCTTTATTTTCAAAATAATTTAAGAACGTTTTTCTTATCTGATTTAAAGATTTATCAGCCATATTTTTAAAATACAGCTTTTTTGTTTTATGTCTAGATAACTGTAAAAGGGGAAAAGGCGCTTGAATTAAGCGCCTTTTATAATTTAAAGATGACCTATAAATTAATTCTTCTTAGAAGGAGGGGTAGCTTCTGTTTCTGCTTTTGCTTCTTCGTTCTCAGCTACTTTCTTTTCTTTTTCGATTTTTTCAGGATCTAAAGGATTTCCTTCAATTTTTTTTGCAATAACTCCAGCTTTTTCTCTGATAGCCATCTCAATTTCTGCAGCTATATTGGGGTTTTGCTCTAAATATATTTTGGCATTTTCTCGACCTTGCCCAATTTTTTCACCTTTATAAGCATACCAAGCTCCAGCTTTTTCTATAATGTCTGCTTTTGAGCCAAGATCAACTAGTTCACCAACTTTGCTGATACCTTTTCCATACATTAAATCAAATTCTACAACTTTAAATGGTGGGGCTACTTTATTTTTAACCACTTTAACTCTTGTTGAGTTACCAATAATTTCATCACCATTTTTAATTGCACCAATTCTTCTAATATCCATTCTTACAGATGAATAAAATTTAAGTGCATTTCCACCAGATGTAGTTTCTGGACTTCCAAACATAACTCCAATTTTCATTCTAATTTGATTAATAAAAATCATCATTGTATTTGTGCTTGATATTGAACCAGTTAATTTTCTTAAAGCCTGACTCATTAATCTTGATTGAAGTCCTACATGATGATCTCCCATTTCTCCTTCAATTTCTGCTCTAGGAGTTAATGCTGCAACTGAATCTACGACAATTACAGAAACAGAACCTGATTTAACCAATGTGTCAGCTATTTCTAAGGCTTGTTCTCCTGTATCTGGTTGTGAAATTAATAATTCTTCTGTGTCTACACCAAGTTTTTTTGCATAAACGGGATCTAAAGCATGCTCGGCATCTACAAATGCACATATTCCACCAGCTTTTTGAGCTTCTGCAACTACTTGTAAAGCTAAGGTTGTTTTTCCAGATGATTCTGGTCCATAAACTTCAATAACTCTTCCTTTTGGCAATCCACCTATTCCAAGTGCTAGGTCTAAACTCAAAGAGCCTGTTGACACCGACTCAATGTCCATTGCTCTTCTTTCGCCCAATTTCATTACTGAGCCTTTTCCAAAATTGTCTGTAATTTGTGCTATTGCTGCTTCTAATGCTTTTATTTTTTCGTTACCTTCTGTTTGCTGTGCTTTTGTAGTTTTTACCACTTTTAGGTTGTTTTTAGCCATTTTTTACCTTTTTTGTTTAAATAATATTTTCTCGAATCATGCTTTAAATGTACACATTTTGTTCTTATTAGCAAGATTAATTTATTTTTTGCAAAAAACTCTAAAATTTACTGAATTTTTAGGTAATTGCTGTTTAATAAACCTATAGATTTAAGAAGGTTAAACTGTGAAAGAATGAAGTTTCTTTCTGAGTCTGCGAGTGATATTTGGGCATTAAGCAGAAGTGAATTTGATTGAATAACTTCCAGCGTAGTTCTGCCTGCTCCACTATTATATTCTGCTGTAATTCCTTCATTAGCAAATTCTGCAGCTCTTACTTGAGCTTGAACAGAGTTTAATAAACTTTTGTTGGACTGATAATTTGACCATGCGCTTGCAACATTTGTTTGATTTTGTTTTGTCACGCTATCTAAAATCAAACGAGTTCTTGTTTCAACACTTTTGCTTTTTCTTAAAGATGCAATATTTTTTCCTCCTGAATAAAAAGGCCATGAAATAGTTGCTTTAATTGTGTCTTTTTCTCTTTCATCAATCGTTGAGCTTAAATCATCCACATAAGATCTCTCTAATGATAAATTAGCAGTTGGTGCTAAATCTGATTTTGCAATTATATTATCTTTTTGAGTCTGTTCATATTCTAACTTAGCGATAATCAAATCAGGATTATTTTTTTTAGATAGTTCAATCGCTGAGTTCAAGCTTTCAGGTAAAGGATATTCGTTTATTGAATTTTTATCTAAAGATTTCGTATCATTTAATAAACCAATGATATTTTCATAATTTAGTTTACTAGTTAATAATTCATTTTCAGCTTGAATTAATTTTGCTTGAGCTCCAGCTAAAGAGGATTCTGACTGAGAAACATCTGATAAAGTAACCTGTCCTCTTTCAGCTCTAATTCGATCAGTTTCAACCTGTCTACTTAAAAGCTCAACATTGTCTCTGTTAATTTTTAGTTTTTCATTTGCTAGAATTAATCCCGTATAAGCTTCAGTTGTTTTGTATAAAATATCTTGTTCTTTTTTTAAGAGTGTAGCTTTTGCTAAGTTTATTCCTATTTTACTTTTTGACAACTCTGCACCTCTTCCAAAATCAATTAAAGTCTGTTGTAATAAAATTGATTTAGTTAAAGGGTCAACATCATTTATTGTTGCATTTCCACCTGATTGATTTGTAAGCTTATTTGTATCCTCTCGACTTTTTGAACCAGATAAAGTTAAAGTTGGTAAGTAGTTTCCTTGAGAAATTTTTAACTCCTGCTCCGAAATACTTATATTTTCTCTTTCTGCATTTAATTCTGAATTATTTTTGTATGCTTTAGACAATGCAGTCGTAAATGTTTCTGCATTTAAGCCTGAAATTAAAAATGGTAAAACTACAACTGATAGTAAAAAAAATTTCATTTTCTTTTATATAATGTATTTTTGATTTGATGATTACTATTTAAATGCATTACAATTGAGGCATATTTGGGCATCATTCTAAACATATTTTCTGTAATTCTTTGATAAGTTTGCATAAAATCAATTACATCTCCTTTGCTCATTATCTTATGTTTAGATTTTTTCTTGGATTTTAACCAAAGTTTTTGCTCTTGCTTTAATCTCCATTTTTGTAACAAATTAAAATTTTTTGCCTTAAGATAAATTAGACAATTTAGTTGTGAATATAGTTTTTTATATTTTGATTTCAATTGTTGGTTAATAAATTTTCTCCAAACAAATTTAGTGTCATTAGCTTTTTCCATTGAGTTAATTGATTTCTTTAATGAACTATTTTTTTCTGGTTTTGCACCTACACACCAACCCTCAAAAATAATCACATCAGGTCTCTCAATGATATTATACCAATATTTTTTATTCAACCTATCATCAACTGCTTTATCGAAGCTTGGTACTTTTAGGTTTTTAAATTTTTTACTCTTTATTTTCTTGAAAAAACTTAACATTTTATTGATATCATGTGTTCCTGGCACTCCTCGTGTTAATAGCATTGGATGTACTTTTTTAGATAATAATATTCGGTCTTTTCTAGTTTTATAGAAATCATCTACAGATATTTTAAATACTTTAAGCTTAAAATATTCTGTTAAAATTATTTTTAAGATTGAACTTATCGTTGTTTTTCCAGTTCCTTGACCGCCTGCTAGACCTACAAAATAAGGTGTATTATTATTTGCTTTTTTTGCAATCCAAAAACAAATAGGTATTAGAAAAGATTTAATCATCTTTTCTTTAGCTTTAAATTTTTCAGTTGATGTTTCTTGTGACTTAATAAATTTAATACATTCTTTCTTAACTTTATTAAAACAAGTTCCAACTTCTAGCATGAGAATTATTTTTTTTGATCTAGAGGATGATTTTGACCATCATTCACAGCAACATCTTTTAATTCAAAAGTATTTATTTCATCTATGCATCCAAGGTTAAATCCTGTCATAGCTGGGTTGGCTCTTGGATTATGATGTGTATAAATTCCACAGTTAGAACAAAAATAGTGTTTCGCAATTTTTGAATGAAACTCATAAAGTTTTAATTTATCCTTACCTTTAACAATTTTAAAATCTTCATTCTTAACCATTGACATAATGGCATTTTTTCTTTTACAAATAGAACAATTGCATTGTAATACTTTTGCCAAATCTCCATTTAAATTAATTTCAGCTTCTACTTCTCCACAATGACATTTTAATTTTTTCATTTATCTCCCCTTCAAGTATTTGTTTCAATTTTGAACATCACCTCATTCCTCCTTAGCATTGGCAAAGTAAATGGGCTGTTATAAGCTGCTCTAATTGGTTTGCTTATTATTGATATTTTATCTTTCTTTAATTGATCCTCTAAAATATTTTTATGTTTAACATAATTACTATCTGATGCCCTACCTGAATATACTATGGCAGCGTAATACCCACCTTTAATATTTAAAACTTTCACTTCTGAATTATTTGGGTCAGGTATATTGTTCTCATTAAATTCAGCAGGTATATAAAATTGCATTGTCATATTTCCGTTTTTTTCTGTTTGTGTAACTGGTGTGGTCATTTTTATTTCTATTTTATCTATATTGTCTCCAGAGATATATTTAAATAATTTTCTAAAACTGCTACCTTGATTAGAGGTTTCAGTTTCAATAACTAAGCGATCAGAGTACTTTCTGATCTCATAAAGTTTACTTTTACTAACCATTATATATTTTACTTCTTCAGCTGCCATAACATTAGAAATCACAATTAAACTTAAGATATAAATTGATAAAAGTTTTTTCATTTTAATATAAAACTTAAACTACCTTTGGTTGAAGTTATCCACAATAGCACAAAATGTAGTTTGAATGTTCACGTTTTGATTCACTTTTGATTCAGTTATAGACTCAAAATACAACCTCTTGCGTGTATTACATAACCGGTCTATAAATAAGAACAAAATAAGAACATGAAACTAACAGTCCCTTATTACCTACATAAAGCTAGCGCAGGTTTTCCATCTCCTGCCACTGATTATATCGAAGAAGATATTGACCTTAACATTCATTTGATCAAAAATGTTCCAGCTACTTTCATCATTAGAGTGCAAGGAAAATCCATGGTGGATGTTGGCATTAATGATGGAGATTTATTAGTTGTTGATAAAAGTTTGAAGCCAAAAAATTTTTCAACTATTATTGCAAATGTTCATGATGAGCTTGTTGTTAAAACCTTGGTTCAAGAAAGAGATAAAAAATTTCTAACCTCAGGATCTAAAGAATTTTCTAACAGAATTTTAATTAATGAAGAAGAGGATGTTTTTATTTGGGGGGTTGTAACTTATGTCATCCATTCAACGTACTAGAAAATTAGCACTAGTTGATTGTAATTCTTTTTATGTATCTTGTGAAAGATTATTTAATCCCAGAATAAGAAAAAAACCTGTTGTTGTTTTATCTAATAATGATGGTTGTATCATTTCAAGATCTAATGAGGCAAAAGCTTTGGGAATTAAAATGGGTGAACCTTACTTTAAAGCCAAAGATATTATTATTAAAAAAAAAGTTGAGGTTTTTTCATCAAATTATTCTTTATATGGAGATTTGTCTAGAAGGGTAATGAGAACTCTTAAAAGATTTAATTCAGAAATGGAAATTTACTCTATTGATGAGGCATTTTTAGATCTATCAAATTTTCCTGATCAAGATGTAGAAAAAATTGGAAAAGAAATTAGAGAAACGGTTTTACAGTGGACTGGTATTCCAACCAGCATTGGAATTGCTAAAACAAAAACTTTAAGCAAAATTGCAAATCATATTGCAAAGAAAAAAATATCAGGTGTTACCAGTTTAATTGGTATAGAAAGTTTAGACCCTATACTTGAAAAAGTTGAAATAAATGATATTTGGGGTGTTGGTAAACAACTTACAAAGTTTTATCAGAAAAATGGAATATATAATGCTAAGCAACTTAAGAATAAATCTAACACTTGGATTAAAAAATCTTCTAATGTTTTGGGGTCAAGAACAGCAATGGAACTTAGGGGTATTCCTTGTATTAATCTAGAAACAACCACTACAAAAAGAAAAAGTTGTGTTGTCTCAAGATCATTTGGAAAAAGAATTGAGGAATTTCAAGAACTAAAAGAAGCTGTTGCAAACTATTGTTTGAATGCATCTGAAAAAATTAGATCGGAGTCTTTAATTGCAAAAGCAATTACAGTATTTGTTAGAACAAGTCCTTTTCAAAGAGACTTTGGATATTATTCAAATACAAAGACAATTGATTTTCCTATAGCAACAAATAATAGTATTGAAATTATTAAGACTGCAGTTTCTATTTTAGAAACTATTTTTAAAAATGGTTATCAATATCAAAAAGCAGGTGTCATGTTGACAGGTTTATGTGGTGATAGTGAAAGAAAAAATTTATTTTCATCTGAAAAAGATGAAAAGATAAATAGCTTAATGAGATCCATTGATAATACTAATTATAGATACGGAAGATCTACTTTAAGCTTTGCAAGTGCTGGTGTTCACAAAAAATGGAATATGAAAAGAGAATATTCTTCTAAAATAAATACAACTGATTTTTATTGTCTACCCAAGATAAAAGCTATTTAATTTTGGTAATATCAAAAATATTCTTCAAAGAATTATCAAACTCCTCCCTATTCTCACGTAAAGCTAAATTTGAAATTGAATAGATCATTACTAATAATAATACTAACGGAATTACTGTTATTATTGAGGCATTACTCTTAATTAATAAAATATAAAAAGCTATAAATAAAGCTGAACGAATTAAAACAGTGCTTCTAAAAACACTTATAATTGATAGTGAATGTTTCATTAAACTGGAAAAGTTCATTTTAGATGGGCCATGATATCTAGTTCCTCTAATAGAGGGGATTGATAATAAATCTTTTTCTATTTTTTTTAATGAACCAGAAAAGCTATTCCAGGTAGCTTTTTCGTTGATCAATTTTTCTACAGTAGTTTTTGGTAAACAAGTAAAATTGCCATATTTAATTGATTTACCTGTGAAAGTGAGTGTAATTAACTTGTGTATTTGGTAGCAGCTTTTAAATAAAAAGTCTTCTGATCTTTTTATTCTCTCACCTACAATAGGTCTATCGTTTGAGTTTTCAATTTGGTTTAAAAATTCTTTTATTTCTTCAGGTCTATCTTCTCCATCACCATCCATTGGAATAACATAATCAAAATCTTCCTTTTCATAAATATATTTTAGTCCTGTAGCAATACATCTTGTATGACCTTGGTTTATTTTCATGTTCAATATTTTAATAGAATTAATATTATCTAAATCTTTTTCCTCTACAGGACGATCATGATTAGATGCATCATTAACAATAAATATAGAAATTTGAAATTCTGGATCTATTGATAAGTTATTAATTTCATCAAGTAATTTGGAAACTGCCTTCCAATCATTATAAACGGGAATTAATATTTTTATTTTTTTCATCTACTTCCCACACAAACATTATCGAAACATAAAAATTTATTTAATTTATCTAAACTTTCTATTGAGATATTCCCCTCCCAAGTAGGTCTTGTCTCTAGATGATAAGATAAATTTCCTGCATTCCACTCATTACCTAACACAACATTAATTGGGATATCGTAGTTTTCGTTCCACTTATTTTGTACTTTCATAGAGATTTCCTTTCCAGGATAATCAGTTCTTTTATCTTTTTCTGTAACTGAAATATATACATAAGCAAAAGGTGAAAAAATAAACAAAATAAAAAGTGCAAATATAAAACTATTCAATTTTTTAAGATTTATTTGTGCTTGAAAAATATAAACAACTAACACTCCAAAAAATAAATAAAACGGTGTCATCCACATTGTTCTTATTTTTGATCCAGTTATCACTGAAGTTAAGAACATTAATCCTATCGGAACTAAATTAATAAATATTAAAAATAATAATTTTTTA
>Ga0115000_10004789_pt1 | contig 10993 bp, 8 predicted proteins | sample ArcticOcean_MG_C_6_FD_89690 | JGI IMG/M metagenome (GOLD analysis project Ga0115000, IMG submission 89690) | Marine microbial communities from western Arctic Ocean - ArcticOcean_MG_CB8_128 | ecosystem: Environmental > Aquatic > Marine > Oceanic | place: Arctic Ocean: Canada Basin | collected... | reverse complement strand
TTACATCGAAAAAGAAGTAAAACTCTAGTTTATTATGATCATCGCCCAACATGAAGTTGGGCTTTGTATTTTATAAACTATTTACATAACAGGAGGATTAAAGTGTGCCTACTAATCTTGGACCAAAATCACAAACTAGCGCGATTGTCTTAACATCAACTGGCTCAACTTTACTTGTCTCCACGTCGCTGCCATTTGGCGTTTATACGGGCTCTGTCGCATTTTTAAGCGGTGCCTCAGACCAAGTAGCCTTTGTCTACAAAAAGCTCGGTGGAGACGTCGTAGACATCGAGCTAACCCCATCTAATGTATACTCTTCATATGAAGAAGCCGTCCTAGAATATTCCTACATATTAAACTTACATCAAGCAAAGAATATTCTGTCAGATGCGTTAGGGAACACCACCGGAACATTCAATCATAAAGGCAACGCTATATCCGGCCCAGCCAGCGCCAGCCTTAGATTTCCAAGGTTTGAAGCGAATTACACGAACAGGATCGCCGATGGCGCCGTCACAATGGCCGGCCGCGGCGGTACCACTCCAATTTATTCAGCGTCGTTCACAACCACAAGAAATGTACAAGATTACGATTTACAAACAATAATATCCAGTTCTTCAGCGTCAGGTCTTAACGACAGTGGCGGCCAAGTTGATTATGCAGGAAAAGTGACTGATAAGCGAATAATAATAGATAAAGTGTATTATCGCTCTCCTATCGCCATGTGGAGATTTTATGGATATTATGGAGGCGTTGGAGTTGTTGGGAATTACACGACATACGGACAATATGCGGATGATTCATCATTTGAGGTTATCCCAACATGGCAGAACAAGCTACAAGCAATTATGTATGAAGATTCTCTCTATACTAGGGTGTCTCACTACTCATACGAGTTACTTAATAACAAGTTGAGATTATATCCTGTTCCGCGCGGAGACGACAACTTTGCCGGGTATCTTGATCGTATTTGGTTTAGATTTAGAGTCAAAAACAACGTTTGGGAAGAAGACGGCGACACTGACACCGGTATTGAAGGGGTTAACAATATAAATACGCTTCCATTTGAGAACATACCGTATGAAAATATTAATTCAATCGGAAAACAGTGGATTCGGAAGTATTCTCTTGCCCTTTGTAAAGAAATGCTGGGACAAATCAGAGGTAAGTTCACTACGATGCCTATACCAGGCGAAAGCGTGACACTGAACCACTCAGAGCTTCTTTCGCAAGCTAAGGAAGAACAAACACAACTTAAAGACAAGTTGATGGAAATCCTCAAAGAAGTTGAATATCCTGAATTGGCCAAGAAGGATCAAGAAAAGATATCAGCAGCAGAAGAAACGCTAAGAAGGTCACCACTGCCGATATTCGTGGGATAATAAATTATGGCAAACGAATGGAAAAAACCCGACGCACCACCCCCGCCACTTTTTCTAGGTAAAAAAGAACGAGATCTTGTCAAACAAGTAAATGACGAATTGATTGAAAAGATCATTGGTCAGCAAATTCTTTACTATCCCATTGACATTGAAACCACGAACTTCCATGAACTATATGGCGAGGCCATAAAAAAGACGTTCCTATCCCCAATTCGTGTATACGCTTTAGTAGAATTCACTGAATACTCAACTGAATATTTAGAAAGCGGCGGAATTGATAAGACATGGGAGATAAACGTGCACTTCCATCGTAGAAGATTGACAGAAGATCAAGATCTATACATCCGAGAAGGCGACTTTGTTTTGTATGGAGATTTTTATTACGAGATAGTTAAACTATCAGAACCTAAAAAGCTTTTTGGTCAAGTCGACCATAGTTTTGAGATTGCTGCTCGCTGCCGTCGCGCCAGAAAGGGACTTTTCGATGCTACCTGATAACTTTGATTTTGCACAATTACCGCCTGGTACGTCTAAGACCACTCTTAAAGAAATAGGTATGCAGGCATCTAATATAGAGAATATTGATTATACTATTGTTTCGTGGATTAAAAAAGATCTAGATTTAAGTGCCACCACAAACGAAGGCTTTGTCAATGTGCCGGTCTTGTGGCAAACACCTGAGAGAGCATTTCAAGTAAAGAACGAAAAGGAGCTGAGAGACGACGGCGGGGCCCTTAAATTGCCCCTTATTAGTGTTGAAAGGACCGCTATCACTAAAGACCCTTCCAAAAAGGGCGCATATCAGGCGCATACATATTCATATGACATGAATGGCAGGATCGGACGGATGGTCCTGGCGAAAAGAATAAAGCAAGACAAAACACGCAATTTTGCAGTCGCTGCAGCCACTCGTAATAAGACTATTGGATCCCAGCAGCTAAATTCTCCGAGAATAAATAAGAAGATCGTTATACAGACCCTTTCAATCCCAATACCAGTTTATGTTAATGTTGATTATAAGATAACGTTAAAAACAGAGTATCAACAACAGATGAATGAGTTGTTAGCGCCCTTCATCGTGAGAACAGGACAAATTAATGCTTTTACCATGAAAAGGAACGGCCACTTATATGAGGCGTTTATTGAACAAAGTTTCGCACATAATAATAATGTTTCCAATCTAAATGAAGATATGAGAATGTTTTCGAGTGAGATAACAATTAGGGTTCTGGGCTACCTGATGGGCGAAGGTGAGAACGACGATCGCCCAATTGTCAGAGTAGATGAGAACGTTGTGGAACTAACTTATCCTCGTGAAAGCACACCGTTCCCGGGCACCGAAGACTTTTTTACACCATAAAGCAGTTCAGGAAGTGTCTTTGGGATTAAAAATACTATTTATTCATGATTGCGTAAGCATTTAAATACATTAATCACTAAGAGGGACGGATAATGTCAGTAAAAAGTTTTAAGTTTGTATCTCCCGGAGTATTCATCAACGAGATAGATAACTCCTTTGTTCCTAAAACGGCACAAAACATTGGACCGGTCATTGTTGGCCGATCCCGCAGAGGACTGGCCATGCAGCCAATCCAGATTGAATCCTACTCCGATTTCGTGACAGTTTTTGGAGATACCGTGCCTGGAAATGGCGGCGGAGACATATCACGATATGGTAACTACCAGTCGCCGATGTATGGTACATACGCCGCAAAGGCGTTCCTGAGATCAAATGTCGCCCCTCTCACATATGTGAGACTCTTGGGTCAACAAACTACTACCGGTAAATCCGTCGGCGGCGCTGCAGCTGCAGGTTGGAAGACCGCCAACCGCATCACAACATCCCCAGCCACAAACGGCGGTGCGTATGGACTGTGGGTATTCCAGAGCGGTTCAACTCAAGACATCGGCACCGGCATTTTAGCTGCAGTGTGGTATCTTAATGATGGACGACTTGAATTAAGTGGAGCCTTAGCCCACGGAGCCACCACGAGAACAGCAAGAGGCGTCGGTAAAGTAATAGTAACAGACGCAAGTGGACTATTTACTGTAGTGGCTTCTGGATCACAAACTGAAGAATTTACAAAGTTCTCGCTCGATGATTCTAAAGAAACATTCTTGCGCAAGAAGTTTAACACCAATCCGCAATTAGCTAATACTAACGCCTCGTCATTTTACCCGGCTAGCACAAGAAAAGACTACTGGCTTGGAGAGACATACGAGCAAGCATTACGCAGAGAAGGATACGCTACAGACACAACGTTATTTGGTGTGATTCTAGGATTAGGCAATGAGTCTTCGTATGGTGCCGGTATCGATGCCGATTATGATCCTAGCAACATGAAAAAGCAAGCAGCAAGAGAAGCCGTCGCAGGGTGGTTCATCGGACAAGACGTCGGAACTCCGACAAGTTTCGAGCCAGCTAACATGCAGAAGCTTTTCCGCCTCGTTGGCCGCGGCCATGGTGAATGGCTGCACAAAAATGTGAAAGTTTCAATTGAGAAAATTCGCCAGTCTTCAAGAACGACGGATGCATATGGAACGTTTTCAGTGGTCCTAAGAGACTTAAGAGACACAGACAACAAGATTGTTGTGTTAGAACGTTTTGATCTTCTTAGCTTAGACCCAAAATCTTCTAATTATATTGCGCGCAAGATCGGTAATAGATATACCGAGTGGGATTCAGTAACGAAGACACTAAAAGAGTACGGCGACTATTCAAACGCTTCCAAATTCATATATGTTGATATGGACAGTTCAGTGGACGCCGGCGCAACAGAAACAACTCTGCTTCCGTTTGGTTACTTCGGCCCTCCTCGCCCCGCAACCATTACCGGTATCTCCGGAACTGGAAGCATGGCGGCAGGCTATTCCGGACTGGCTGACTATTTCGTGGTTGGCGGCGCATCCGTCATTGCTGGGGTACAAGGCATCGGCGGCACTGCAAGCGGCTGGGGAAGTGGTTTCCTCTCGGGTGCTTACGGCACGATGCCCACCTCGGCCACCGACCTCCTGTCCAACGCACTCACAGGAACTCTGTCGTTCCCAAGTGCTTCACTAAGAATGTCAGCATCTGATGGCGGACTAAAAGATCCGACCAACGCATATTGGGGGCACTCTACCACAAGAAGTCAAACATCAACTAGTCCAGATGCAAGTGTAGGCGATTACATGAATCTAATTTATGCAAATTTCCCGGGCGATCCGACAACCGGAGAGTATCTGGTGAAAGGAGTTAACGCATATGAATATGTGTTTAGCCTGGATGATATTGGAATCAGCGGAAGCACAGCATACTACTATCAATCCGGTTCTCGTAAAATCGAGGAATCAGCGACATCATCGTCATACACAGACTTGTTAGATGCAGGATACAACCGATTTACTGCGCCTTTCTGGGGAGGATCTGATGGGTTCGATATCACATTACCCGATCCTCTCTATAACAATGGAATGTCCAGCACTTCCACCGAAGACGACAGCTATGTATATCATACATATCGCAGAGCGATTGACAAGGTCTCCGATCCAGAGGCGCTTAACATGAATATGCTGGCGGTTCCCGGTCTAACACTAGATTCACTAACAGAACACATGGTTGATGTTTGTGAAGAGAGAGCTGACGCACTGGCCCTCATTGACCTGCCAAACGTGTATATCCCGAATCATGAGCAATATTACTCTTCTGCAGCCAGCAGAATTGGAACGGATGCTACTCAAGCCTCTCGCGAGCTTAAGGACAGAAGGATTGATTCTTCTTACGGCGCTACATTCTATCCATGGGTACAAACCCGTGACGATAGCACCGGTCAGCTTCTGTGGATTCCACCTACGGTTGCTATGATGGGTGTTCTAGCTAGCTCACAGGCTAAGACAGACGTGTGGTTCGCACCAGCCGGCTTCAACCGCGGCGGACTCACTGACGGCGCCGCAGGCATCCCGATTACGGGTGTAACGCAGAGGCTAACATCGAAAGACCGTGACACGTTATACGAATCACGTATTAACCCGATTGCATCATTCCCGAATTCAGGAATTGTATTATTCGGACAGAAGACACTTCAAGAACGTCAATCTGCACTTGATCGAATCAATGTACGCAGATTGGTGATCTACATGAAGAAGCAAATTTCCATTCTATCCACACAGATTCTCTTTGAGCAAAATGTGCAGGCTACATGGAACAGATTTAAGGGACTTATTGAGCCATTCTTGGCAAATGTTAAGACAAGATACGGTATTACCGATTATCGATTGATTCTTGACGAGAGTACAACAACCCCTGATCTTATTGATCAGAACATCTTGTATGCTAAGATTATGATTAAGCCCGCCCGCGCAATAGAGTTTATCGCAATTGATTTTGTGGTTGCCTCGACCGGCGCATCATTTGATGATTAAAACATAGGGGGAATTTAATTCCCTCACTACTTATTTTAGAAACAGGAGAATCCAAATCATGCCATTTTGGTCAACAAATTTCGGAGAGGACGTAACCCTCAAAGACCCTAAAAGAAATTTTAGGTTTACGATAGAATTTCAGGGAATTCAGGACGAGCAGGGCGGAGCCTTAGCATGGTATGCTAAGTCTGCAACAAAGCCAAGTTTTACGATTGAAAACGTTGAGCATAGTTATCTTAATCATAAGTTTTATTATCCAGGTGCTGTCACTTGGAACACAATTAGTGTTGTGATGGTTGATCCGGTCAGTCCGGACGTTACTGCCACATTTGCTGATATCCTTACACAATCGGGTTATTCTCCACCGACAAACGCTACCTCTTTAGGATCTATCTCTAAAGCGAAGGCTGCTGGCGCACTAGGCGCAGTGATGATCACCCAAATTGATTCTGACGGTAACCCGCTTGAAACGTGGACACTCAAGAACGCATTTGTGAAAGATGTACAGCTCGGCGAGCTTTCGTACGGAGATGATGAGCTTTCAACAGCTACCGTCGAATTAATGTACGACTGGGCTAGCGTGGAAACCAAAGGTAAGTCTGTGGCCCTTGCCGGCGGCGGCAACCAATTCTTTAATACATGATTATATGATGACAAATAGCTAAAACGAGAGGTGTATATTGTCTAGAAATCAGGACCGCTTAGGCGGAACTCAGCAGCAGGATACCAACCCTCCTGCTCACATAATGGGAGAAGGAGGCTTCTCCTTCGTAGTGCCGACAGAATTCGTCGAACTGCCATCTGGCGGCCGACACTATCATGAGGGGCATCCTCTTCATGGCGAGACGGCAATTGAAATTAAGCAAATGACTGCCAAAGAAGAAGATATGCTTACATCAAAAACTCTTCTTAAAAAGGGTGTGGCATTAGATCGGGTTATATCAAGTTTGATCGTAAATAAGACGATTGATGCGGACTCGCTCCTGGTGGGCGATAGAAATGCTATTATAGTATCAACAAGAGTGTCCGCGTATGGTAATGACTACACAACAAAAGTAGGATGTCCAGCATGCGGCGTCACACAGCAATATTCATTCGATCTAAACTCAGCCAACGTATATGGAGGCGAAGATTTAGGTACTGTCGGCACCACAGACAACGGTAACGGTACCTTTAACATTGATCTGGAACGAACAAAAGTATCCGTCACATTTAAATTATTGACTGGCCGCGACGAAAAAGCTTTTCTGTCGGGCATCGAGCTTGATAAAAAGCAGAGAGTCGATCGAAATGTGACAAGACAGTTAAGCGGCATGATAGTCGCTGTTAACGGTGATTCCAATCCAGAGGCAATTAAGTATCTGGTTCACAACATGCCGTCAGCCGACGCACGCCACCTCCGTTTGGCGTACCGCCTGACATCTCCTAACATCGATTTAGCACAGCATTTTGAATGCTCCGAGTGTGATCATGCGCAGGACATGGAGGTCCCGCTTAATGCGGACTTTTTTTGGCCTGACCGATGAGTATATAGAAAGTGTATACGAACAATTCTTCTTTTTAAAATACTCCGGTGGCTGGTCCTTTAGCGAAGCTTACAATCTTCCAATTGGCCTTAGAGACTGGTTTACAAAACGACTTATTAAACAACTGGAAGCAGAGAAGGAAGCCATTGAAGGCGCCTCGAAGTCCGGCGGTGGGAAAACATCAAGCACCCACTCACTAACCCCGGATAACGCTCCAAATTTGCCGCAACGGTTTAAACCACCACCTAACGGTTAAATGAACCCTCTGTTTTTCAGCGGAAAACTATTTAAGTTATAAGGGAGAATTACCGCGTGGCCACAGACGAAACCCCCCAAGAATTAGCTGCTAGATTAAATTCGCTCAGGGACAAAGTTGAATTACAAAAAGAATTCAACAAGCTCACCGCTGAAGCAAAGCAAGCTTTAATAGAGGAAGGTTCTCTTAAGAAAGAACATCTTAAAACGCTTCTGCTGATCCAGGAAGCTGAAAAGCAGAACCTCGACTACGCTGAGCGCCGCGTCAAGGCCACTAAAGAAGAGATCGAGAAGCTTAAGGAAGCCAAGGATCTGGATAAGTCACGCTATGCTCAAACTGTTCTACAACAAGAACTCAATAAAGCAAATGCTACTCTTAGACAGCAAGAGATTGATCTTATAGAAAAGCAAATAAAAGCAGGAAATATAGAAAATATTGGAAGGCTTAAAAACCTGAAAAAACTCGATAAGCAACTCAAAGGCTTGAGCAAGTATTCTGGAAAAATGGGCCTGATGTCAGGCGACTCCAAACAGTTCACCAGTTCCTTAAAAGAAATAGGTGGCTCCATGGAGCAGAACTTGTTGGCGCCAATGCAAAAAGCCGTCACTGGGGCCACCTCACTTAAAGCGGGCCTCCAAGCATCCGTTGCTCTTCTCCTTGTTACAGAGCTTATAAATTTCTACAAGCGCGCCGTGAAATTAGCCTATGAATTAGGCAATATTGAAAACGCCTTCATGAAAGCAACGGGCGCCAGTGAAGAATTCTCTCGTTCGATATCAGAAACATATAGAGAAGGTCGTAGGTTTGGAGCTACCGCCGAAGACATGAGCAAGGCCGCCCAAGGTCTCTTCAACACCTTCACCGATTTTACATTTCAAGACAAAGATACAAGAGATAGTCTGATTGAAACCAGCGCCGTTCTAGAGAAACTCGGAATAAGCAATGATAAGCTTGCACAAAGCTTCCAGCTTTCCACCAAAGGCCTAGGCATGAGTGCTGAACAGGCCGGCCAATCAATGCTGGATCTTGAAAAATATGCTGAAGAACTCGGAGTGTCACCAGAAAGATTATCAGCCCAATTCATTGAAGCCGGCGATTCTCTGCAGAAACTTGGTGAAAACGGTGATGAAGCATTTAGAGATTTAGCAGCCGCCGCCAAGATCACTGGTTTATCAGTTACCAAGTTATTGAATATTGTCAATCAATTTGACACTTTTGAAGGCGCAGCAAGACAAGCCGGCAAGCTAAACGCAGCTTTGGGCGGCAACTTTGTAAATGCGATGGATCTCATGATGGAGACCGATCCAACGGCCAGATTCGAACAAATTAGGGATTCTATTTTAGACACAGGGTTGTCGTTTGACACCATGTCATATTACCAGAAGAATTTCTACAAAGACGCTCTCGGGCTTTCAAGCGTCGGCGATCTAGCCCTGGTACTTAGTGGAAACATGGATTCTGTTTCCGGAGCAACCAAAAAGACGTCCCAACAGTTTGAGGATGCCGCCGCCAGAGCAGCGACAGTCGCGACCTTCCAAGAACAGTTAAACATCCTTTTCGCTGAAATGATCCCGATAATAACACCACTAATTGACGGTATGAGAAGCATGTTTGGGTGGCTATCTAAAAACGCAAAAATAGTAAAAGTAGTAACTGGTGTGATATTGACGCTCGGCGGTGTTATTATGGCCTTTACCGGAGTTGGTACTGTGGGTGGCGTGGCTGGTGCGACCCTGGGACTAAGCATGCTGTTTGACAGTATTAGCTTTGGAGAAAAGAAGATGTCCGGACTGTCGGTATTATTCAAGAAACTTGGTGCCGCCTTAAAGCCGCTCTGGACTGATCTAACACTGTTGTGGGAGCCATTCTCACTATTGTTTGGTGGGTCTGGTGGCGAAACCGGCATGATGGGTATTGCAATAGTTCTGATCGAAGCACTGACTGTAGCGGTAAATTATGCAGTAATAGCGTTTAGGCTGTACACTGCGCCCATCGTCTTGACGTTCGCCGCCATATCTGATTTTATCAAGCTCGTCCAGGGAGACCTCACGTGGGAAAACAGTTCGGTCGGCAAATGGTTTGAGGCATTTATACCGTCGATACGTGGTGTCCTCAGTCCGATTATGGAGCTTTTGCATGCCTTCGGGCTGATTGAAGATGGCTTCGAGATGATGGGGTATGTAATGTTCGAGAAATCTTATGCTTCAACCTTTTTGGAGGGAGTTGTTAAGTTCGGTGAGGCATTTAACTACTTTGGTCAAGGCATCGGCGCCACCTTAACGCCCCTTAGCGCCCTCATCGACAAGATGGTTGTCTTAGGTGACGGTCCGGTGTTCGAGGTGGCTAAGACAGTCTCAGGGTGGTTTGGAAGTGATGACACCACGAAAGCCACCACGGGCGCCCCTGCAGCCGCAGCCACGGCGGCCGCATCAGCCGGCACCACCGTAATCAACCAAGGCCCCGAAACCATCACCAGTATTGTACAAGTCGATCGAGAAGTGTTAGCAAGAGCAGTACAAAAAATAAATGGTAAATCCGCTAGCAATGGCCTTGCAGGCCGATAATAAAGGAAATTAAGATGGCAAACGATAAAGAAATAGGTTCAGCAACAGACTTCTACAATCAAATATTTGATACACACAAGTATAAAGCAAACGAAGTAGGAAAAAGAGACGATGTTCCGTACGCCGACGGTTCTGACGCATATGCAAACGAAAAGAAGATGTATATTTCGTTTTTGCACGTGCCGTCCAATAAAAGCATATTCTTCAAGGCGTTCATCACCGCTTACAACGAAACCTACACACCAAGTTGGCAAAGCGAAGAAGTGTTTGGTAGAGCAGATCCCATTCATAGCTTCAAACAGACAACACGAGCAATAAATTTGACTTTTGTCGTTCCGGCAGCCAGCGAAAGCGAAGCATACGAAAACCTCGCGAAAACACAGAATTTAATCCAATTCCTGTATCCAAATTATTCAGATATAAAGAACAGCGAGCCGGCCGCACAAACGATCTCTCAGGGGCCGCTCTTAAGACTAAAAGTAATGAATCTTTTACAGAATATGGCCGGCGCCAAACCCATGGGCAGTCAGGCCGCCACCCAAGCCCTCGAGCTAAAAAACAAAGATTCATATTATACAGAATATAAATCTCGTGGCTCGTCTCCCCAACATGGTCTATTGGGTTTTATAAGCAGCTTTACAGTAAATCATAATATTGAAAACAGAGAGTCCGGTGTTTTTGAGAAAGCACAAAACACTATATTACCAAAAACGATTGAGATCGTTGTGAGCTACACCCCAATCCACGAACATGTTCTTGGTTGGAATGGAGAAAAATTTGCAAACGAGGCTTTCCCATACGGCGCAACACTATATGATGTTGGATTGCTCCGCGGCGACAAGAGCACCAAATGGGATCAAGCTG
>Ga0115000_10004784_pt1 | contig 11001 bp, 9 predicted proteins | sample ArcticOcean_MG_C_6_FD_89690 | JGI IMG/M metagenome (GOLD analysis project Ga0115000, IMG submission 89690) | Marine microbial communities from western Arctic Ocean - ArcticOcean_MG_CB8_128 | ecosystem: Environmental > Aquatic > Marine > Oceanic | place: Arctic Ocean: Canada Basin | collected... | reverse complement strand
CTGTGACGGTATTACTACCATGGGGAGATACGGGAAAATGTATTTTACCTACTAACGAGAATGTGGAAAATTGGGTAGCCTCTTTAATTGTGAATGCTCGAAAATTTAATGGGGTTCAATATCAATGGGGTGGGGTTTCTACATTTGGTTGTGATTGTTCAGGTTTCGTTCAAACTATTTTCAACTCAGTAGGCATAAAATTACCTCGAGATAGCCACCAACAGTTTGATGAGAATCTAAAAATTGATATGTTGGATGTTACGAGGGGAGATTTAATTTTTTTTGGGATTAAAGATACTATTGATCATGTGGCAATTTCTCTTGGAAATTCTCGGATTATTCATTGCTCTGGATTTGTAAAAGAAGAATCTCTCAATTCGTCTGATTCAGATTACAATGGACCCTTAATGGGTAAATTCCATGCGGCTATGTCAGTTAAAGGGTTAAGATAGTCTATGGACTACATCCTTAATCGAAGAGTACTCTTGCTAAATCAGAGTTATCAGCCACTCATGGTTATTGGTGCAAAACGAGCACTTATATTATTATTGACAGAGAAGGTGGAAGCCATTGAAAATTATACAGAATTCATACACTCTATGTATTTTAAAATGCCATTACCTAGTGTGATTCGTTTGAGAGATTATGCACGTTTTGCCAAAAAAGAAATTGTACTTTCTCGAAAAAATATTCTGAAACGAGATAATCATATATGTCAATATTGCGGGGCACATTCAACGCGCTTGACAATTGACCATATTATTCCCCGTCAAAAAGGTGGTCCTGATACATGGGAGAACTTAGTAACTGCATGCGTGCAATGTAATACGCAAAAAGGTCATAAGTCGGTAAGTGAGGCAAAAATGGAATTGCAATCTTCACCTCGTAAGCCAATGGTTATTGTTCATTTTCAGAAGAATGTAAAAAAATACCAAAAGATGTGGCGACCATATCTTTTTATGGAGAAAAATTAATGCCATCTAAGAAAATATTATTATCTGGAATTCAACCCTCTGGAAAACTCTGTATTGGTAATTATATTGGAGCGTTAAAGAATTGGGTGAATTTACAGGATGAATATGAATCTATATTTCTTGTAGTAGATATGCATGCTTTAACGGTAAAACAAGTTCCCTCAGAATTACGCCAGAGATGTCTTTCATTTGTGGCTCAGTATATTGCGTGCGGAATAAACCCTGATGAAAATACTATTGTGATTCAATCACATGTGCCTCAGCATGCTGAACTCATGTGGGTGTTGAATTCCCTTACATATATTGGTGAATTAAACAGAATGACCCAGTTTAAGGATAAAACTAAACAGAATAATAAAAATATAAATATGGGTCTTTTCTCATATCCCGTATTGATGGCAGCGGATATTTTATTGTATCAGGCAGATGTAGTACCCGTTGGTGCAGATCAAAAACAACATTTGGAATTGGCTCGAGATTTAGCTCATCGATTTAATCACCAATATTCTGAGACGTTTAAAGTGCCTGAACCATTTATTTCCAAGACTGGCGGGCGAATAATGAGTCTTCAGAATCCTGATAAGAAAATGTCAAAGTCGGATGAAAATGATAATAATATTTTGGGACTTTTAGATTCTCCTGATTTATTGATTAAGAAAATTAAACGAGCAGTAACTGATTCTGGAACTGATATTGTATATGATAAAAATCGTCCTGGATTAGCCAACTTATTGAGTATTTACGCTAAACTATCAGATCAACCTATTGATGAAGTCGTAGATCAATTTCAAGGGAAAATGTATAGTCATTTTAAAGCAGATTTGGGAGAGCTTATAGTTGAAACCCTTCGTCCAGTTCAAGATAAGTATGCTAAGCTGATGGATAATAAAGACTATTTGGAGACTGTTTTGAAGGTTGGTGCGGACAAATCATTTGTCCATGCAAGAAAAACCTTATCAAAGGTTTATCGTAAAGTGGGGTTTTTAGAAAAAAAATGAGGTATGAGGTAAAATTAGTGATAATTAAGTTGAGGTGTGTGTAATTGGCAGCTTATTGTTATATGGTACGACGCAAAAATTTTCAAAATTATTGGGATTAAATTATATATTTGTCCTTACTAATTTAAAAGAAATTGATTTATTGATGAATAAAGGTAAAATACCTACGGAGAAAATAGATGAGACTGAATAAATTTTTATCACATGCTGGAGTAGCTTCTCGGCGTAAATGTGACGAGTATATAGAGTCAGGTAAAGTTCAGATAAATGGAAAAAAAATTACTGATTTTTCATACCAGGTTCAATCAGATGATATGGTGTTGTGTGATAGGCGGCTAGTTGAAAATTCAAATGAAAGATTAGTATATTTATTGAATAAACCCAAGGGATATATTTGTACAAACCAAGATACACATGATCGTAAAAAGGTTGTTGATTTATTGCCATCGAATGATAGGCTATTTACTATTGGTAGATTAGATAGAGATACAACGGGTGCAATACTAGTCACCAACGATGGTGATTTGGCAAATCAGCTTATGCATCCTCGATTCAAAAAAGAGAAAATTTATTTAGCTGAAACAAAAGATGATATTGAAGATAAACTACTCCCTGAGCTTTCAAAGGGGATTAAACTAGAAAAAGGTGAATTTGCCAAGGGCCAAATTAAACGTCTTGATAGATATAAAGGTCGTATTCTCTGGGAGGTTATTCTTACTGAAGGGAAGAATAGAGAGGTGAAGCGAATATTTGAAAATTTTGGCACAAATGTAGTTTCGCTCCATAGACATTCATTTGCGGGTCTAAATGTAAATAATCTAAAAATAGGCAAGTACAGGCAGCTGAATTCTAAAATAATTCAGTCTCTTTTTTAATAACTATTTATGAGCAGAGAATCTATTGGTAGTTATAGATATAATGTTTAAATTACCTGGCTTTTTGAAAGGTATAAAATAGACGGTATGATAATCGCCATTGACGGCCCTGCAGGTTCAGGGAAAAGTACAACCGCAAAGAAAATTGCAGCTCGCTTAAATCTAATGCATCTAGATACGGGAGCAATGTATCGCGCGGTGGCGCTTTATATTTTAAATAAAGATGTATCTGAATCCCAATTTAATAACCATATTTTGATGACAGAACTCTTAGATGAAATTGAAATTAGTTTTTCAAATGATACGAATAATATATTTCTCAATGGAGAGGATGTTTCGGTTGAGATTAGACAGAAGAGTGTGTCTAAATTTGTGAGTGAGGTGAGTGCGATTTCTTTAGTAAGAGAAAGAATGGTTCTTTTACAGCGAGAGATTGCTACGGGAAATAATGTTGTTTTAGAAGGGCGCGACATTGGCACGCGGGTTTTTCCTAATGCAGATTTGAAGATTTATCTAAATGCAAATATAGATGAGCGAGGACAACGTCGATTTAAAGAGCTGGTGGAACGAGGTGAGAAAACAACTTTAGAGGATGTGATTCAAGACATTGAATTGCGAGACCTAAAAGATTCTTCACGAGAGCATTCACCGCTTGAGAAGGCAAAGGGTGCCATTGAGATTGATACAACTAAATTATCAATTGATGCTCAGGTGAATGAAATTGTTTCATTAATACAAACTAATAACTAAACAGGAGTATGACTCAATTTATGAGTAAAGAAGACGTAAAAGAAATAACACAGGATATGGAAACTACAGAAACTACAGAAATAGTAAAGGCTGAAATCGTAGAAGAAGTGTCCGCAACCCCCACAGCAACTGAAGATACATCAGAAACTTTTGTTGAGGAAATTATTAAAACTGAAATTAAATCAGAGGATAAGCCACTAGAGATAGTGAATTATTTAGATGATTCTATATTGGATATTCGTGTTGTCACTGAATCAGAACTTGCACAGTATGATAAAGATGACGATGTTGAAGATTCTGGTGATTTTGAAGCTTATTTTAGCACTTTTGCAGAAGTAATAGAGCGTGATGTAACAAATGGAACAGTTGTCGGCTTATCTGACCGTGAAGTTTTAGTTGACATTGGCTTTAAAGCTGAAGGGATGATTGATCGGGGCGAATTTTCAGAATTACCTGAAATTGGAGATGTAATTGAAGTTTTTGTAGTTACATTTGAAGATCGTCGTGGAAATATGATTTTATCAAAAGAAAGGGCTGATTTCCAGCGTCGTTGGAATCAAATCAGAAAATCTTTCGAAGATGAAGAAGTTATTAATGGTACTATTGTACGTAGAATTAAAGGTGGAATGATTGTTGATCTTGGTGTGATTCAGGCATTCTTACCGGGCTCTCAAATTGATGTCAAGCCTGTAATGGACTTTGATGAATTTGTAGGTATGGAAAGTGATTTTAAGATTGTTAAATTCAATGAGCTACGTCAAAATATAGTACTATCAAGAAAAGCAATTTTAGCCAATGATTTAATGGAGAAACGTCAAGAAGTTCTTTCTCAAATGGAAGTAGGAATGGTACTTGAGGGTATGGTTAAAAATATTACTGATTTCGGTGCATTTATTGACCTTGGTGGTATTGATGGGCTGCTTCATATTACAGATATTACTTGGGGTCGTATTAATCATCCAACAGAGAAACTTACTGTGGGTGAAACGATTACCGTTAAGGTGATTGACTTTGATGTAGAAAAAGTACGAGTTTCACTAGGTTTGAAACAGCTTTCTGCAGAACCATGGGAAAATGTAACGGGTAAATATCCTGTTGATGCAGTAATTAAGGGTAAAGTTGTAAATATGATGAACTATGGTGCATTTATTGAACTTGAAGAAGGTGTTGAAGGTTTGATTCACGTTTCTGAAATGTCATGGACACGGCATATTAAACATCCATCAGATATGTTCAAAATGGGTGATGAAGTAGAAGTGAAAGTGCTAAGTATTGATATTGAAGATAAGAAAATCTCTTTAGGTATAAAACAACTTCAAGATAATCCATGGGATACAATTGAGGCCAAGTATGGTGTTGGTTCTATACATAAAGGAATTGTACGTAATTTGACTCAGTTTGGAGCATTTGTACAGCTGGAAGAAGGTATTGATGGCTTGGTTCATATTTCAGATATGTCGTGGACAAAAGTGATTAAACACCCAAAAGAAATTGTCAATAAGGGGCAAGAACTCGATGTGAAAATCCTTGAAGTTTCAAGCGAAGATCGTCGCTTAGCTTTAGGTGTTAAGCAGCTAGAAGAAGACCCTTGGGAAGCAATATCTGGTCAATATGCTTCTGGTAAAAAAGTTAAAGGTACTGTTATTCGCGTATTAGAAAAAGGAATTATTTTTGATTTGGGTGATAGTATTGAAGGTATTGTTCCTATGAAACAGATTCCAAAAGCAGTTCGCAGTAAAGTTCGAGCTGAATATACAGCAGACAAGACTTTCGAGGTAATGGTTCAAGAAGTTGATGGTGAATCAAAGAAGATTGTATTGATGTTGGATTTAGGTGATATTGAAATGGAAATTCCTGAAAAATCTAAAAAACAGGAAAGCACTTCAGCCTCTGATAAACTAGAAATACCTCAAGATGTTATTGATAGTATCTCTGGTGTCAGTGCATCTAAAAGCCCTGAAAACGAATAGTAAAATATGTTATATAAAAAGGTCGTAAGTTTTTAACTTTCGACCTTTTTTTGTATCAAAAATAAATTATGATTGTATTAGGCATAGAAACTTCATGTGATGAAACATCTGCAGCTGTAATCCATGATGGGTTTCTCAAGAGCAATGTAGTATTGTCACAAGAAATACATAGTGAATATGGAGGTGTTGTTCCTGAGATTGCCTCTCGTGAACATGAACAAAAATTAACCTACATTATTCAATTAGCTTTAGACAGAGCATCAATCTCAAAAATAGATCTAGATGCAATTGCCGTTACTTATGGTGCAGGTTTAATGGGTGCGTTATTAGTGGGGCTTAATGTGGCCAAGGGATTGTCTATTGGGTTGAATATTCCATTTTTGGGAGTGAATCATATGGAAGGCCACCTTTATGCAAATATGATTGATAATCCGAAAATGGATTATCCCTTTTTATGTATGTTAGTATCTGGTGGTCATACTCAAATTTGGCGAGTAGATTCATTTGGTGAATATACCCTTTTTTCAAATACGGTGGATGATGCCGCTGGTGAAGCATTTGACAAGGGTGCACGAATTTTAGGGTTAAAGTATCCTGGGGGACCAGAAATTCAACGTGAAGCTATTGGTGGAAATCCTGATAGATATAAATTTCCCCGCCCTACATTAAAACGCTCTAAGTATAATTTTTCATTTAGCGGACTAAAAACAGCAATTTTATACACATGTAAAAAAATGACTTCAGATGAACTCCTTCAAAATCGTTCAGATATTGCTGCCAGTTATCAAGAAGCTATTATCGATACTTTGCTACAAAAATTAAGAATAGTATATAAAAAAACAAATATCAGTAAAGTTTCAGTTGCTGGGGGGGTAGCCGCAAATTCTCGATTTAGAGTAAAGGCAAATGATTTATCAAAAGAAATTGGTTTAAATATTCATTTTCCTAAGATGGAACTCTGCACAGATAATGCAGCTATGATTGCCATGGCCGGATATGAACGCTTACAGTCAGGAGAAGAGTCACCTCTTTCCTTAGCTGCAATTCCTAATTTATCATTAGCGGAATAACGGATGCAAATTAACATTATAGGTTCAATAATATTATCATTGTTGAGCACACTCCTTTTCGTTATTCTATCTTTTTTATATTGGCAAAATATTAGAAGTATCAAATCATTTCAAAAATACATTCTATTTGGTCTTCGAACTTTTACACTTCTGTTTATCCTATTTTTAATTTTAAATCCATGGCTTCAATGGAGTAAGCAAATTGAAGTTCAAGAAAATCTATCCATCTATTTAGATTCATCAAGTAGTATGCAAAACCAATTAGCATATGATAATATTCAAATTATCCAGTTAAAATCTCATATTGATAATTGGTCAAAGAATAATAATATTAATACTCAATGGTATTTATTTGGTGAAAATATAAGAAAGGCCTCAATAAGAACAGTTGGTGACTTTACAGATTCGCTCACAGATTTCAGCTCTCTTTCAGATCATGCTATCACTAACAATGGGAGGCAAGTCATTCTCATTACTGATGGTCAGTCAAATTGGAATATGGACATAAAATATTTAGATTTTGATGAAGATCTAAAGATTAATGTAATTGGGGTGGGTTCAGATGAAAGGTTAAATGATATTTGGATTGAGAATATTATAGCTCCATCTCACGTATTCATTGAAGATTCGGTAAAAATAAAAATCATCATAGGTTATGACTTGCTTGAGGATGCTAATGGAGAGTTAATTTTTAATATTAAGCATACGGATAATCATTTTATCCCAGTAAATATTCCTTTGGGTAAAGGTTTTATTGATATTGAAAAATCATTTTTGGCAACGCAAATAATAGAATTGACCCAAATTGAAGTTGATTCAGAATTGATTGAATTAAATAATGATAATAATACCAATTTAATTCACATTGAAGTTAATGATTATAAAAAAGGTGTCCTCCTAGTTTCAGGTGGGCTATCACCTAATACCCCATTAATCAAAAATTTGCTTACAGAGTTACCACCTAATACTCTAACTCATTTATATAAAAAAAATAATATTGAATGGAATTTAAATTTAAGTAAAATCATGAAAGATTCTACAGTTGAATTGGTTATACTGGATGACTTCCCAGGTAGTAAAAAAGATACTCAGATTTATGAAAGAATTATAGAAAATAGTTTGTGGGAAAAAGTTACTAAGATTTATTTTGAAGGACCAAAATCAAATGCCAATACTGCAGAAATTCTTAGTAAGGAATTAGGTTCATCCGTTCGAATAACAGATGGTGTGAATAATTTAAAAATTGATTATTTTAATGATTCATCTGTTTTTAAAAAGGTACCATTATCCTCAATTCCACCCACTAAAAAACAAATGATTTGGGAAAGTGTCCCTAATAATATAATTTATGCTTTTAATGATAATAGTGCCGCAATAGTTAATAAAAATAATTTTTATGGAATATTTATAAAAGATTCACAAGAAATTATGCTTAGTGAGAGTAAAAACAGTCAATCTGTATTAAGAAATATATTTTCAAATTTATTGCTTCATGCATTTACTGGTGATAAAAATTTATTAATGGTAACTGCTGAGAAACAAAAGTACATATCAAATTCACCTATCATATTTAATATAGAAAAAAGTCTTATCTTAGATACTGGGCTAATAAACATCAGTATAAATAGTGCTAATGGAAGTACGATAAAAGATATCTCCATACCAAATAATGAGAATAATTCACTACCACAATTTATTGATTTACCTGGAGACTATACTGCGATTGCATCCTTAGTAATAAATGATAATCAACAAATTAAGAGTCAACCTTTTTACTTCAGAATAATAAAAAATATAATTGAAGAAGATAATCTTTTTGAAAATAAAAATACTCTAGAAAGTTTAGCATGGAAAAATAGGGGAACATATTCTGACCCCAATCATTTAGATGTTGTTTTATCATCGGTGAATAGTCGTCCCAAATCACAGTTAAAAGAATATAAATTTAGTGCGCTATCAACTCAGCGTTATTGGTGGATACTTATCATTTTACTTTCCATTGAATGGTTTCTACGAAAGAGAGAAGGATTATTATAAAGCAAGTATATTTGAAAAATTTAACAGTTTATATAATAACTGGGATTGCACTTTTGTTTGGATTTAACAACAAGAGCTTTGGTAATTCATCTTCCTTTAAGCAGGTTTCTTCTACACTCCCCATAAAAAGTGTAGATATTTTAGCATCTACTTTAAATCCAGACAGCTTATTTGTCGGACCTGGTGATATCATGGATATTGATATTGTTTCATCTACAATTGTTTCTAATTATGATTTGATGATTGACAATACGGGCTCAATTGTAATCCCAATAGTTGGTGAAATAAAAATCGATGGGTACTCTCTTACTAAAGCACAGTTTGAAATCATAAAAAGGATTAAAGAACATTATGATTATGCAAATATTACGGTTCTTTTGAAAAAAGCAGGACTATTTAAGATAAAAATAATAGGTCCATTTAATCATTCAGTCTTTTATACAGCAACCTCTTTTATGACAGTATATGATATTTATCAAACATTTATTACTGAATTGACAAATACACAGATAAACATAAATAAAATTTCAAATCGACATCTTCAATTACGAAGAGATAATCAACATATAAATATAGATTTATTGTCATTCAATCTCACGGGTGATTCATCAAAAAATCCCTTTTTAAGAAGAGGCGATGTATTAGATATTGGATATATTCAATCACATTCTTCAATTTGGGGAGGTGTTAATCGTCCACAAGCCTATGAGTATATGATTGGTGAGACAATTCTAGATTTAATCAATTTAGCCGGAGGAACTACTTCACGAGCTAATAATGAAAAAATCGATGTTACTTCATTTATAAAGGGTGAAAAGGTCACTCATTATTATTCTATCTTAGAGTTAGCTAATATATTAGTTCGACCTGATGATATTGTTTTGGTTCATGAGGATAATTATAAGAATAGGCAAACGATTGTAAATATAAATGGAGAAATAAAATTTCCTGGTCCATATCAGGTTGAGTTCGTAATAACTAATATTATAGATTTAATAAAGAAAGCAGGTGGATTTACTCAGTTTGCTGACAGTACTCGTATTGTATTATCCAATACAAATATGGAGTCAATACAATTATCACCCATTGAAAAGCCAAAAGCTTTTACCACATCGGCAGATCTATCATGGGCATTAGAAGTTTGGGAAAATTCAACAAATCAATATGCAGTTTCCTTACGTGCTCATCAGTTTTCTGGTTATAAATTTAATCCTGGTGATGAAGTTAATATTTTACCTTTATTAAATTATATAGATGTGGTTGGTGCTATAAATTCACCTGGGCGATTATCATTCAGCGAAAATAATTCTGCTAAATTTTATATAAATCAATGTGGCGGTAAAAGTAGTAACTCAACACAAAGTTTATATGTGATTAAGTCTGGTACTCATAATAAATCTCCTCTCGGAAAGAATACTATTATTGAGCGAGGCGATGTAATTTTTGTACCAGAAGATATAGAATACAATAAATGGGAACGTTTTAAAGATTTGATGACTGTGACTAGCCAAATTGGAACCCTCATATTAATTTTACAAAATATTACACAATAATGAATGGTGAATTCAATATTATTAAGATATTTAGAAATGAGCTTCTTTTATATATTAAAATAGTATTTTCAGCGCTATTTTTGGGCATTGCCTACATTGTATTCTCTACTGCAAATTATGAATCTTATATCTCTTTATATCCAAATCAACAAGAATCAGATACTAGTTCAATATTCGAAAACATTAGCGGTATGGTGAAACAGATGGGATTACTTCAATCGGGCTCTCTCCAAAATAATATTGATATTAGTGATGTGATATTTAGTAGACGATTACACAAAGATTTATTATCACAACAGTGGATAGATAAAAACAAAAATAAAATATCATTAATTAACTTATGGGGATTAGATAAGCCAGGAATTATTTCTTCAATATTTGGTCGTAAGCCTACTCAAAATCAAATTTATGAAGCTGGAATTCTCTTAGTTAAAGATAAACTATGGATAGAAGAAAATTTAACTGGACTTCGAAAAATTTATGTAAAATTGGAAGACCCTAATATATCGGCACAGATGGCAAACTATATTGGTGATTATTTACATAATTTTATTTCTAATGAGCTTATGTTTCAGGCGAAAAATAACAGATTATTTTTAGAGGAGAGGACTATATCCGCACAACAATCGCTGGAGGATGCTGAAAATGAATTGAAGAAATTTCAACAAACTTATACGTTAGCAATTGATGCTCCTGATGTAGTTTTACAACGTACTCGACTTTCTCGAGAAGTGAATATGGATCAAGAAATCTATTTTGTGCTTGTTCAACAAT
>Ga0115000_10004780_pt1 | contig 11006 bp, 8 predicted proteins | sample ArcticOcean_MG_C_6_FD_89690 | JGI IMG/M metagenome (GOLD analysis project Ga0115000, IMG submission 89690) | Marine microbial communities from western Arctic Ocean - ArcticOcean_MG_CB8_128 | ecosystem: Environmental > Aquatic > Marine > Oceanic | place: Arctic Ocean: Canada Basin | collected... | reverse complement strand
TGCTATGTGTGCTATAGATAGAGCTACTCTTGGGTCTACTGTGATTATGAAAGGCTGCAAACTTGATAATTTAATTCAAGTCGCGCATAACGTTGAGATAGGTGAAAAAACGTTTATTGCAGCCCAAACAGGAATAGCAGGCTCCACTATCATAGGAACTAGCTGCCTCATAGGTGGACAGGTGGGATTTGCGGGGCATCTGAAGATTGCCGATGGCACTAAGATTGCCGCTAAAGCAGGAATTTCTAAGAACGTAATGCAGCCAGAGACAATACTCCAAGGAAATCCTGCCGTTCCTATAAAGACATACCAGAAATTTCAAGTAGCTTTGCGCGGTCTAGTTCGTCAATACCAAGCTAATAGAGAAAGTTAATATGATAAATTCAAAAATTCAACACACTTTAAAATCAGAGATAGAGTTTTCTGGTGTTGGGTTACATACAGGTAAATCATGTACCATGAGGGTTCTTCCTGCGGAGGATAATCACGGCCTCAAGTTCACCAGGCGTGATATCGAAGGAAATCCTATTATAGAAGCCCACACATCGAAGGTTGCGGAAACTAATCGGTCCACTACATTAGAACAAAACGGAGCCAAAGTTCACACCACAGAACATATTCTAGCATCACTTTACGCATCGGGAGTGGACAATGCTTTGATTTCGCTAGACGGGCCTGAAATCCCCATTATGGACGGATCAGCGGAGATATTTATGGGAGGAATAGCAAAGGTGGGTACAGATGAGCAGCAAGCAAAAAGGAAGTTCTATAAATTCAGGAAGAATATAAGCTTTGAAGATTCTGACAAAGAAATAGAGATGCTTCTCGTACCATCTAAGGACGATGAATTTAAGATCACCGTTATGGTTGACTACAATAGCCCCATATTAGGAACTCAGCACGCTAGACTCGAAGATTTATCAGATTTCACTAAGGACATAGCTCCCTGTAGAACATTCGTTTTTATGAAAGAATTAGCTATGCTTGCTGAGCATGGGTTAATCAAAGGAGGAGATGTAAGTAACGCCGTTGTATTAGCAGAAAGACCGTATTCAAAAGAAGAAATCACAGAAATAGGTAGAAAAATAGGGCGCACAGAGTTGGGGGTTAAACACGACACTACCGGTGTAGTAAGTAACTCCGGACTTAAGTTTCAAAACGAACCAGCACGACATAAACTACTTGATATTTTAGGAGATATAGCCCTCACAGGGAGATACCTTCAAGGGCATATATTAGCCGCCCGACCAGGACATTATTCAAACACAGAATTTGCAAAACTCATGTCAGAAACAATTAAAAAAACTGAGGATCTACCAGATCTAAGAACTGATAGAGAACCCATCATGGATATAAATGCTATATCCAAGCTGCTTCCACATAGATACCCTTTCCTTTTAGTGGACAGCATTTTAGAGATGGATGAAAATAGTATCATGGGGTTAAAGAACGTAAGTATAAATGAGCCGTTTTTTCAGGGCCACTTCCCTGACAACCCTGTTATGCCTGGTGTATTACAAGTAGAGGCCATGGCTCAAGTCGGTGGGGTATTCGCTCTTTCGTCTGTAGACGAACCTGAGTTTTGGTCTACATATTTCATGAAAATAGACGATGTAAGGTTCAAGCAGAAAGTGTTGCCGGGAGACAGCATAGTATTCCACTTAGAACTCATTTCACCTATTAGAAGAGGCCTTGTGCATATGCAAGGAAAGGGATACGTCAGAGAAAAATTAGTTTCTCAAGCCATCCTTTTAGCTCAGATTGTGAAAGACAGAATGCCAGAAGAAACGAAGTAATGTCAGCACAAATAAGCCCACAAGCCTTCGTTCACGAGGATGCTGTTCTCGGAAACGGTGTTATCGTCGAAGCTTTTGCATTTATAGGTCCAGACATCATAATAGGTGACAGGACGTGGATAGGTCCGAATAGCAGTATCCTTTCGAGTGCTACAATAGGAGCGGACTGCAAGGTCTTTCCTGGCGCTGTTATCGGTGCTGAACCACAGGATCTGAAGTTTGCAAATGAGCCTACTAAAGTCGTGGTTGGAAACAGGACAGTTATAAGAGAGTGCGTAACCATTCACCGTGCTACCGTTGATAGACAGAAGACTGTAGTGGGTGATGACTGCCTTATTATGGCATACGTCCATCTAGCTCATGATGTGCATGTTGGAAATAATGTCATTATTGCTAATGCAGTTAGTGTAGCTGGTCATGTGACTATTGAGGACTGGGTGATTATTGAAGGAATGGTGGGGATTCAGCAATTTGTGAGAGTAGGTGCTCACGCTTTTATTGCAGGAGGTTCTATGGTGAGGAAGAACATACCTCCGTACATTAAAGCTGCTCGTGAACCACTATCCTACATAGGTGTTAATTCAATAGGATTACGCAGAAGGGGATTCCTTCAGGACCGCATACAAAGGATAGAGGATATATACAGAACGCTATACATTCAGAATGCTAACATGAGCCAAGCACTTAAGGTCGCAGATGTAGAATTCCCTGCATGTGAGGAAAAAGATTTCGTGCTAGATTTTATCAGAGAATCAGACAAGGGTATTATCAGAGGGCCATTCTAATGAGCAGCGCGGCGATAAGTGTAGAATGGGAAGGGCTGGGGAAAAAGTTTGGACTTCGATGGGTGTTTAAGGAGTTAGCGGGTGGAATTATGGCAGGTGAACACATCGTTATAAAAGGAGCGAACGGTTCTGGAAAAAGTACTCTAGGAAAATTGCTTGTTGGAAATAGTGACTCGTCAAACGGTGGAGTTATTTGGAAGATGAATGGTGTTGGGATTGATATTGATGATATCCCTCAAAAAATAGCTTGGGCTGCTCCATTTATGGACGTGCCTGAAGAGATGACTGTACGGGAGGTAGTAGAATTTCACAGTCAGTTTAGAAAAATATGGGAAGGAACTGAGCTACTAAAACTGGCTATAAGTTCTGGTTTAGAATCTCACCTAGACTCACAAGTTTCATCATTAAGCTCAGGCCAAAAGCAACGACTTAGACTGGTACTAGCGTTAGGGACCGAAGCGGGACTAGTGGTCCTTGATGAACCTTGTAGCAACTTAGATGCTGAGGGTATATCGTGGTACTTAGGTGAGTTGAAGAAGCTTGTGGGAAAAGCAACCGTTGTGGTTTGTTCTAATGACAGACCGGATGAATTCCTTGAAAAGGCTAGGGTGATAATTCTAAGCTAGCGTTTTCTGCCATCGCCAGGCATCTGCTAGAGCTTCAACAATAGAGCGGTGCGCCTTCCATCCTAATTCCGTTTCTGCTCTAGAAGAGTCTGCCCAAATCGCAGTTATATCTCCCTCCCTTCTACCTCCTAAAGAATGAGGGACATCTATTCCTGTTGCCTCCTTGAAAGAGGAAATAACTTCTAATACTGATGTACCGGTGCCAGTGCCTAGATTAAATGACCTGCATCTTCCAGACGTTAAATTTTCTAGGGCGAGAACATGTGCATCAGCGAGATCCATTACATGCAGATAATCCCTCACACAAGACCCGTCTGGAGTAGGATAATCCGTCCCGAACACAGTAAGAGGGTCTCTTAGACCTGCTACTGATTGACAGATAAATGGAATTAAATTGTCTGGAACGCCACTTGGAGATTCTCCGATAATTGCTGAAGGGTGAGCACCTATTGGATTGAAATACCTAAGTAAAGCTGAGGAAAAGTCGTTGAAAACAGAGCATTGCTCTGTGATTAGGCCTTCGCAATCTTGCTTCGTTTGACCATAAGGCGATTCCGCCTTTTTAAATGGAGAACTTTCATCAACAGGTACCACATCAGGCTCACCATAAACCGTACAGCTCGACGAAAATACAATTTTACGGACAGAGAATTCAGACATCACTTCGAGCAGAGTTTTCGTGCCGCCAGTGTTATTATCGTGATACAATTCTGGTTTCGCGACGCTCTCGCCAACTGATTTCAGTGCAGCGAAATGAATGACTGAGGAAATAGGGCTTGCGAGATCTATTTGGGCTTGAAAAACAAGAGCTAACGCATCTCTATCCCTGATATCCACTTTGTAAAAAACTACCTCAGAGTTAATTAACGACCTGATATTTTCAACCGCATTCATATTCGAATTGCTGAAGTTATCCAATAAAACTACTTTGTGACCAGATTCAGCAAGAGCCACAGCTGTGTGTGACCCTATATACCCCGCTCCACCTGTGACAAGAATTGTCATCTTAAAGTTCTTTTCTAAGTCTAGCAACAGGAATCCCTAATTGCTCGCGGTATTTTGCAACAGTCCTCCTTGCTATATGATAGCCCTTATCGTTTAAAATAGTCCCCAGCTTCTCATCGGTAAGTGGCTTTCTTTTATCCTCGTCGCTTATCGCATCCTGAAGAATCCGCTTAACTTCTCTCGAACTAGCCTCCTCACCACTATCCGTGGATAGGCTTTCCGAGAAGAATGTTTTTAGTAGAAATGTACCATAAGGGGTTTGGACATATTTACTATTAGCAACACGTGAAACTGTACTTATATCCATGTCTATGCGCTCTGCAATATCCTTTAAGATCATTGGCTTGATCTCCGTCTCATCTCCACTTAGAAAATAAGCTTCCTGATGAGTTACAATGGCATTAATGGTTTTTATGAGAGTGAGCTGGCGTTGGCGTATAGCATCGACGAACCACTTAGCTGCGTCGACTTTTTGTTTTACAAAGCTTAAGGCCTCCTTTGTGGCTTTACTCGTTTTAGCTCCGCTTGAATATGTGTCCATCATCTCCTTGTAAGCTGGACTTATTCTGAGTTCAGGTGCGTTGCGTTGATTGAGAGAAACGACAACTTCATCTTCCCTGATTTTCATTATGAAATCTGCCACGATATGCTGCACTGTCCTACTAGACTCGCCTCCAGAGTTGCCTGGCTTAGGGTTTAAACGAGTGATTTCTTCCAAAACACGCTTGAGCTGTTCTTCGTCAATCTCTAGTTTGTGAGTGATTTGAGAATAATGTTTCTTAGTGAAAGCTATAAATTGATTCTTAAGAATTTTTAATGCCAAACCCATCAACACCACCCTAGATTCATCGGAGGTGGAAGTTAATTTTCTTTCTAATTGGATAATTAGACATTGTTGAAGACTCACAGCACCTACACCCGGGGGGTCTAGTAACTGGATAATCTTAAGAGTACTTTCGAGATCAGATCGCTCGACCATTACATTCTGTGTAAAAGCAAGGTCATTTACTATACTCTCAAGATCTCGTCTTAGATAACCGTCATCATCGATTTGGCCTATTAGATGCTCACCTAACATCCGGCTGTGCGAATCTAATTTCTGAAAACTGAACTGGCTAATCAATAGCTCCCTGAAAGATTTACCAGCACCTATAGGGATATCCTTGTCTTCGATATCAGCACCGTGGTTCCTAACAGTAGTCTTGTAATCAGGGGTTTCATCATCTAGATACTCATCGAAATCGAACTCCTCAAGTGCCTCATCTCTGTCGTCATCTGATTCTTGATCATCCAACAGCTCGTCCTTTTCCTCTTCCTCTGCTCCTTCCTCTAAGGCCGGGTTAGCCTCTAATTCCTGTTTTATTCTAGACTCTAGCTCAACAGTAGGCACCTGCAAAAGTTTCATCAACTGAATCTGCTGCGGGGATAACCTTTGAAGTTGTTTTTGCTGAAGAGACTGTCTAAGCATGATTATTAAAAGTTAGAACTCTGCTGAAAGAGGTGTTCTAGGAAATGGAATTACGTCTCGGATGTTAGACATCCCAGTCGCATACATGACTAGCCTTTCAAAGCCCATGCCAAACCCACAGTGCTTAGCAGACCCGAACTTTCTAGTCTCTAAATACCACCATACATGATCTTCTGGGATATTAAAATCTGCACACTTACTCTTGAGTACATCTAGCCTATCCTCTCTCTGGGAACCACCTATCAACTCACCTATACCAGGAACTAGAACATCCATTGCAGCAACAGTCTTTCCGTCGTCATTTGCCCGCATGTAAAACGATTTAATCTCAGCAGGGTAATCAGTGACGATAACTGGTCTACCCACATGCTTCTCCACAAGCCATCTCTCATGCTCACTCTGAAGGTCTATCCCCCACTCTATAGGGAATTTAAATTTCTTTTTCTTGTATGGCTTGGATCGAAGAAGTGTTTCAATCACCTCCGTATAGGTCATGTGAACGAAATCGGAATCGACGACCTGACGCAGCCTATCTCTCAAAGCCATATCGCTTCTATCTTTCTCTGGTAATTGCTTTTCTTCTTGTAGCTGTCTATTCTCGAGGAAGGCCAAATCGTCTCCACCATGTTCAAGCACATATCCCAGAACAGATTTTAAGCAATCCTCTGCTAGTTTCATATTGTCCTTCAAATCAGCGAAGGCCATCTCCGGCTCTATCATCCAAAACTCAGCTAAGTGACGTGACATATTCGAATTCTCAGCTCTAAAAGTTGGCCCGAAAGTGTACACCTGTCCTAAAGCCATAGCCCCAAGCTCAGCCTCCAGCTGGCCACTAACCGTTAAGTTCGATGGCTTGCCAAAAAAATCCTTACTGAAATCTGTAGCACCAGACTCATCAACGGGAATATTATCAAAATCCAGGGTTGTAACCTTGAACATTTCGCCTGCGCCCTCAGCATCAGACCCTGTAATTATCGGTGTGTGAAGCTGGAAGAATCCAGCCTCGTGGAAGAATTTATGGACTGCAAACTGTAGTAAGTGGCGAACTCTAAAGATCGCGCTGAATGTGCTCGTTCTGAAACGCAAGTGAGCTTTTTCACGTAGGAATTCTAATGAATGCCTCTTCATTTGGATGGGAAACTCATCTGGATCCGCTCCGCCAAGTATCTCGAGAGAAGAAACCTGGAGTTCGACCTTTTGGCCTCCACCTTGACTCTCAACCAGAACTCCAGAAGCTGTAACAGCTGCACCAGTGTTCAATTGCTTTAGCACAGCATCATCGAACTCCTCCTTCTGTATGACGAGCTGAAGATTATTCAAAGTTGAACCGTCGTTGATAGCTAAAAACCTATCGTTTCTGAACGTTCTAACCCACCCACAAACAGTAAGTGCCTCAGCGGACGGGGTGGTGCTAAGCACCTCAATAATTCTGACTCTTTCCATGTAAGACAAAGGTAAGATATTTTTCAAGCTAGCTTGCCGTCTCTTAGCCTTATTGTTCTTTCAGCTCTAGCAGCTATTTCTTCCTCGTGGGTAACAACAATTACTGTGTTACCGTCTCTATTTATTTCCCCAAGCAGATCCATTATTCCATTAGACGTAACTGAATCAAGATTACCCGTGGGCTCGTCCGCTAGGATGATAGAAGGGTTCATAACTAGAGCACGGGCTACTGCTACACGCTGACGTTGTCCTCCACTAAGTTCATTTGGCTGGTGATCCATCCTATCTCCCAGACCGACTTTAACCAGCACCTCTTTAGCTCTCTTGATTCTATCTTTCTTTGGAATCCCAGCGTAAATCATAGGCAAAGCTACATTTTCAAGAGCTGTATATCTGGGTAGGAGGTTGAAGGTTTGGAATATAAAACCTATCTCTTTATTGCGGATTTCAGCTAAAGAATCATCATCCAGTTTCGAAACATCATTTCCGTTTAACACGTAAGAACCAGTTGTGGGAGTATCTAAACAGCCTAGAATATTCATTAATGTGGATTTACCAGAACCAGAAGGACCCATTAAAGCAACATATGAACCCCTTGCTATTTCGATATCAAAACCATCCAATGCTCTAACCTCGGAACCACCTACTTCGTAAATTTTTCTTAGTTGAGTTGATTTAATTATTGATTCGGTCATGTGAGCAAAGTTAATACGTGCAACCTAATGTGTAGAAAAGAAGTTGTAAATTTGTAATAATTGAAACCCGCTCTAAATGAGATTATTATATGCCTTAGCTTTTTCATGCCTTCTTTCCTTATCAGCAAGTTCTCAACTTCTTGTTGAACAAACATACACGATTGAACAGTATGTGAATGAGGTTTTAATTGGCAATGGTGTCGTAGCGACTAATATCACATACTCAGGATCCGAAGAACAATTAGGATATTTGTCAGGCGCTGAGGGGTTATTCTCACTAGCCTCTGGACTAGTGCTCAGTACTGATCATGCAACTCACTTGAGCGATCCAGTATGTATGGACACGAATGTCTGTCTGAATTGTGAAGGTGCGGGAGTAGACCCCGATCTTTTATCAGTAGCTAACTCAGTTCCACCACTAATAGGGCAAGGGTTCACCGTTTCATCAGTTAATGATCTATGTATTCTTGAATTTGACTTTGAAGCGGGGGGAGATAGTATTTCTTTTAATTATGTATTCGGAAGTGACGAATATTTAGAATGGGTAAACTCTACATATAACGACATCTTCGCATTCTTCCTTTCTGGACCTGGGATTACCGGGCCTTATGCATCACCTGCTGGGTTCCCAAACGGAGCGATAAACATTGCACAGGTCCCAGGATCTGACCCTCTTTTACCTGTAACCATTAGTTCTGTGAACGACGTAACTAACCCCGAATACTACATCGATAATTTTAATAATGATGGGATATGTATAGATGGATATACCCAAACCTTTACCGCAGCATCAGGAGTTCAATGTGGAGAGGTTTACCACATTAAACTCGCCATTGCAGATGGTTCAGACACTGCTCTTGAGTCTTTTGTCGTTCTTGAAGAGGGTAGTTTTTCATCTAACTCCGTTCAGATTGTCGCGAACGCTGCAATAGAAGGTGCGGAAGTTTTTCTCGGTGACACAACAGTAGTCGAAGGGTGTAACGACGCTGTATTTACAGTAGTTAGACCTAACGACGAATTCGCAGACACTATAACTTTAAATGTTTTCGGCACCGCCACTATGGGTGCCGATTTCAGTAATGTATTCACAACGGTAATCCTATTGCCTGGCGAATCTTCTATTGATGTGAGCTTAGGCGTAATCAATGATAACGTCAACGAAGGACCCGAGTGGGTAACAATTGAATACGAGTACGTAAATGGATGTGGAGACACAATCGTCTCGAGCGCAACAATAGTTATTCTAGACCCTAACCCAGTGACACTGTTCACCGAGCCAGTAGGGTGTCTTGATGATGCTGATGGCATAACTTTAGCTGTAGATCCACTCAGCGGCTACGCTCCCTACGAATACGTATGGGACACCGATATTTCTGACACATTAAATGAATTCTACTACAATACTGGAGGAATACCCGGCACTGCTACTGTTCTCGTAACTGACATCTGTGGATCTACTGCGGAAGCATCGGTTTCCTGGGAAATTCTTGAACTTTTTGAGGGTGAGGATGAAACTATTTGTCTAGGCCAAATCTCTACCGTACCAGCCAGTGGAGGTACTATCGATGGCGATGGATCTTCTATGTTCAGTGAGATATTAACGTGGTTGTATGACGAGGATGGAAACCAGGTTTATGACGAGGATGGGAATGAGGTTTGGGTTAACATATTAGGAGCAAATATGGATACTGTCTTAGTATCTTTCTTCAATAACCTTAATCAAATAACCGGATTATACGATGGGTTATATGAATCTGGAGATGGAGGTATTGGGGAGATTGCAATTCAACTTATTGATGGATGTGGGAGTATCGGTTACAGTACTATTACCGTTGAAATTTGCGAACTAGTATTCCCTAATGTGTTTACACCTGATGGCCAAGGGGGCAATGAATTGTTCACAATCCAGGGGCTACAAGGCTATCCTAATTCTCAGATATTAGTCTACGACAGATGGGGAACCTTAGTTTTTTCCGACGATAATTTCATTGGAGGTTGGAGAGGTGTTAGTAATACAGGAGGCCCTCTGGTTGATGGAACTTATTACTTCAAACTTTCTGTTTTATACAACGGAACAGATCCACTAGCATATACAGGAGATGTTATAACGGACACAAGCACCAGTGGTGTGGTTGTCTTTTCTGGACATGTGATGATTCTGAGAAAACAATAAGTTCTCTCTAATTAACCTACGAAATCAGTGATTTGCCTGTCATTTTCATTGGCTGGGTAACACCCATCAGATCTAATATTGTAGGAGCTATGTCTGCTAATATTCCATCTTCTAGCTTAATGGACTTATCTGTAACAACCATAATAGGTACAGGGTTCGTGGTGTGTGCCGTATGGGGAGTGCCGTCTGGATTCACGGCCTTATCGGCATTCCCGTGATCGGCAATTATCACGAATTGATATCCATTTGCTTTACCGACTTTTAATATCTGCTCTAGGCAAGTGTCAGTGGTTTCCACGGCTTTAATAATGGCATCATAAACGCCTGTATGACCTACCATATCGGGGTTAGCGAAATTCAAACAAATGAAATCTGGTCTTTCACTTTCCATCTCTGGAATTACGAGCTCGACTAGCTTGTTCGCTGACATCTCAGGTTGTAAATCATAGGTCGCAACTTTAGGGCTATGAGCCATGAGTCTATATTCACCTTCGAAAGGCTTTTCTCTTCCGCCATTAAAAAAGAACGTGACGTGAGGATATTTCTCTGTCTCAGACATTCTTAACTGTGTGAGTCCTGCATCAGAAATGACTTGGCCAAGGGTCTCTTCCAAATTAGGCTTATCATAAACCACTTTAATGCCTTTGAATCTATCATCGTAGTTCGTCATCGTGACAAAATAAAGGGGCAGAGGTGATAACCCATGTTCTGGATATGACGTTAATGCTAAGGCAGATGTAATCTGACGGCATCTATCTGTCCTGAAATTGAAGCAAATGACTACATCTCCTGGGTTTATTACCCCATCAACAGTATCTATTGAAAAGGGTTCAATAAATTCATCAGTAATTCCATTTGCATAAGATGCCTCAATACCATCTACTGCAGATTTGAAACTCTGTACACCAGTGGGGTTTTTAGAGAATAGTAATTTGCAAGATTTCGCAATCCTCTCCATTCTATTATCTCTATCCATAGCGTAATACCTGCCATGAACTGTAGCAATCTTTACTTC
>Ga0115000_10004778_pt1 | contig 11008 bp, 14 predicted proteins | sample ArcticOcean_MG_C_6_FD_89690 | JGI IMG/M metagenome (GOLD analysis project Ga0115000, IMG submission 89690) | Marine microbial communities from western Arctic Ocean - ArcticOcean_MG_CB8_128 | ecosystem: Environmental > Aquatic > Marine > Oceanic | place: Arctic Ocean: Canada Basin | collected... | reverse complement strand
TGTTCAAAATAGATATATTTTCTGACTTTTTCCCTATTCTGTTATTTACCGAATTATGAAAATTAAACAAAACCGTTTTTAATTTATCCTTTGTATTTATTTGATGTATCGCAATTTTATCAATATACGCACTAGCATGTTGCTGACAGTAAGGACAAGGTAATGTTTTACAAATTTTTTTTATAAAACCCCACACATATTGGTGATTATTACTGTAATAATCACCATTAATTCTTACAGATATTGTATGAAAAAACATCCAAACAGCACCACCCCAATATGATTTACTTGCGGTTCCACTTACATTTTTTATTTGTGTTCGAGGAACTTTAATTACGTTATTCCTTTTTATATTAGTATTTTTGAAAATTCTATTGTTTTGTATTTTCTTTTTGCTCCAAATTGTTCCTAAATTCATTGACATAGTATAAATCATATAAAGAGAAAAAAATAATTAAATTATATGCAGAACTCTCAAGACGACGATCAACATATAGATTTTCAAAAGGAATTATATCAACTATTATCACAAGATTCTTCGTGTGATGATGAACTTTGTTTGATTTCAAATCTACCCTTAGATGATAATCCTATTGAATTATCGTGTACTCATAAATTCAACTATAATTCAATATTTCACGAAGTAAAATATCAAAAAACACATTCACATCATTTAGAAACTCAAAAATTATTACATAGTGAAATTAAATGTCCTTATTGTAGAACTATACAAAAAGGCCTATTGCCTTGTAGAAATAATTATGAAAATATAAAGGGTGTTAATTGGCCCAAGAAATATCAATATAAGCCTAATCTTTGTGGATATACATTTTTATCTGGTAAAAGAAAAGGAATTACGTGTAAGAAAAAATGTTTAAATATACATTGCGAGGGTCACGCTAAGATACTTGAATCACGTGAAGCTAAAAAGGCGGAAAAAAATTACAAAAAGGAAAAAAAAAATATTATGACAGGAATACCTACTTGTCAATATGTTTATAAAAGAGGTAAAAATAAAGGCACGCAATGTATGTGCAAAAAACCTAAAAATCTATTGCATGATGTTTTCCATTTTCCTTGGTATTGTAAATCACACTATAAACAGTGTAAAACTAAAGTAGAACAAATAAACAATTCAATGAATAATCCATTAATAGGTCAAAATATAGTTATTAAAGTTTAAATTATCAATATTTACAATAAATTTATTTATATTAATTACTTAAAAATTTATAAGTATTTAATATAATGAACAGTCAAGAAACCTTACTTGAAAATGTCAAAACATGGTTAGATATCGATAATCAAATAAGAACTTTGCAAAAGGAAATAAGAGATAGAAGAAAATTAAAGAAAGAACTCACTAATAATTTAGTCGGCATTATGAAAACACAAGATATAGATGCTCTAAATGTACCAGATGGACAACTTATTTATAATAAAACAAAAACAAAAGCACCATTAAGCAAAAAACACCTTCTCATATCTCTTTCACAATTTTTCAAAAATGATCAAAGAATGGTTGACGAGCTCTCCAAATATATTATGGAATCACGAAAAGAAAAAGAAAAAGAAAACATTAAAAGAAAAATTAAAAAATAATTACTAAATATATATAAATGGAAAACACAAAAATAAAATTGGAAAATATAAGTTCGGATAAAGAAAAAAGCATTTTTAACCCGGCACAAAACAAATATTTACCTGATAATTATTATACATACGATATCCATAGACATCTCAAAACTGATTTTCATAATTTGTCCCCCAAAAAAAACACACATATTAATATTTGTTGTTTTAAAATAATAAAAAGCAGACCTAATAAAATTATACAACATCCATTTTTACAATATTTATTATATAAATATCCAAAAAATACAAAAAAAGTTGGAAATATATGTATTTTTCCCTTTGAAATATACAAATCAGGAGGTGTTTTAGAAACCGCAAAAAAAATGATAAAAACATTATTTGATAAATCATATAGCCCAGAGGGTTATATTGAGAATAAAGATGGTATATTTATATTTTATAATATAAAATTTGAAGGTGTTCTTATTTTACCAGAAATATTAAACGATAACAATCCACATTATGTATGGTGTCTTATAGACGAAATTTGTAATCAAAAAAAATATATTACATTTGATATTCACAAGTCTGTAACTAATTTATTTTTACAAAATATAAAACTTATCTATTTAAAAGACAAAAACAACTTATGTATTGAAATTCCTTCAGCGGCTTATATAGGTGAATCGCAGGAATTATTAAATTATATAGCAACTTTGGGTATTAAATCAAGCGCTATTAGATTATTTGGACCATACTATTATTTTCATACTTTTGAAAAGGCTATTCGTTACGCTGGATGGAGTTCTAATTATGAAAAAAGAGAAATATTCAATAAATCTATAACTGATGAAAACGGACAATATATTAAAGGAGGACTTGTTAGATTTGCTATATTTTTAGGAAATTACAGAGTGGTTTTAGATAGAAAAACTGACCCTATTACTCCATATGTTAATCTTATGGAAGATGTAAATAAATCCACAAAAAAAATTATTAATAAACTTAAAAAAGGTAAAGGGAAATGGGCTGATGTATATGACAGCATTATAATTTCTAATTTTGAAAATAAAAAAAGGAAAGGATATTTTGTATCCAAAACAGATTATATTTTGAAAAAATACAATTCCTTTTCGTCATTATCTATTCATTTACTAGATAACAATACTATTGGGCCTTTTTGGGATAAGGATTCAGTAAATTACAATATAAAATAATATATAATCATTATATATCTATGAATAAATATATGATGATTCTTGCTTTATTTTTAGCTATAAATGGGTTCTTTTCTATTGGGTCTTTTTTATTTCCAAGTATGCCCGCAGATAAAATTTTACCCGTACAATTATGGGTTAATGCTTTATTATTATTTGGATTATTTCTACCTACTACTGTAGCACCATTTTTGATAAGTCTTTAAATCCAGTTTAATTTATATTCTAAAATTGATTTCAATATATTTTACTTTAATATAATTAAACAATGGAGAAACGCATCAATAACAAAACAAGAACTTATCTTCAACTTTTCAAAAATAATATCAAAGATATTGTTACTGAATTAAATATCCCTGATAATAAAACAAATACACTTTTACAGTTTATATATGATTACCAACCACTTGAATTCACCAAAATGGATTTCCAAAAAAGAAAAAGAGTAAAAAATGTTGTACCCTTTTATGAAAGATGTTGTGCATTACGAGCAAACAATGAACAATGCACTAGAAGAAAAAAAGACAATGAAAAATTTTGTGGAACACATATCAAAGGAATCCCTCATGGTGAAATTAATAAAGAACAACCAAAACCAACACATACAAAGAAAACAGTATGGGCACAAGATATTAAGGGTATTATTTATTACATTGATGACACACACAATGTATATCATCCACAAGATGTTTTAAATAATATTGTAAATCCTAAAATTATAGCCAAATATATAGTTGATGATGGAGAATATAGTATTCCATCCCTATCTAAAAAATAATTTAACTTTTAAATTAATAAATTATTTTTTGTCATCCTTTTTTTTTGGTAAAGCATCCTTTGGTACATTATTTTTTATAAAATTTGTTATAAAACTTACTGTAGGTTTACAGTCATATGAAGTTCCTACATAAACACCCGCGCCAAATCCCATTAAAAATTGCCACATTTAATATTACTAAATATTAAATTATCAAAGCTAACAAACCAAGAAACAATGATAAAGCTGTTCCTACGTGCCATACCGCGTGTAGTTGATAATCTTGAACGTAATCACAAAATAATTGATCACCTAACCAACAAATACTCGACAATACTAATATTATTGAATATGCTTTTATCAAATAATAGACTTGACGAGTACATTCATCGTAATTTTTCCTTGAAATTGTATAAGTGTATATTTGTAACGATGAAAATACAATAAAAAAATATGAAAAATACCTTTCAAATAAAAAATAAGGAAAAACCAAAAGTAATAGATACCACTCACTAGTCTTAATATCAAATCTCATTTGTCTTATTTCCTTTATTATATAAAAACTTAATATTAACATAGAAATTTCGTCTAACCATTGTCCGTAAAATCTTAATGTACTATGCAATAAAGCTGTTCCTACGCCCAATAAAATTATTATTTTACTTAATTTTCGCAACTTTGTCTTATAAAATAATAATCCTACTATTACATACGATAAAGCTGACATTGTATTATAATATTCAGCAATATAATTGCTTACATTATACTTATTTTCACAAAATACCACACTTACATCTGGCGTGCCCCAAAACATTTATATAAACTATTTTTTATTTTCTAAGTGAGTTTCATATATTTTAAAATTATTTAGCATATTTGATTCGTCATATCATTTAAAATTTAAAAAAATAAAGAATATATAAATGAATGAAAAAACAACACCGCGGATAAAAATACCAGATACTCCCAAAAATAAAGATAATGAGGCATTACCTATTTGGCATCATCAACAAGAACTTATACTTAAACGATGGTCTGAAATTGGGTCTAGTTACAGATATTTACACGATAAATCATTTAAAAAATTTAATAAGCAAAATATGTGGTTTGCCTTACCTGTAATTGTAATATCCACTGTTACAGGTACTGCCAATTTCGCTCAAGGTTCATTTCCCGAAGCTTGGCAAGAATTTGTTCCTCTTGGGATTGGCTTTTTAAATCTTTCAGCTGGATTAATTACTACTGTTGGACAATTTTTAAGAGTATCGGAATTATTGGAAGGACATAGAGCAGCAAGTCTAGCCTATTCTAAATTTGCTAGAAATATCAGTGTAGAACTTAGTCTTCCGGTAAAAGAAAGAACGGACGATGGATCTATTTTTATTACAAATTGTAGAGTAGAACTTGACAGATTAATAGAACAAAGTCCAGATATACCTGAAGATATTATTTCATCTTTTGTAAAAAGATTTCCAGAACCAGGAAAAGATTCTAGTGGTAACCCAACAAATGATTATGATTTCTTTAGACCAGAAATACTCGATATCAGACCCATCAAAATTTATAGAGATAAAGAAGCGGAAATTAAAAGAAGAGCACAAATTGCCAGACTAGAAGCAAAGAAACAAGCAGAAGAAGAATCCGCAAGACTACAAAAAGCTATGCATGAAAGAGAATCTGAAAGGTTTAAAATTATTAAAGAAACTAGAAAAGAATTTGAAAATGCGCAAAAAAAACAAAATAAAGAAGTAAAACAAATGTTTGAACTCGCACAAAAAAGAACACAAGCAGAAATGGTTAAAAACAAATTTAATGTTACAAACATAGAAGAAACTATGAGCGATTTATTGGGTTCTCTAAATCAAGCACAGAATGTTGTGGATGATTATACAGATAGCGATGATAGTGATGATAGTCCAAGTATATCTCCAAAAAATTCAATTATTAAGTCAATAACACTAGACGATACCGAAGAAACTACCCAAGGAACTACAGAAGAAACTGAAGAAACTGTAATCAATAATATTGAAATTATAATCGATGATATATCTGGAAATTAACAACGCATCTTTTTCCATAAACTATATGACCACATTATTCCCATAAAATAAACAGGCAATACCACAAATCCTGGGTTTTTATTTTCCGCGTTTTTTAATACATCATAAGTATAATAAGATAAAATTGGTAACCTGATAAATGTATAAAGATAAAACTGCATTTTTTTCAACATATTTATTTTTTTTGTATTCTTACTGTTTTTTAAGTAATAATACACAAAATAACTTGGTATATTTGATAGTTCTGCTAAAAACATTATTTGTCCTGTTTTATATATTTTGGGGTTTTGATGTATATAATATGTTGTTGCTAAGTGATGATACATATACATTGAACTTAATGGTTGCTTTATATATTTGGCAGTATGACATGTATCATATAAAAAATAGCCCGTACTAAATTTTTTTAAAATATAATACATTTGTTCATTTTGTGTTAATAAATATGATAATGCCATTAACGAACTACCACACGCATGAAACAAAGCTGTAAAGTTGTTTGACATATTTCTCTCCATTTTTAAATTTAAAAAAGTATGTATGGAATTAAATCCCATCCAAGAAACACAGCTATCCATTATACTCATAGGGTTAACATAATTTAACATCTCAAATGCTGACATATGTATATGTTATTCATCGGTTTTCTTAAATTGTTTATGAAATATTATAAAGCCGTCGGGTTAATATCGATAATTTGTTTAAACTACTTAAATAAAGTTTAAATATATATTTATAAATGACTACTTCTAGTTATCGCGTTTCTGCTGTATTTACCTTAAAGGACACCGAGTCCAAAGACAAGTTTGTTACTTTCTGTAATGGGGAGAACGGACTTAGTATCACCAGGGCATGGAAAGGATGTAAATCTCTTAATATGTATGAGTCTAGAGAAAATAACAACCAAGTTATAATTTGGCAAGAGTGGGGGAGCAAAGAGGATCAAGAAGGTTATATCAAACACCGCCACGAAGATGGAAGTTTTGACTTTCTTGTAGAACTTGTTGCCTGTCCGCCTGTAATTACTCCCATTAGAGATATGGTGATGAAAACTGACGAGGAAAAGATTAAATCTATTGTTGAGGATATGTGTCATAAAGACCATTCTCTTGGTATGAAACATATGGGAGATGATTGTGTTTTTATCCGTCCTACTGGAAATCCATTAAACAAATCAGCTTGGAACGAGATGATGAATAATCCTAATGTTAGTGTAGAAGATAGTCATCTTGTTAGTCTTAACAAGCTACAGGTTTGTGGTGATATGGCTTTTGTTTGTTATACTGCTCATAATAAGTTTAATTATATGGGACAAGCTAACGATGATGTCGCCGTTTTCACTAGTGTTTTACAAAGAGTTGGTGGCGATTGGATGGTTGTTCATGGTCAACGGTCTTCCGGTCGCAAACCTAGTGATGAGCCTCCCAAATTTTAAATAAAAATTTAATATTTAATTAATAAATTTTTATTCCTCGTCCTTTTTCTTAGCCTCGTCATATTCACCCTTCCAAAAGGATTGCCACACCTTGGGGTCTTTCTTTTCAATTTTTACATTTTTTTCTTCATTTAAAGCTTCTTTCAACCGAACATCCTCTGTTTCATCTACTTCATCTACTTCATTATACATCGACGGTTCTGTATTGCTGTTGGTCCATAAATTCGACCACCAAGGAGTTGTTTCTTCTTCTGTTAAATTTGAAACATCTTCTGATAAATTTGAAATTACTTCATTTTTATTATATACAGAATACCCTAAATATGCTAAAGCTGTTCCCACCGCCCCAACACCTACTGCTACTGCTACTGCTTGTTTATTTTCCATTATAATAATTATTTATATTTTATTATAATGTTTAAAAACGCAACTATTTATTGGTTGTTATTTCTTCTACTTCTTTGTTTTTAATCTGTTTTATAACAAAGAATCGTAAATATTTCTTTTTTCCTTCTTTTGTGTAACCATTACTTTTTCTTATAGGATCCATTTTAAAGTTATTACTTTTCAGAATTTGTCTGACAAGATTTAACAAAGGCCATTTTTGACTAGCTTCCGCATTTTTTTGTAATGCTGTCAGAGAACCACTACTGTATAATTTTTTCATTTTTTCAATATCTTCTCTTACGAATTCATATTTTTCATTTGAAAGTAACAAATCTCGAGGTATTAACATTCCATCAAGTTGAGAAAATTCATCAAAAACGATTGAACATTTATTTAAAAAATTTTTGATTATTTGTTTATTAATAGACATTTAAAAATAAATAGTAAAACATCTTTAAATTATTATCATGAGATTTACTTAAAAAAAGGCACGACATTTTTTGGGCTATGATCTTTGTCCATATATAGTGTTTTGGACATTTATAAAATGTCCAAAATGCAATATTTCAATAAAGTTTTTTCTGTTTTTTTGAACAAAAAATGAAGAAGAGCATCTTGTAGGTATTTATGACCAACCAACAAATTATTATGTGACTGAGGTTTTTTAAAGTTAATTTTTTAAACAATTTAGGGGTTTTTTTGTTATCATATATATATATGAAAAATGGTAACGAAAAAACCCCAAAAACCCCAAAAAAATTCTATTGTAAAAAATGTGACTTCTTATCGTCTAACAGGAAGGATTTTAATAGACACATTTTGACTGCAAAACACAAAAAAACCCCAAATATTGGAAAAAAAAACAGAAACGTTGATTTTATGTGCTTTTTTTGTAATAAAGGATATAAATATAAGAGTGGGTTATCAAGGCACAAGAAGAAATGTACAACCGATCCTGCTAATTTTTGTGGGAAAAATGGTAAAGTTACCATGGTGTTACCATCTGAGTCCAACTTAAAAAAAGGCACGACGTTTTTTGAAAAAAAAGTAAGCCCAGACGATGAAATATCACTCAAAGATATACTAATGCAGCAATTACAGCAACAAAACGAGACAATTGAATTATTAAAACAATCAATAGAAACAAATACGAAGATGATGCCCAAAATTGGCAATAATAATAATAATACTATTTCTATAAATTTGTTCTTAAATGAACAATGTAAAAACGCTATGAATCTAACTGATTTTATAAATCAAGTACAAGTATCGTTAGAAGATTTACAGTATTCTAAAAATAATGGTTTTGTAGAGGGGGTAACAAATATATTTGCCAAACAGTTGAAAGATTTGAAACCCACAGAAAGACCTATTCATTGTAGTGATAAAAAGAGATTACAATTCTATGTCAAAGAAGATAATAAATGGTCTAAAGATTCAAATAATGAAAAGATAGATGAAACTATATATAACATAAAAATGAAACAAACCTCCAAATTAACAGAATGGGAAAAACTTCATCCAAATTATATTCAAGATCCGAAACTATTGAATGAATGGCAACAAATATTAAATAGTATGACAGAAGAAACAGGACAACGAGAAAAAGTAAAGGAAAAATTAAAGAGAAACATAGCAGAACACATTCAAATTAAAAAAGCACTAATAGATGTAACCTTGTAGATTTTATAAAGATTTTTAAAGCTTTAAATAATCAAATAATCTGAGTTTTATTCTTTTACATTTATCATTTAGTAAAATAAATATAATAACTCTTATTTTATATGGATACGTCACATAATAAAATAAATATAGAAATAGTTGAGAAAAGTTTGAAATTATTGGATATTTCAAATATTTCACATATTATAAAAAAAAAAATTAAAATAAGTCCAACGGCTTCAAAAATGTTAAAATTAGACACATTAGATCCGTTAAATATGTCTGATGATGAAAGTGAAATAGAAGAAAACTATAAAATGTCAGGAACTTATAAAAAAATATCATACACTAATGTTAGAGATAGTGTGAATAATTTATATTATGACGAAAGTGAATATTATTCGTCCGCAATGGATATTTTAGCTAGTTATGTTCGAGGACAAAAACTTATTTATATGGAATCTAAATATTTTAGAAACCAACAATTAAATTGGTTAATGATGCCAGCAATGGCTCTATCTTCATTAGCAACTGTATCTTCTACTGGAGTAGATAATGTATCTTGGGGTGCGATAGCTATCGCAAGTATAAATGCTATAATATCATTTTTACTAGCAATAGTTAGTTATATGAAATTGGACGCACAAGCAGAAGCACATAAAATTTCTGCCCACCAATATGATAAGTTGCAATCGGTATGTGAGTTTTCATCTGGATATTATCTTATGTTTGCGTCTACTCGTAGTAACTGTCAAACAAAAGAAACTACCGATGAATCAGATTTAAAAGAAAAGATTAAAAATATAGAAACCAAAATTAAAGAAATAAAAGAAACAAACCAATTCATTGTTCCTCGTAAAATAAGATACACATATACAAATATTTATAATATCAATGTTTTTTCAATTATTAAAAAAATAGAAAATTGTAGAAAAGACTATCTTACTAGGATGAGAGACATAACAAATAAAATAGGATATCTAAAACAAGATAACAATATGCTGAAATGTGAAAAATCACGAAAAATCAAAAAAGCATACAAAAAAAAGAAAAGAATATTAACAACTATTTTATTGCTCAAATCTGCTTTTTCAATTATTGATCAAATATTTCAACAAGAAATTCTATTGGCGGAGGATCGAAAAAAACGAATAGGGAGTAGTTGTTGTTATACTCCACCCAAATCATTAAGAGACACAAATGAGTTTATATCATTTATAATGGATCCTTTTCAATTGTGGAAGCCCGATATGGAAATTACAAGTGAGGACGAAGACGAAAACTATGATACAGATTCTCGTGAAAAAGCACATAAAAATCAATGGTTGAGAAGAAAATCTATACACGATATTGTATGAAAAAATATTTTTAACATTATCTAATTTATGATGACTCTATTTTTTCAACTAGTAAATATAATCTAATTTGTGCGTATGTCACATCACCTGCCTCGTCCTTAATAGGTCTAAGTTTGTCTGTTCCCACTTTTTTAATAGCATTTTTTATTTTCTCTTCTTTTTCCTCTGTTAAATCAAAATAGTCCATGACTATTTCTTCGTCTTCGTAATGTTCGAATATATGTAAAATATGACTTACCACCGTAATTTCCCCAACTCCCATCAGTTTTGCTATTTCTTTTGACGATTTATTTTGTTTATATAACTTGTATACATTATCCCTATTTTTACCGGGCATTTTACTTGGCTTTTTACTTGGCGGACTTTTTGTTTTTTTTACATATTCGTCCATAAACTCAACACAAGGTGTAGTCATAATAAAATCATTTGAAATACCATCAACACTCCACAATTCAGTCATATTTTTGGGACACTTTGCATTAATATTCATAATTACCCTATCATTTATAAAGGAAGTTGGGATCAATCCAAATTTATAAGCTATTTTATTTCTCAAG
>Ga0115000_10004776_pt1 | contig 11010 bp, 2 predicted proteins | sample ArcticOcean_MG_C_6_FD_89690 | JGI IMG/M metagenome (GOLD analysis project Ga0115000, IMG submission 89690) | Marine microbial communities from western Arctic Ocean - ArcticOcean_MG_CB8_128 | ecosystem: Environmental > Aquatic > Marine > Oceanic | place: Arctic Ocean: Canada Basin | collected... | reverse complement strand
CCCTAGACCCTTCGTTAAGAGTTATAACCTTACCATCTACCACGGCCGCGTTAGTTGTTCTTTTTAATGGCTTACTGCTAGCAATTATCGCCCCTTTGAAGTCTATATCAGACTTTATTTTGTATCTTGCTTTTACAGGTATCGCTAAAGAAAATGCGGTAGTACTAGATCCTTTTCTCAAAAAGTGTACGTCTGAGCCATCAGGTATTGACACAGCGTTACTAAGTGTGATCAAGTTTTCTTCAATACTTGTTACGGTGGTATTGTGAGGTATCCCGTAATCAACGTATCTAGTCAACAGCACGGAGCCAATTGCTATGCTTGCGTTAAATTTATTAATAGTTATCTTATTAGATGACTTGCTATTATTACCCCCTTTAATACCCCATGTTGATTGAGTCCCACGCCTTATCAAACGGCTACCAGGGTACATGGCTGGTACAGAAATACTCTGCGTAGGTATTACCCCAAAGTTGGCCGCTGTCTCTGTTATAGGTCTTATAGTAACAGTCTTTATGCCGTGCTGCGTTATCACCGCGTCTCCAAGAGCTTTTGGAATATTAGCTCCAAATGTAGCAGGTTTTGTTTTGCTTGAATTCAAACCAGGTTCTACTACTACATTGTAATAGCAGTTGCTCGTAGAAACAGGTACTTCAACCTGTTGTGTAAATTTGCCATTTGGAGGTATCTCGCTTGTGAGCTTTGCCACACCCGCTTGAAATCTATGGGTTTCAAAATTAAAGTAACTAGAAGGGGTGTAGTCGGTTGCGCTCGTAGCTTTAGTTATACTTAAGTCAAACGACGTTCCTTTCTTACCTAGCAATCGCACATACGTATCCCTAGCGTCATAACCTATATTCCTACTATATAATACATCACTCAGTTCTGCCATCCTAGTATCCGGCTCAACCATCCACGAGACATATCCATTCGCGTTAAATCTAAGATCAATCATGTGAGGCCCAGGGTTTATAAAGCACATGCTACCCACAGGTGTTGCTGTAGAACCCACGGGTGGAGGAGTGTAGAAAACTTTAAGCTTAAACTTCTTTAGCACAAACCCAGAGAAGAGAGTCTCAATAGGAAACGTAGACGTGTCAACCCAATACTCCGTATCACTGGTGTCACCGTATATTATCTGCGTTGTATAATAAGGTTCGTACTCCCCCATTTGAGAGAAAGTTGCTTGAATGTTACTAGCCGTGCTTTCAGTCGCAAAGAAGTAGTGGCTAATCTGGACTCCACCTCCTGGAATTAAATAATGGGGTAAGCATTCGAAGTCGTATTCAGCAACGAGGCTAGTCTGTCCATCAGTTACATAACCCTCATGCTGTATAACATTATTAATGCCAGTAAGGTGTGCGTGAGTAAGCGGTACGGCGCCACTAGTGTAAGGCGCTAGGTAAGTCGTAGCATCTCCTGGATAGCTCATAGTACCACCCTCTTCATATTGTGGATCATTCTCAGGGAAGTAAGCCACTTGTGCCTGGGTTATATCGGTTTCCACTATATCGGTACCCGAGTTGTATACAGTGTAAGATTCATTAGCTAAACTAGCTTGATCTGTTATATCATAGATCATAGCCGGTTTAGTCATCGGACTCAATATGCGAGGATGTCTTACGTGGAAACAAACCTTTCTGCTTTGTATACTAGGTGGATCTTCTTCCTCCTTAGGTACCGTTTCGTCTATGTCAAGATACCAAGTATCGTCTGCCGTTGGCCATGTTGCAGCAGAGTTAAACTGAACTGCAATACTCACTTTATTATCCGCAGTTCCAGGTGTACCTGTATCTAAAACTGAAACGGCAAGAATATCGCTTGTATCATCGGGATCTATATTTAAAGAACCTTCCGGAGTGTTGACATAGTGTGCTGAAGTAATTTGTGTCGAACCCCAAGAAGATTCAGGGCCTATAGAAAAATTAGTCGCAGTTAATAATGCTCCAGTCGGGTTTCCATCGGCATCAAAAGGGGATATCTCAAGCGTGACTAGTTCGCCAGCGGCATTAGTCGGGATGTCACCGCCGGCTTCAACCTCAATGGTCTGGGATGTACATACCCACCTAGTTGCATCTTCGGCTAGATCTGCAGCTGTATCCCACTCTCCACCGGTTGAATCATCACCAACATAGCTGGATGTAGTATTGTTAGCTATAGTCAAGCACACTATATTACCTTGAGTCGAATCCCCGTGGCTTATACTTGCTAGTCCAATACCTTGAACAGATGATTCTTTTTCATCAATATTAGACGATGTTACATCACAATGAGTTCCGTGTGTTGTTGTAGCCCCGCTAGGATATCCGTAGTATTTATTTTCTTTATCTTTAAAGTAAGTGTTAGTGCACTCCTGAAGATTTGTGTTTACCTCAGAGGCGTACCACCCAGACACGTCTGGAGCTAAATTAAAGTATTCACCATCAGTGATGGTGTTTGCCGTAAGTCCGCTGTTCGAACTGTAATTACCAGTTAACCAGCTAGAAGTTGCCTCGGTGTCAAAGTTAGGTATTTTCGCTATGCTGCCCTCGTAGTTAAGAGACATAAAGCTTTTAACTAAATTTGGTTGATCATTAAATAAAACGGTAATGTCTGATGTCCCTTGAACACCATAGAAATTATTTCTAGTAGTGTTGATATGGTGTTCGTATAAACTACCATCACTAAATGTGTAGTAGTTGTTATTTAAACTAACACCTTGTTGCGGGTGGAAAGACTTAAAGCTGGACCAACCTTTAGCTAACTCACTGTACGACGCCGTGGTTTGCTCGTAGGGATTTGGGAAGTTTCTATTGTATTTTTTGTAAACACTTAAGTTAAACTCCTTCTTTCTCTCGTCATAAGTACCTATGCTTCTCCATACATCCGAGGCAAATAGATCACCAAAGTGATCTTTCATACCAACATCAGATATAACGCGTATACCGTCGCCTTGATTACCTAGGACTAAAACTTTACCGCGAACTACATCTGAAAAATAAGTGTTATTCGGTGTTACGGTTAAAGACTCTGGGTTAGTGGATATACCAAATTCCCCTACGTATGGGGTTGTATCACCGACAACCTTGTTGCTAGCGATCAACTGCGGGTTCCCATCAGCGTTATATAAAGCGTCTTTATTTGTTACCCCGCGAAGGATCTTATTTTCGCAGAACATAAGTAACCTAGTATCTCTGTTTAATAAGTTCTGTATACTACCGTATACTGGGTTTAAGTCTTTAGTTATTTTCTCAGCCGCGATAAACTGATTCAAGTCATTAATACCTGAAGTGGAGTTGTATATACCAGACCAAATAAGTCCGTGTTCTCTTCTCTCCTCAGTAACCTGCTCAGCTAAGACAGTGGAAGCTTTAACACCGTTATCTACCTGAGCTGCATTGTAATCATCACGTATTCTATCTGACTCAACTCCATTACCAAAGCACCAGCAGTTACTCCAGTCTAACCAATGCTTTTGGTTTGCCATGTGCTGAGAGGCTATATTAGTGTCGCTGTGCAAGGTTAGCGTGGTGCTACCAACCTGAACCTGTCCACCGGGCTCGTTTATGTGCCCTGTTAACGAATAGCTTTTACGCTTTGTAAATACAATGCTGTCATTATTTCCTAATTGAGTACCAAGCGCTATTCCCGGGGTAAACGTTATAGTTCTATCTTCAAAACCGGTTACTGTGTGTTCGTTAAAACCACCATCTGCACTAGGTACCCTAAATTTAGTTCCACCATAACCACCTTGCTGTATTGGTAGATACTCTTCGTTAGTGCTGTTGTTTAGATTCAACGGCATCAACCCACTAGCTTGGTAGTATATATCTATGTCAACGCTTTCTTTAGGTTCAGTCTCCCATATACCTGGTTTATCCGTAAATTGACCACCGCCAGATGTATCCGAGAATGGGGCTAGTATCTGTATATTATCAAAGCTTGTGAAGTCGTGATTCAACGCTCTCATCGTAAGGAGATTGTTTTCATCAAGGACTCCGTGTGTCTCAATTTCGTAAGCGGGGTCAGCCACTATCGCACCGTCTTCATTTAGCATATACCCACCAGTACCTGTTATAGGGCTATACTTAGCGTTATATGATCCTATCGCACCTCCTCCGAAATCCGTTGTGGCCCTAACGGCTATTGTCCACCTTTGTCTTAAATTACCGGACTCGTAGACTCTTTTAGCGTTCTCCCCATCATTATCCTCGGAGGGTCTATAGTTTCTTATACCCCAAACTCCATCTTGAGGATTAGTACCAAATTCAAAAACCACGTTGTTATTGTAGCCCTCTGCGTTTGGGCTCCCAGTTTCAAGTAGAGTGGGAAATGGTATATCTACAACTTCGTATACCACGCTATCCGGGTCGTTACTAAACTTAAATTTCGTGTTGATTTGAACTAACGCGTTTATAAATGTAGTTGCTGCTGCGAAATCAGTGTTGATCTCCGCCACCTCTTCACTTGTAATACCGCTAAATTCATTTCCACCATCGCCGCCAGCGATATAGAACACTTCACTTATCCTATGTATTATACCGTTACCGTTGTTGTTTACATTGCTACTCCCGCCCCCACTACCAAAATCTGAACCCCCATTATTAGTTCCATCTCCCCATATGTTAGGGGTCGAAGAACCCTTCCCCATACCAGACCAAGAGATGTCCATAAAAGAGACGCCTGGGTGGTTAGGTGAACTCCATATACCTCGGCTAGGCTGGCCACAGCCTAACTTTGTATTAGCAGCGTGAAGTAAGCCATCAGGATAACCGTAGTCAAAATCGTGAGGTTGTGGACCCAGTGTACCTGCAAATATTCCACCAGGGTTAGAGAAGTCAAAGTTAGGATTTCCATCCCCATCGAAAAAGTCACCTACCGCTGTACCACCGTAAGAATTGTTTATACCTGGAAATGCAAACTGCTCAAAGTTACCGTTAGTATAAGAGTAGGCCGTACATGCGTCTATAAAGAAGCTACGCTGAGGCATAACGTGGTTTCTCCAAAAGTCTCTAGCCTCACTATTAACAGCATCGTTAACCGCTATGTAAGGGTTACCGCCTAAATCAGCGGTACTAGACCCTTCAGGTGGGTTCCATTGATAAAGCGCACCTCCATTACCACCAGTCGCAGAGTGGTGCCAGTGTTCTGTAGGATGAAAAGCTGTACCAGCTACGCTCCGCACCCCCGTTGAAACATTATAAGCATCATACTGCGTTAGAACCGACACTCCTGGATTACCCGCGTAGTCGGCCGCTATACCGTTATAATAATCCTCATTGGAAAATCTTATCTGATGCACGTCAGTAGAGCTTAGTGTTCCGAATTGGGCGTTGGCAGAGGTAAACCCGTTGTTGTTTATATACCCAAGACTTTGAGAGTCTACAATAGTATACTGGATGTCTTGATTTGCTAGTACGTACTTCTCTAGAGCATCGTCTTTATATATCTTAACGAAAAACTTACCATCAAATTCCGGTTTGTTTTCAACTTCGTGTTCTATTATCTCCATAGATATACCATCTATAGCTCCTGCGAAAGTATCGTTTGTTGAAAGAAAAGCCGCTTCTTCTCCTATACGCCCTACAAGGCTTAGCCTAAAAGTACCCCCATCGAGTACCACTCTAGATATTTCATATTCTTCGGTTCTTTGCCCATTACCATAAAACCTAAGTTTAATGGTATCTGGAGTAAGGATCTGCAATTCACCATACACCGCTTTAAACTCTTCCGCGTCTACTACAATATAACTAGCGTCCTGGAATGGAAAACCATTACCACCCTCACCTATAACACCTGCTGCAGCCGGGCCGTTATATATCCTACCTAAGCTTTTCTTTACTGTTTTTATGAAGTCTGGCGCTTCGTTTTCTATAGCTAATATTCTGTATCTTGCTTTTTCCTTCACGGCTTCATTCGTACCGTGTGCTTTTTTAAGAACAATAAACGTCTCGTCGTCTAGCTTGTTTCTGTCTGATGAAGGGAACGACAACCAAATGTTTCCATCAAAAGCCTCGTACCAGCGGTCCATAGCCATAGTGTAATACTCCACCGAGGTCTCTTTAATATACCATGACATATACTCCGCCCAGCTTGGGTGTGTTACAAACTTAGGATCGAGCTGACATGTTAATCTGTTTCTAGTGTCTGACGCGTCTTTCAATACTGTCACTGTCGATGACTCGTGAGTTAGTACAGGCGTCTCTCTACCGTACCCATCACTAAACACAACACCAGCTTGGTACTTCCGCATAGTTTTAACTGATGGATAAGCCCACTTTCCTTCCGGGAAGTAGTATTCATCACCTATTTTATCCCCCTCATACCCAACTTTTATAATAGGGTTTTTAGCAATATGGAAGTTCTGCAGGTAGTTACCATATATAATCCTATTAGCAGAAACTTCTTGAGCCAAAGCTTGCCTTGGCACGTTGTCGTATGGACGTAGTATTTGGTTAGAAGGTACTACAGCATGAATCATATCCGTACTTATAGTAAAAGTTCCTCTATGAGATTGGTTGACTAGACTATCTGGCCATACTATCCCAAGTTCATCGCTTTCTTTCTTTAAAGTTTTTACGGTGTATACATTTGCTCTACCAGCTTCTTTATACAGTATATCTATCTCAACAACATCTTGAGGCATGATGTCCTCGTCGTGGTGGTAATACCTAAGCCTCAGTGATCTCAACTGGTTAACCATACCTAAGTTATAACCCTTCTTAGGGAAATACTCGTATTTATCAGGTAAAAAAGCTATTTGAGAGAATGGTGCAAAAGGGGAGTACTCTCCATCTTGGTACTTATATCTATAAGAGAACCTAGGAAACCTATTTTCAAACATAGGTCTTTTGTCTTCCAATCTAACATACCATGGGCCCCAACCTAATTCGGTGTAATCCACGGGTTGTTCATCTTCGTCAAAGGACGACATTGGGGTGTTTGGGCTTATGCTTAGTATATCTAGCTGAAATGGACCGTTAATAATATTATTTGGATCACTTATGGGAGAACCAACGACCTCCGCTCTAATGAGATACCCCGCGGACTCGTTCGCTGAGTTGGTTATAAGTTCCTCATCAGATATTAATATAATATCGCCTTCTTCGAGGTGGATATTGTTGGCAAACCAAATCCCTCCGTCTACATTTCCGAAGCTGTTTTCAGTGGTATAAAGCTCACCTGTAGCGGGGTTTGTCCAAGACCAATCTCCCCCGGCTATAACCCCTGAAGTAGGATTCTCTATACCATCGTCGTTAACTCTCTTAACACCTGTTCTATACATCTCTAACTCTAGAGGTTGAGTGGGTGCTTTTCGTATTACCGTAATATGCTCTTCAGTGGTGTATACAGGGCGCGTGTTAATTGAGTTAGTCGCTATCCTATATCTAGATCCAGCATCGTTAGGATCTGCTACAAGAACCTTGTCCTTTACTAATCTTGTGTGGAAGTAGTCATTGTCACCAAAAAATATCTGCTCGGAGTTTGTTGCGTCTAGCTCCACTGATCCTCCAGTACCCGCTATAGATCTTTGTATATTTATTTTCTTTGGCTCAGAATAGTTGTCTGTCCAAAATAGAAAACTATCTAGTATATTGATACCAGTTATGAGACGCTCCTTATCAAATTTTAGTACTCTGTCTGCTTCGAATTCAACAACAAAGTTATCACTCAACCCATGGGGTTTGTTTACTGTGACTTGCCATAAGTTTAGTGGGTTACCATCGTCACCGGCTGAAGTATTATACGTAACACTTACAACTCTTAATTCATCTAAAGGTGCAACGACTTGCTGCTGCCCAGCTGCCTGAGTTAAATCAAGAGCTGTAACTGACATCCCAACTCTTACACCGGGTGGAACGCCAGATTCACCAGCTTGAGCCGAGATGTGAAATGTTGTTGAGCCCTCTATGTAATCAGCCATAGAGGTACTTGCCTGAACATCTGTATAAACCTTAAATATATCTACAAAAACGTATCTATGAACGTTGTTAGTGGTGTCGTACTCAAGAATATAATCTTTAGCTACATTATTCGTTACACCTAGGTTAGCGGTGGCCCCAAAGTAACTTGTATCTACATCGACGCTACTAAGATCTCCACCAGAAACAAGGTAGTATATTCTGTCTGTACTAGCATCGGCAACAGTTCCAACAACAGACGCTAAATTATGTGGGCCTAGCATATTGTATGCCTCTGCCCCCATTACCGCTGTAGTAGTAGTATAGTTAATAACGTTTTCTAAAGAAGATGTGTTTTGCAACACGTTATTCCTCTCCGTGTTACCGAACAAAGTCTGCACGGTGCCAACCTCAGAGCCCTCTGACGTAGCCACTTCAATGTTTGTCGCGTCTCTGTACTGGCCATTAGGAACGATACGCTCGTCCATATCTTTGTTCATCTTGGCTTGAGAAAATATTCTCTTTAACTCTGACATACTCTAGTGTTTAATTTGCTTAGAACTTCCTCTAAGGACTTGAGTTAACTCTTCTAACTTGATGTTAGATAATCTAATTTTAGCTTTCCTTGTTTCCGCGAATCTCTCTTTTTTAATCTGTGCTAACAGTCCAGCGGGAGAATCTTTACGAGCTAGTAACACTCCGTAGAGCATATGCTTGTATATAGCTTCTTCTGCCAGTTTGGGTACCATACTTTGAGTGAGGTCTATAGACGCGTTTGTTGCGCTCGATGGAGATAATCCATCGCTGATGTATCTTAAGACCACTGTTTTTCCAGCTATGTTAGAGCTGAAGTGAAACTTACCAGAACTGTTATCTATAAAGAAAGATCCGTTTATCTGAGCGTGTTGAGGGTCTATGCCATATCTAGCACCGATTAAATTACCGTATTCATCATCCACGTTGTCAGCGTCCACGGAACCTATGTCTGAGCTTGTATTACTTTGGTAGCTAGCATTAGTGTCGGAAGAGTCTCCATCCAATAACACTTCATCGGATTGAAGATCCCAACCACCCCAATCCTGCACACCTTCCATGACCGCTGGATCTGTAACGTTATTAGGGTTAGATGTCTTACTTGTAGGGTATATAATTCTTTCAATACCATTGCTATCACTCCACGATAGCTTGACATAGTTAACATAATCCAGAGGCATGACTAATACTAGGGTAGAAGGTATCTCTACCTCCCAGTCTTTAGTTGACTTAAGTGTGTCATAACTTAGTTCTTGCAGCGAGCGTGTTGCGTGAAAGTTTATATCATTAAGCACTACACCTTCACAGAGTTTACCTTTACCAACGTAAGACGCTACAAAAGAATCTATGATTTCACTTAGCGGTATATACCTATAACTACCATGGTCGCCACCGGTACCGTAGTAAACTGGTTGTGCGTCTCTTAATATACCCATTTAATTATATGTTTTGAAGTTGTTGCTCAGCGGCTTGTTTTTGACTTGCCACTTGTACTAAACCAGGCTTGTTAATAAGTATACCTGCAAGTTCTAGAATTCTAGTGACTAAGGTGTCTTCCTCTGCTTTGTGCAGTTCGAAGTTTACAGCAACGCTAGCATTATATAAGGCTTTTTCATTTACCACTACATAAGCCCAACTGGCTTGAACAGGTACTCTAAAGCATTCCACTCCAACCCCTGCATCTATGGGGGTACCGCTACTGGCATACACCAATATATCCCTGCCTGTTAGTAGATTGTCCGTATATATAGGACCTTGCATTGCCGTTGTGGAAATATGTCTAATTGACCTTGCGAACCAGTAGGCTTCGTTTATGGCAATTTTTTGACATACCTGATTGTTGTAAAATACCCTCCCAGTTTGAAAAACATCACACTGTTCCACTCCCGCTGGTACTATCGCAGGGAAAGTGTGGCCATCAGTAACTATCTCGACACTTTGAAATGGACCTAGTTTCTGGCTAATCAATTCACCAATATCTGTCTCGTCAACTTCAATTTTCCGCTCGTCTTCCTTTCTATCTCTAATGTTCTTTGAGTAAAAGTAAGATTCAAATATTGAAATTTGAGCTTGGTTGGCCAATAAGTTAAACTCTTGTGGAGTAATATAACCACGTTGCTCTTTATTCGCAAGGGCTAGTACTCTTTGATATACTGTGTCTACACTTATTGCCATAATTCTTTTTATGTTTCATGGTATGAAAGACCCCCTGTATTGGGGGCCTTTCTACCTATGGATGATTATTATTGTAATCGTTTCTCTATATTGGAGTATATCTCCATTCCTTCATCAGTCTTAAACCAATGCGCTAGCGCTGTATAAGGATGTTCATCAAAAGGAACAATCATCACCTTGCGCCCGTTTGATCCCCAGATAAAGTTCCGTTGATCCGATGATAGTCTTAGTATCCCAGCTTCAACAGCTTTGATACCAAAGTTCCTAAGCATCACGTTGTCGTCATCGGCGAGTTCTAAGAACAGTTTAGGGTTGTTACGTGCAAATACTAGTAAATCTCTTTTAAGCTCCTTAGAACTCAACTCTGATACACTAGAGCCAACCTCCACACGCATGATAGCTTCAGCCATGTCTATGTCTACGTTTCGTGCTGCGACTAAAGCGTCAACTTGCATGTTAAGCACATCGATCTCTTCCTCAGCTATTTTTGCTGGTTTAAACTCTTCGTATAAAGTATCTTTGTGAGGGTGGTATAAAGTAAGTAGTTTTTGTAAAACTGTTTTTTCTTTAGGTACAAACAAACTGCCAGATCTAAAAATAATGTGCTCAAGTCTTTGATCACCTTTCATTTCATCTACAAACGTTGTCGTTTGATTTTGGCAATACTTGAGTTCTCTTTCGTATCCTTTTTCTTCGTCAAAATGATATATGTTAGCAGCTTTGATCGATCTAGAGAGTGGCTTTTTTCCACCTTTTAATAAATACATCCTATCTTTAATCTCCCACTCGTTAGATGGTTTTAAACGTTCTCTAGCTTTTGGTTCTTCATAGTGTTGAACTGGAGTTTCCTCTAGTACAACGGTTTCCGTGTGAGGTTCTTGAACCTCTACTTTTTTTGTTTGCTTTTTAGCCATAATATAAT
>Ga0115000_10004775_pt1 | contig 11011 bp, 6 predicted proteins | sample ArcticOcean_MG_C_6_FD_89690 | JGI IMG/M metagenome (GOLD analysis project Ga0115000, IMG submission 89690) | Marine microbial communities from western Arctic Ocean - ArcticOcean_MG_CB8_128 | ecosystem: Environmental > Aquatic > Marine > Oceanic | place: Arctic Ocean: Canada Basin | collected... | reverse complement strand
TCCAATGGGAACCGCGAGGAACAAGTATAAAAACAGCTGGATTGAAAGGATGAATAAAAGAGGCTTGACGTTTTACGCGTACGATCACCAAGGCGCCGGGAGGAGCGAATGCGCGAGAGGATGCAAGGCATTCATGGAACGCGAATCGGATTTAGTGGAGGATAACGCGCGGTTTATGAAACTCGTGCGAGAGAGGCACTCTGGTGGGAATGTTAATACTAATGATGATGAGAATACTACTCGCGGTAGTCGAAGAGGGAGTCGAAATAGAAACGGGAGTAGCGGCAACAACGGCGGTAGAAAGAAAGTGTTCGCGGCGGGCGTTTCGATGGGCGGGTTCGTCGTCGCGAGAGCGGCTATCGAGTATCCGAAGTTATACGCCGACGGTGTCGTTTTATTGTGTCCAATGCTCTCGTTGAAAAAGCTGCGCGCGCACGCGTCGAACAGAATCATTCTGAAAATCTTGCGCTTGTTCTCTATATTCACCCCGACGTGGGAAGTTGGCAAAACACACAAGAACAAAAAGTTCCCGCTCTGTCAAAAAGAGATGGAAGACGACCCGCTCTGTTGGCCGTCCGGCGTCCGAGGCATTCGCGCGAGAACGGCATCGGAGTGCTATTTCGGCACCGTGCGCTTAAACAAACCGGGCGTGATTGAAAAGTTCACCCATCCGGTCATCGCGTTCCACTCGGTCGAAGATCCCATGACGGATTGTTCCGGTTCCGAGTCCTTCATCGAGCGCTGTCGATCGAAGGATAAAACCATGGTCAGGTGTTCAGATGCGTTTCATCACGACTTGCAGCACGTCAGCGGGTACAGCGAACCAATCGGGGAGGAGATGTGCCAGTGGCTCGCGAAACGAGCGTGAGCGAGCGAGCGATGGATGACGTATATATCATCACATAGAAAACATGTATAAAAAAAAGAGAGCAGAGAGAGAGAGAGTTACGCTGAAAAGTGTGACGGTGGTGATATCGCGCGACACGTGATACCAACGCGCTTTTCCCACCATCCTTCGTCCACTCTTACGCGAGTAGTCTTCTCGTAAACTTGTACGGTAGTGAACAAAAATAGCATTTAGGAGAGAAAAGTTCTTCACACACACTTCCTCATTTTAAAAGAAACAACGCACCACCCGCTCTCTGATACTACTCCTCTACTAAATCTACTCCTACTCGCAAAACGCACAGAGAGAGAATCTTTTCTTTGAAATGAACAACCCCAAGAAATCGACTTTGAGTTAACTTCGAGAGAGAGAGAATAATGAAACAATCTTCTCTCGTCGTCCTCTTCTTTGTCGCATCCATTCGCGGAGGAGGAGGAGGAGTTTCCTCCGTCGTCAGCGCCTTTACCGAGGAAGGTTTCAGCGCTGAAAGAAGAAGGGATGCATGTCCGGCTTTGTTCTCCGGAAAAGACTGCGCGGAGGTGAAAACAAACCTCCCGGAATGCGTCGACGGCGCGTTCAATGGAAAGTGGATTTCTTTACACCGAAACGTGGTGCGTTTTCCCCGAGAAGGAGGAGAAAGGGACGAAGACGAAGACGTGAACGACGATACAACAAACGCTCATCGGGAGGACTATTGGCGCGTACCGCGAGATATATCGGAAGAAACTGCGTCGTTACTTCCCGAATTTGATATATTTGGGATGGGTAATAGAGGGAACGACGAGTATTCTTCGAACGCCGCGGCGGCGAAGTCGTGCGCGCTCGTCTCCTCCGCCGCGAGCATGTCGGGGTCAAATCTCGGCGCGGAAATCGACGCGAACGAAATTGTGGTCAGATTTAATAACGCGCCTACGAGAGGTTACGAAGCGGATGTAGGAAAGAAGACGAGTTTTAGATTAACGAATGCCATCTTTCAAGGGTATCGAGAGAATGAAAAAGAGGCGGTGTTGGCGAAGTGGTGCCAAGATAAAACGAGTCGCGTGCCGTGCGGTAAACGCGAAGAGTTGACGAGTTTGATCGACAAGAAAGCGCACGCCGTGAACCCGCGTTTTTTTGAGTACGCTAATTCGAGGTATTTTCGAAAGCTCGGCGAACATCCGACGAGTGGCATGGTGATGACGTTGCTCCTGTTGCATAGGTGCGAAAAAGTCACGCTGTACGGATTCAACGGGAAAGGATTGAAAAGCTGGTATTACCCGAAGAGAAGGAAAGGTGAAAATGCACCGAAAAAGAAAGAATGGTTGAGAGAGAAGCGGTGGACGGTAGAAGGAGATTGGATATACGCCAAATCATCGAGTGTGGACGGTATGGAAGACGATCCACTCAATCGAGAAAGAGAAGACTTATTAAAGGAGAACGCGGAAGAAAGTACCGGAAGGCGACGAAGAAGACAAGGAAGACGACGCCGCTTCTCTCGCTCGGCATACTCGTCGTCGTCGTCGTCCTGGAACCTCCTCTCGTCTCGCGTTCAGCGCAGAGGTCTTCTCCTCGCGAATACCAACAATAGAACGAGCGCTTTGCCTCTCCATCCTCCTGTTCTTTTCCATAGTAGTAGTAGTAATAGTAGTAGTAGTCGCAGCAGCAGCAGCAATAGTAGCAGCAGTAGTAGTAGTGGTAGCAGCAGCAACAACACTAGCAGCAGCAGCAACAACAACAACGGCGAAGAAAAAGAAGAAGCGCGAAAGAAGAACGGCGCAAAAGACGAGGAAAATGTCGAGCGCGGCGGAACCACCACCACCACCACTCCTCCTAAACAACAACAACGAAGATCGCTTCTTCACGCCGTCAAAGCCGAGAGAGCGTGCGTGCGCCAGTTGCAGTTACTCGGGTTTCTCGAAGAAGTCGACGCGTAAAAAGAAAGGAGTCAGTCGCTCGTAGTATTCGTATGCTTAATTTAATTGAACACATTCGAATATTTTTAGGGGGGGGAAAACGATCCTCAATTTTGCGCACAAATTCCCCACTTCCGAAACGACTTTGAACGACAACTTTTCTAGGATGCTGAAAAAAATAGCCATCTTCACCTTCCTGGGCGCATCATCTTTGTCCGTCAGTTTTGCGGTCAAGTGCGTTTGATTTATCTCTCTCTTTCTCTCTCTTTCTCTCTCTGTTCTCGAAATTGAATGTCAACTGACGCGTCCTCTCTTTTTCCAATTCTCTCTGAACAACAACAACTCGCTTGATGATAGGTTTGGCCAAGACTTCACGGACACGTTGCACAAGAAACCAGAACCTTTGAAAGGTCCAGAATACTCTCTTGACGACGAAGGGACCGGGTTGTTCGCGGACGACATGCAGCAAGCGTTCGCGCACGGATTGAAATGCGGGTCGTGCTTTGCCGTCCTGAACGAGACGAAGGCGATGTTGACCGATATCGTGGACGAGGCCGGAGGAGAGGCAGAGTTGACGAGAGAGGAGATGCTGGAGAAGTTGTTGGAAAAAGTGGACGAGGAGGATTTGTGCGATCAGATTGGAGATTTGTACGGGGTGAAGTACGAGGACGGGTTGACGTTGGCGAAAGCGTGGGAGGCGCTCGTGACGGCGTCCACGCTGAAGGAGAAAGTGGCGAAAATGGATTTGAACGATAAGGGTGTGGTTTTGGAGAAAGGGGACATTGGGAAGCACGCGGTGTCGGTGTTGGCGGACGCGAAAGCACACATAGATTTTGGTTTGCACGGGAGAGATACGGTCGTGAAATTGGAGCAAGGCGAGGCGGAGAGGTTCGATCCGAAACGATTGGCGTATCACATTTTCAAGCAACACGAAATCGAGGACAAGGATTTGTCGGAGACGGATAAAGAGAGCATACGAGAGAGAATTTTAACGCACCCATGGTCGAGTAAGAGGCAAAAGATGGTTTTGGGAATGCAATGCGAAGCGATGGTGAAGAGCGCGACCTTTAAGGATTTGGTGAAATTATTTATGATTGACGAGGAACACCACTGGCAAAGTTGTGCCGGGACCGGCGCGTGTAAGTGGAAGGGTGGAATTAAAAAAGGAGATAAGATGGTGAATGAGCACGAAGAGTTGTAAAATGATTATGAGTTTTTGGCATTTGTATTATACTTACTTTCATTTATGCGCACGTTACAGTTGTGTGTAAATCAAACTTTTAGGAACCGCCACTCGTAGTTGTCGTACTTTTGCATCGTCACGATAATCTTCCTCTTCTTAGCGATGACTCTTACCGACGATCGTTCGGGGATGATTGTTTTGTACAGTTTCGGTAAAAACACTCTGTACGCCGCTTTGGCGCACACGGCCCAAATCTCAAACGCTTGCTCCAAAAATTCCATCTTGACGTTTTCGCTCTCGATTTCCTCAGGGAGAATAAAATAGATTTTGATTTGAAAGCCAACGTCTTCGTGAGAGTAGGTTTGTAAATCAACTCGCGGAAAGTTTTCGGACGGGAGGAGTTTGGAGACGTCGATGATGCCTACTTTTTGCCACAACACGGGAGGGAGTCGCGGATTTTTCGTCTTGTTGGTTTTCGATTTGTCCTCCAAAGCGTTACCCTTGTTTGGCGTTTTTGAAGACGACGACGTTTTCGTGTCTGATGCGAATGTTCGTAAACCAATCTCGTACGGGTTCTCCGCGCGCATGCGAAGGCTTTGTTTGTGCGCCTTCGTGGAAATTGCGGCTATTTCTTTACCGGCCGTTCGATATCCCAAAGGCAGAGACGCCACCGGGCCGACGTGTAACGCCGCGTATCGTCCAGAGACGAAAACTGAGCATCTAGGCCATCGACACCCGCCTTGCTCTTTCGCCAACGATACTTCGTTTGGTCCGTGTTCCCAGGAAAGAGCCGTTTCTACTAGTTGCGGGTACCCGTTGAAATAATTTGTTTTCGGAAGCGAAGAGAGTAAAGGATCGGTCTCGGCGGAAACGGCGGTACCGCAGCAAATCCAAATTTCGTCAAACACTTCAACTTTGGGCGTTTCGTACGATGCTTCCTCGACTGTCATCGTCAACGCTTGAAAATCATCGTCGGCGTCGACTTCGATGATAGTTCGCGCGCGTTTCGCCGCGAGCTCGCGTTTGGCTACATCGGTCAGTTCAATCGTCGTCGAAAACTGCTTCGTCGTTTCGTCAAAACCGATGGACACGATCTCCGCTTTCTCTACCACACGAAGTTTTGGTGAACTATCATCTTGTTCTGTCGATGAATTTGTCTTCTTCTTTGATGCGACCGAGTGACTTCTCACGCGCTTCCACGTGACGCCGTTAATCGTTCCTCGCTCTTTCGCTTCGTCTATGAATTTTGCGCGGTACTCAAAATCTTCGCTGGTATGGAACGGTCGCAACCCTTTCGCGCCGAAGTACTCCGGTTCCACGTCAAATTCGCGTCTTTTGAAACTTTTTCTGTGTAAAAGCGTGACGGATTTCACTTTACTATTTTCCACCGCCCCGGACGCAACCGATGCCGCCGTCATGCCTCCGCCTACTACCAAAAGCCGCTTCCCGTTTAACGTACCCTCGGGATCGAATACGTTTATCGACTCGCTCGTTTTCACCCGACCATTCCCACCATCTTTCACCATGAACGCTTTCAATTTTTCCAGAACCACCGCTTCTTTCCTCGCGCAACACACCACTACCTGCGCGGCGACGAACTCTTTCCCTCCTTTCGTCTTCGCCAACATCCCGCCTCGTTTCAACAACCCGGGATATTCTTCGTTCGCTTCAATCTTCCTCAAATTCACCACCTCATCCTTTACAATCGGCACGGATTTTAAAATCCCGCCGTCCTCGTCGCTTTGAATCTTTGTCGCGCACGCCTCGGCGTACAACCTTGTCGACGGCAACGGCGCGAACTTATCGCTCCCAGAATACGCCAGTTCCTCGTTCCTCCCCATCCTCGAGCTGAAACTTTGAATCGCCATGGAACTGCTCGCAAACGGCGTTTGCGTGATTGGATACCGCACGTGCGTCATTCCCAAACGCATCGCGCGGTCAGCCCAAGATTCCAACCACCCTCCGAATCGATCGACGACGAGCGACGCGCGTTGACGGTTTTCCGGGAAATGCGTCAACGTTGTCAATCCGCATCTCCCGGCGCCGATAAAAAGTAACGGGTAAATGTCTTTTTTCGCCATCTCCGACGACGAGATGAAGAATTCCTTCTCGTCGAGCAAGCCGTCGTTGGAAGAAGAAGACATTTCCTCTCCTCGCGTTCGTCTCGTTACCTTCAGAATCCACTCACTCCGGCTTTAATATGCAGACAAGACGTCTGATCTCGGTCTTTTTTTTTTTCGAGTAGCAATTTTGAGCGTTTTTTTATATTTTTTTCGAAAAAAAACAAGAAGGCGAAAAGACACCCAAAAGAAGAAGAAGAAAAGGTTGGAATTAGTAATATTAACGCTCTACTACGTAAACGTGTGTTCTCTTTCAATTAAAAACAACTTTATCTCTTCAAAATCTATTATGTATACAAATAATACGAAAGAAGTCTTCTTCGTCTTCTGACTCTGACTCTCTCTCTCTCTCTGTTTGTTACCGTGTATATTTTATCTCTCGTCGTCGACGGGGATGTGGCTATGATGTAAGTACTATCTCTCTCTCTCTCTTTTATATAATATTAAACAGACTTGATCTTCAACCCCAAACCTTTCATGGTCATTTGATACTTCGCCGGATCTTCCTTCGCCAAATACTTTTGTAATCGCCCGCGTCGGCCGAGGAGTAACTTCAATCCTCGTTGCGTGGAGTAATCTTTTCTGTTCGCTTGCAAGTGCGCGGTTAAGTTTTCAATGCGCTTGGTGAGCAAGGCGATTTGTAAGGAGGCGGAGCCGGTGTCGGAATCGGACTTTTTAAACTCGGAGAGCTCGTCTAAAGATGGGCGCGAGTTTTGATCCTTGGCGACGATTCGCATTTGAATTTTACGGCCGGAGGAGGAGCGGACTGTTTCGTTTGATGATGATACATACATAATAAAGAGAGAAATGGGTTAGCGGCGGTCACCACATTGGGCGGCTTTTTGAGGTTTTCACCAATGCGCGCGATTTGTTGCAACGGGTTTGTCTGTATTCGCGAACGAGTATGCGCAGATCAAACCCGAGAAATGCGCGGTTGAATACCCTCCGCGTGCGTTTCGAGCGTTTTCGCGTCCGTTTTTTTCTCCATCGAAAGCGCGACTTCGTTTCCGCGTTGAATCATGAGGTCTGAAGACACGCACGCCACACCGTGGATAAAATTCACAACATTTAAGCGGCGATTCATTTAAAAAAAAGAGAGAGACACGCGACGCGACTTACCGGAAGAGGAGGACACCTGCGCGGTGCCTCGAACAAAGCTACTCTGTTGCGTTAAAGAAAACATTGTTTGCGTTAAGTAGTGCGCGGTCGAAAAGCTGTGTAAGAGAAATGTCGCGTTATGCGTTTATTTGTGTCCAGAAAGCTGTCAAATTTCTTCATTTTTTGCAAAAACGTTTTTTTTTATTTCAAACAAAAATAAAACACATTTGAACATCTTTGTGTTGTTGGTTTTTGATTACTACTTCTACGCATCGATTGAGGGAGAAATTAAGAAGAGTTCTTCGCGAGAAGTACGCTGCTAGAAGGGCTTTCGTGATGCTCAGTCCAGTGAGCAAAGTGATGGAAAGCCAAAGAGAGGAAGGAAGGAGGAGAAGGAGCGATTTGTTATCCAATCATTTAGTCATCGACGCGGTAAAAGACGGTTCGGACGGGGTGAAACACGCGAAACATTTCTACATCGATCCCAGAAGTCGCTTTAAGTTTTGGTGGGATATTGCGAGTTTAGTGTGCGTCGGGCATTCGGTGATTGTTTTGCCGTTCGCGTTGGCGTTTTTACGGTTCGATGGTAACGAGGAAGAGCCGATGTATTCCAAGGCGATCGGGTACTTGGTCGATGCGTTCTTTTGGCTGGATATTGGCGTGACATTTTATTCGGCGTATTATTCGAGCCGAGGGACATTAGTGGTTGATTTGAAAGTTATTCGCGAGCGGTACGTCAAGACGTGGTTGGCGTTAGACTTGTTGGCGGTTTTCCCGTTCGAGATTTTCGTTCGGTCGCAATACTCGAAGAACGCGGATTTGTTAAAACTGACGCGGTTGTTGAGGATTACGAGAGTGGTGAAGTTTTTAGAGTCGAGGTACCAAAGTTTGCACGAATCCGCGAGATTATATTCTCGTGCGGTGAAAATACTCCTATTTTTGGTGCTTTCGTTTCATTGGATCGCGTGCGCGTGGCACAGTTTGTGTTCAGCAGGGGCCGACGAGTGGTGCACGTCAGAATACGTGCACTTGCACGAAAACGTGTCGTTGCAATACGCGGCGGCGTACCAAGTCGCTACTTCGATTATCCTTTCCAACGACCCTTTGCAGACGTATTCTTCACCGGGGAGCATCCTACCCTTAAAAGCGCTATCGTTTCTATCGTTTGTGATGCTCGTGGGTGGAGTATTATACATAATCGCCTTAGGTAACGTCGCCGCTCTCGTCACGGCCGTAGTAGGGCGCGACGAGTTACAAAGGAGAAAATTTGAGCAAGTTTCCGATCTCAGCGAACACTTGAAACTACCGAGCGCGTTACATTTGAAAATGCAATCGTATTTTGAATACGTCTGGTTGAGACACCGTGACATCGACGAGAAACGCGTCGAGCATTTCTGCGCGACTTTGCCGATCAGCTTACGAAACGAAGTCTTATTGCACGCCCACCGAGAAATGTTACGAAACGTGCCCATATTTCGAGGTTTGAACGCAAAATGTATCTTAGAAATTGTGAACCGAATGACCTCTATCGTGGCATTACCCGGCGATCTGATCGTGACGAAAGGTCATTCGAACTCTGGTTTATATTTCATCTCCCGCGGTGAAGTAGAATTCATCGTACACGACGACGAAGAAGAAGAAGACAAAGCGCGGGAAGCCGCCCGCCCAAAAATCCTCCTCACCGAAGGCAACTACTTTGGCGAAGTCTCGTTACTCTTAAACACACCAGCCACGGCCACGATCGAAGCCGTTTCCTTCTGCGACTTACTCTACATCTCCGGGCACGATTTCCATCTGGTCAAGGAAGCCAGCCCGGACATCGAGCAAACTTTACGCGACGCCAGAAAAGAGTTGTTCGACAAAGTCGGCGACAAAGTCGGCGACCAAGAAATAAAGAAAGAGAAGGAGAAGAAGGCGTCCTCGTCGTCGGAGGAGGAGGAGAAATCGGCGGCGTCCTCGTTGTCGTCGTCAATTTTGTCCGCTAAAAAAAGCTTGCGATTTTAACGCATAGTCGTCGTCGCGTGCGCTAAAAGTGCTCAGATCTCACATGTGATCTCGGGGAAAACCTCAAAAACTCTCCACAAAAAACAAAATGAACGCCGTTTCTGTACTCATCAACCAGCGCGTACAGTTCTCCCGTTTGGCATCGACGTCGTCGCCCGAGTCGTCGTCGTCACCGAGACGGTCGTTTACGCCGCCTTTTGCGGCGAAACAACACCGTACCATCGCGAATGCGAGAAGCAGTCATGCTCGAATTACATCGAATCGATTTCCGACGGCGGCGGCTTCTTACAGTAATGGGGAGACGACGAGACGAACGAGAAAGCATCATCAAATCACGAATCGAAGCTTTCATCATCGTCGCGCGAACGTTTTGAAGACGGTGGTGGTCACTCGCGCGTCTGCCGCGACAACTGGGGGCGGGTCGACCGCTCACACCATTCCCGGTCTCTCGTCCATGAAGAAAGCAGATTTGGTCCGACATTGCGAGGAGAGAGGTTTGGACGCAAGCGGGACGGTTCCGGTGTTGAGGCAAAGATTGAGAGACGCGGTCTCAAAATCGTCGTCGTCGCAATTGGTAGAGGTGGTTGCGGAGGAGGAGAGCGAAACGATCGTCGCGGATGTCGTCGCGGACGACGCGGAAACCGATGATGGTGATACTACGGAGAGCTACTACGTAAAGGAAACGTTCTCGATAAAAGACGAAGCGGACGACGAGGAGCAAGACGCGATCGCGCGAAGACTCGCGTTGGAATTAGCTGTGGAGGCGGATAACACGAGAGCGAAGGATATTCGCGTGTTACAAGTGTCTAAGGCGGTTTTTTACGCCAGGTACGTCGTTTTAGCGACGGCGTTTAATCGTCCTCAAATGTCTGCGGTGACGTCGAAGATGAGAGACGTGGCGAATAACGAGACGTACAACTTGCAAGTTCCGAAAAATGTCACCAATCAGGGCGATTGGACGTGTTTAGATTGTCGTGATGTCGTTGCGCACGTGTTTACACCAACCGCTCGAACGTATTACGATTTAGAAGATTTGTACCGAGAATGCGACGAGGTGGAGCTGCCTTTCGAAACCGAACGAATGCACGACGGATTTTACGCCGAGGAAGATCAAGAGTTTTACGAGGACGAAGAGGAAGACGAATCGGAGGATTTAGAGGACGAGTTTGAAATCAACTGGAGCGAGAAGTAAAGGTTGAAGGTTGTTACATACATATGAAACACGTGCTTACAAGTACACAACACCGCGTTTTAAAGCTTTATATAATTACATTACAGATAAATATACTACATATACGTACACACGCGCAGTCGCTTCCCTCGAGCCAACCCGACGAGGACGCCGACGACGACAAAAATCGCAGAGTCACCCGAACGTGTTCAACGCGCCTTGTTCCTTCTCTAAAAATGTTCGCAACCTTCTCGCGCTCGCCCGCGCCGCCGCCGGCGCCCAACTCTCCCCTTCCTCTTCCTCCCTCGCGTTCCCGAGTTCTCTCCAACTCCCTTCTCGCTCGTCCTCGACGTCGCTAAATCCCATCGGGACGTTCTCTAATAAACACGTCCCTTCTCCTCCTTCCGCTGTTCCTTGTTGTTCTCGTTGTTGTCGTTGTAACTCTTTCGCCTCTTTGATTACGCCGTCTTTAAATCTCTCCGCGTCCGATTCGCGCACCGCCCCTCTTTCCGTGGTTATAAAAAGGACTCCAGCGAGACGTTTCTCCTCTTTGGCAATGCGAAGGAGTTGTCTCGCGATCGTCGCGTACGGTGGGACCCCGGTCTTCTCGCGCACCATCGCCACTGATTTCGGTTCCGCCAAGGAGTGGTAAAAGTT
>Ga0115000_10004773_pt1 | contig 11012 bp, 7 predicted proteins | sample ArcticOcean_MG_C_6_FD_89690 | JGI IMG/M metagenome (GOLD analysis project Ga0115000, IMG submission 89690) | Marine microbial communities from western Arctic Ocean - ArcticOcean_MG_CB8_128 | ecosystem: Environmental > Aquatic > Marine > Oceanic | place: Arctic Ocean: Canada Basin | collected... | reverse complement strand
AGGAATAATAATAACAACGGGAAAGGAAGAGGTGGTGATGTTGGAGGAGAAGAGGAAACCGAGCGATGGTTGAAAGACGCCAGCGCGAGGAAAAATAAACGGTGTTGCGATTTTGTAGGCATCGTGCGTTCGCCGGTTCTCGAGGGATACAGAAACAAATCGGAGTTTACGATTGGAAATAATAACCAAGGTCAGCCGACGATTGGGTTTAACGTCGGTTTATTCAGAGAAGGGAACGTGGCGATTGGAGAACCCGTTGGATGTAGGAACATTTCAAAGGTGGCGATTTGCGTTCAAGAAGCCGCGCAAAAGTATCTCAGGGACGTCGCCGGTACAAAGGACGCGTTGCCGAGTTGGGATAAGCGAAATGGGAGTGGATTTTGGCGCTTGTTGATTGTTCGTGAAGGTGGATGCGCTCCGTCCATGTTAGGTGATAGTGATAGTAATAATGATATTAATAGTAATCAAAGTTGCGCGGCTCCGGCGTGGCGCAAATGGCTTCGATTAGAAGGCGAGAGGGACGAGGATGAAGAAGATGTAAAAAAACCTGATGATGATGATGATGATGATGATGATAACGCTGAAGTGACTGTGAATGGCATCGACGACGCCGAAGACGCGTTATCGTTGGACGCTCCGACGCCAAAAGAAAACTCGGAAGTTATGGTCGTTGTACAAATTAATCCAGGTAAGGAATTCGAAGCGGCGAAAATGGAGAAAGCGCTGAAAGGTATTCGGGACGCCATGGAAACCGCGGCGAGCGCGTTCGAACCGGAACCGTTTTTGATCACCGTGCAATTACGTCAGCACAACGAACTCGTATCAAACATGGCTGCTGCGGATGCACACACGTCCGAGCTTGTCGTTGGTGACAGAAATACTGCGAACAACAAGCCGATGGTTATTTGTGAACACATGTGCGGATTGAAGTTTTCCTTATCGCACTCTGCGTTTTTCCAAGTGAACACCGCCGCCGCGGAATTGCTGTACGCCTTAGCCGGCGAGTGGGCATCGCCGAACGGCAAATCGTTATTGCTCGACGTGTGTTGCGGTACTGGTACGATCGGGTTAACCCTCGCCCGTTCGGTTGGGAAGGTTGTTGGATTAGACATTGTCGAAGACGCCATTCGCGACGCGGAGAAAAACTCAAAATTAAACGACAGAACGAATTGCGAATGGATTGCGGGAAAAGCCGAGGATACTTTAGACGTCTTGCTGAAAAAGTACGGCGAGGACGTGAAAACAGTTGCCGGAAACACCAACGAGGAAGAGAGAAGCAAAGATGAACACGAAGAAGAACGACAACAACAACAAAAACGAGAGTTCCTCTACGACGACGTCGTGGCCATCGTCGACCCGCCTCGGTGCGGTTTACACAAAAAAGTTCTCAACGCGCTCCGCATGGAGACCAGACTCCGAAAAATAGTATACGTCTCTTGTAACCCCGAGTCCATGGCGCAAAACTGCGTCGAACTCTGCGCGTTGAGGACGAAAAACATGGGCCCTCCCTTCCGCCCGCGAAAAGCCGCAGCTGTCGATCTGTTCCCGCATACCGCGCACTGCGAAGCCGTTTTGGTCTTAGAACGTTGAAAAATGTTTTTATAATCTCGCGAGCTGAAAATTATTCTAAATCTCTCTTCTACGTAACCTTCTTCTTTTTACATTTACTTACTTCTCTCGAAATATCGATCGACGACGACGTCTTTCTTTCCCGGCGCTCGCAATATGTTCCTCTCGCGCAAATACTTCCCGCTTTCGTCCGCCAACGACCGTTCCGATATCGTCCACCATCCCGGTCCTCGAGATATCAATCTGCACGCGAACTGGTTCGTCCCGTCCATCTTCACGTCCCCGGAGAGCATGTACTCTTTCCTCCCGCCTTTTGTCTTGCATCTTGTCTCCTCTTTCCCGATGCCTTTCAACCCAGTTTCCGTGACATTTTCTTTCGTCAGAGGTGTTTTATCGACGACTCGTAACGTTTCCTCGTCTATGCATGAAATAGTCAAGGTTGTTGTCAACCGGTCCACGATGCCGCACACGAACGCGGGCGCGCCTAAACCAGATAACAACGGGCAAAGCGAGTCCGTCGTTTTTTCATCATCATCATCTTCTTCAGAAACAGTCGAGGATGGAACGCGAGACACTTGCGTCCACGTGCCCGCGATGGACGTATCGCACTTCTTCCCGTACAACATTTGAGCGAATTTCGCAATGAAAGAACTCTTCTGCTCGACAGTTTTCTCGGTGAATTTCTCCACGAAATCCGACACGGTTGGAATCTTCCCTTTTCCATCATTAGCCGACATTTGCTCTCTTTTTCTCATTCCTTTTGTGTGTGCATTTCTGCGCGCGTATACCTTTCACACATAAATGACGAAAATTCGTATCTAAAGCACGCGTTAAAGTTTTTCCATTCTCCGCACAAATACGAGCGCGTATAACATATCATGGCGACGCGAAAACTCTTCGACGCGACCGCTCGGTACTTGACCACCACGCACGACGATTCAGACGACGAAACGAAGAAGATGATGAAATCGATGATGATGAAACAACATCATACGCAACAACAACAACAACAACACACCAGAGCACATTCAAAAATCACATTGGAAATCAACAAACGGTTTCTCGTGTCGACGATATCGAACTGCGCGCAAGCGAATAGGTATCGCGATTCGAACAGTTTATATCGAGCGAAGGAAAAGGAAGACACGATGATGAAGACACCCACAACGTGTAAAGGTGGGAGGAAAAAGCAACAACACCTAACGATGATGAAGACGCCCGGGACGAAGAAGCGAACACGAAGCGAAGACCAGGAGGAGGAAACAAACGAGAAAAGAAGACGCGCGGGAGGAGGAGGAGCTTCGACGTCGTCGTCGTCTTCATCTTCGAGCGAAAACGACGACGAAAACGAAAACGACGACATCGAAGATAAAATACGAAAGCTTCTGCTCCTGAGCAAAACGAAAAGAGGGAGAGGTTTAATCGGCGCTCGGATGGACGACGTCGTCAAAGAAGACAAAGTCGAGCGCGACTCTCGCGGTAGTACTCGTAAAAAGAGTAGTACGAAGAAGAAAAAAGAGAAGCGCCGCCGCAAAAAAGAGAAGAAGAGAGAGAAGAAAGAAAAGAAGGAGAAGTCCAAAAGCTCAAAGACGAGAGAGTGAGGTGTTTTATAGGTTGTATAGTTGTAGAGTGTAGTGTAAAGTCGCGCGTATTTTTATCGTTTGTAGTATCTTTGGCAATTCTTCACAAATTAAGTTCGTTACTCAAGTAGGGGAATATTGAGAGGAAGATTCAGTCGTTTACACCGCCAGAATACACTTCTATTTCCGCCATATTTAAAGCACGAGTCACCCAAGCTGAATTTCCACACCCGAACCGCATGGATTTTGTGCACGTGGTATATCTTGATTCGAGTTTCGGTACATCACCAACTTCCTCTGATTTACTCGCATCGAGATGCTGTTGTTAAATTATTCCCCTGAATTGTTTCCTCCTCCTCGGGAACACCAACACGGAGGAAGACGAAGACGAAGAAGACAAAGAAAACCGAATACTGCGAGTATGAATGACATTAACGAGTGCTCTCGTTCCTCCTCGTGTGCTCCTCCTTCTTCGCGTTGTTGTTGTTGTTCTTGTTTTAGGAGGAGGAGGAGAAAGATAAAGACCGTTACGACTGCATCGCTGCCGCCGCCGGTGACGAGGATGATGATGATATCCCATAATGTCAATACAAAGCGCGACTACTCCATCATCATCGCCAGGGCTTCCTCCTCTCCTTTCTCGAACGCGATGACCACAGCGGAGGAGAATTGGAGGACGAACATAAGGAGCGCGGACGACGAGACGGATGAGAAAGAAGGTATCTCCGTTGTTTGGCAGACTTTGGGGAAACCAACTTTGATGAAAATAATCAGCTCGGTCTATATACTCGGGGTGCCTTCGTTGCTGAGCGTTTTGTGCGAACCGGCGATTGGATGCACGGAAAGCTTACTGGTCGGGAGAGTCGGCATGGTGTACTTAGCCGCCATCGCGCCGTCGTCGGTGATGTTTTGGTTGATCGAGGAGGTGTGTTTCGCGTTGAGCGTTGGGGTGACGACGGCGGTGAGCGAAGCGAGCGCGGCGAGGAGTTTGATTTCGTTAGATGAGTTGGACGAGGTAGGAGGAGGAGGAGAAAAAGAAGAAGAAAAAAAAAGGGAAATGAGTCAACGACGACAACAAGGGAATCAAGAGTTCGTGGTCACCGAAGAGACGAGAGAAATTGTGCAAGCGAGCGTGTTAGCCGCGTTTGGGTTAGGCATCGCGTTCGCGCTCGCGATGCAATTCATGTACGCGCCGGCGATGCGAATACTGGGCGTATCTGGTGAAGCTTTGAAACTCGGGAGATTATACACGGCCATTCGATGTTTTGGGTTGCCTTTCTTCGCCGTCGGCGTGACCTTTGAGGGCGCGTACATGGGTGAACGAGACGGGATGACGCCATTATCCGCGTTTGGATTAGCCATGTTAACGACGGTGGTTCTTCAAGTCGCGTTGATTCATCCCAGTTACGGAGGTTTGGCTTCTGTTATCGGTGCCGGTATCGCAATGAGTGTAGGACAACTTATCGCGGCTGGATTTCTCGTGGTCAGCGCGAACAATCGGGGCTTCTTTAACATCTCCCAAACCGTTCGCCGAAGCTCCAAAGATTTACCGAAACTGCTGATGAAAGCGATTAACCTTCTCAACAAGTCCGACGTCACGGATTCCACCCTCTGGCTTTTCTGCGGTTCCGCCTCGCGAATGCTGGTCTATACTTTGTGCACCGCGCTGGCGACGCAAATAGGTGTCATCGCCGCTGCGAGCAACAAATACGCGCTCGATATCTACTTCTTCGTCTGTTACCTCATCGAACCGTTGTTCACGCTCGGCACCGTCCTCCTACCAAAAAAACTGAAAACGAACAAAATTGAAGCGTGTTGGATGCGCAGCATCCTCTTCTGCTTAGCCATTCTCGCCGCGATCATCCTGTGCTGCGTCGCCTCCATCGCCATCTCCGCCGCCGGTCACTTCAACCTCATCGAACCCGAACTGGTGAAATCCTTAGCCTCGGTCAAACCGTACGTCGTCGCCTCCGTCGGCGTCGGCTCCTTAACCTACGCCGCCGACGGCATCCGCATAGGCATGGGCGGCGCCAAATACGTCGGCAAAACCCAAATGTTCAATCTCCTCCTCACCGTCGGTTTAGCCGCATGGATGAAATTATACTCGCCAGGAAGCGCGAGCATGACCTTGAATCACGTCTGGACGCTCATGGTCTCGTTTCAGTTTCTGAGAGTCTGTCAGCACGTCTACGCGAGCGCGAAAAGCGACAAAGAGTTGTTAATGACGACGGAAGGAGTAGAAGCCGGAGAAATAATGAAAGAACTCGAGGACGGAAGGGAGAAGAGTCGATGACGCTTTTATGCTTCTATTTATGCTTCTGTTTATGCTTCCATTTAAGGAGGCGGTTGTAACGTCTCCTAGTACATCCAGCGTATTTATTCACATCCACACAACACATCTCGTCCTCCTCGGGAAACCCCCTCACAACTTTTTTACTTAAAAGACGGCTTCTTTCGCGAAAGAAGAAGTTTACTCATCATGTCGCCATCAGCGACAACTTCGAAATCATCATCACGGTTCGCGATTCGGAGATTGCTCGCCTCGGCGCGGGAGATGACAAAAACGACGACGCTCGAAGGAGAACAACGAGAACATCACGCGCGTTCGATGATGATGATGTCTTCTCGCGCCGCATCGAATGTATTCGCGTCGTGTTCGAAGGGTGGTTTTTTGAACGGCGGCAGCAACAGCAACAATAACAACAACGTAAAGCGTTTTTGGTCCTCTCCTTTCTCTTCCTCTTCTTCTCATTTCTCTCATGCGCGAAAGGAGGCTTTTAGCGGCGGAGAGAAGATCAGATTCGGTCTCAAAGTGGACTTTGGTAGGAGTCAAACGAGGCGGAGCTTTAGCGGTACGTGTCGTTGGAGCGGCGGCGGCGGCGGCGCATCACTCGAGACGGCGAAAAGATTCTGGCAGAAGGATACGTACTCCATAGCGCCGCGGACGATGTTTGGAGGCACTCAAGTCCGCACGTACGCCAAATCGCTCTCGCAAATGAAAGAAGCCGGTTTGAAAGCGTATAAACCAACCACGCCCGGGTTCCGCGGTCGCGTCATAACGGATCGATCGAAGTTATGGAAAGGCAAACCTTTGAAAGCGTTGACAAAAGGGTTAATGAAGAGCGGCGGGAGAAATAATCACGGACGAATCACGGTGTGGCATAAAGGTGGTGGTCACAAACGTTTGTATCGCGTGATTGATTTTAAGAGAGATTTGTTTGGCGTGAACGGAGTGATTAGAAGGATTGAATACGATCCCAACAGAACGACGAGAATCGCCTTGGTGGATTATCCGGACGGGATTAAACCGAGATATATTTTAGCACCGGATGGAGCGAAAGCTGGGGACGTGATTTCTTCAAGAGGTGGTCAGCCCGCGGACGGTCGTGATGCTTCCTCTGCTTCTTCTGCAATCGACGTTCGTCCGGGTAACGCCATGCCGCTCTCGGAAATGCCCATCGGCACCATCGTGCACAACGTCGAACTCGTCCCCGGTCGCGGCGGCGCTTTAGCGCGCTCCGCCGGTGCCTCAGCCACGTTGGTTAAAAAAGGCGCCGACGGCTATTGTGCCATCAAACTCCCCTCCGGTGAACTCCGCCTCGTCCCGTCCAAATGCGTCGCCACCGTCGGCGTCCTCTCCAACCGCGAGCACCAAAACACCAACATGGGCAAAGCCGGGGCGAAAAGATGGAAAGGCGTCCGTCCAACCGTCCGCGGTACCGCAATGAACCCGATCGACCATCCCCACGGTGGCGGCGAAGGCCGATCGAAAGGTGGCAATCAATCCGTCTCACCGTGGGGCGTAAACACCAAAGGTAAACGGACCAGAAATAACAAACGCACCGACAACATGCGCCTGCAACGTCGCCCGATGAATAGGAAGCGCTACCCGCTTTTAGCTAAATAATAATTATGTTTTGTGTAATTCGATGATTGAAGTAGTAAACGCGTTGAATAGTGTACATCATATATCGAAGACCATCCATCATTGATTCCTCCTCGTCTTCCTCCTTTCCTCTTCGCTTTAGGAGATCTCGTTCGAACGCTGCGTTTCTCTCTCGATGTTCACTTTTGCTTCCTCATTATAAAGAACTTGTTGGCTTCTTGTTGAAACGAGAGCGAGCGAGTATTAAACTCCTAAAAAGACTGAGAGGAAGAAGACAAAGAAGACAAAGTCCTCTAGAAGACTAACTTTGACGAGGAAAGGAAATTGTAATACTAATAATGGCCGTTTTCGGGTTCCGCGCGCACGAGTTCTTCGCGCACACTTTGCGTCCATTTTGGATCCCGTTTTCCCTCCTCTTGCTCGTCCACGTATTTTGGCACCGAGATGGTTTACAACTGAACCCGAGATTGAATCTCACGGACAAACTCGGGAACGTCGCAGAGCCGGTGGCGCAGTGCGAAACCGGTTTGATCGCGGCGCAAATGTCCGGACATATCACGGAAGAGAGTTTGCACAAGATTTTACCGAAATGTTACGCGCTCGCGGAGAAATATCCGAAAAATCCAGCGAAAAGCGTGTACGACGCGATACGCATGGCGCACAAGATGGATGCGGGGAATTCACCTTTGTTCGGGAAAATCGCACCACCGATGCCACCGACCAGTCCACCGGCGCCAACCTGCGACCAGAGCATGAAACACGCGCAGTTGGAGTATTCCAGGAATAAGCACTGCGATTTTTTACCGTCGTTTGCGAAAGACTCCGGGGTGGTCTCGAAAGCGAATAAGAAAGGGAGAATCACGTTCGGAGCGAAGAAAGTGCCGGCAGATTTAGCGGTGCAAGCGTTCGCGAAGAGCAACACGATCGAGGGAGAGTGCAGGATTATCAGTTTGGTTGGCACGACGCCGGAAGGGAGAGCGTTTGCGGGTAGGGTGCACAGCGAGATGTTGGCGAGTAATAGGAAGGAGAATTGCGACGTGAGGTTGTACGAGACGGATAAGCAGATGTTGATCGATAATCGACAGGCGAAGAAGGCGTACAATCACATGGGCGTTTTGATTGGGAAGAAGAAGAAGAAAGAGACGATAGATATTGGGAAGAAGCAAACGCACGCGTACGGGGCGAAGGTTACGGAGTTTATTGATTTGGAGACGAAAACGCCGGACGGGGAGTGGTGCGCCAGCGAAGTCGGTTTGAAGTTGGGCTTTTGCATCAATCACGCGATTAGTTTAGTGCACGTGGATAAGGCGGCGGCGGATATTATGTTGGAAGGAGGGAAGACGATGTTGAAGACGAATAAGATTGCGAGTTTGGTGTTTGATGGTACGTTTCAAATCGCGAAAAGGTTTGAAGATTTGGGCTTTTACGTGTATTTGGTCGGCGATAGAGACCAGAGAGGAAAAGAGGCGGTGTTTTTGAGAATCGACGGGGAATGGTCCGCCAACGGAGCGTTTGCAAAATACGTCAGAGGAAATGAGTTTACGTTCATGGCGCTGTTACCCAGTCATGGGTTCCACGAGTACATGGTGGAGAATAACTTGATGGTATGCGACGCGTCTTGCGAGTGTAAAGTCGACGCCGAGTGTTCCTGCAAAAATGACGGAGGTCAACCGGATTGCCAAGCGGTCTCGAGCGGATGATTGAGAAAAGCTGAGCAATGCATTCACTATTATTATTATTATTGTTACAATCTTATACAAATCATCATCACTACGTCTATCTCTCTGGCGCGAAACCGGAGACGCACACGAGGTTGATGCAAAATCTCGGTCCTTTCTCGTCTGGAATGTTATGCCCAAGGTGTAAACCATCTTTCGTCACCACCTCGCCGTCGTCTAATATCCTCACGTTCTCCCACACGACGTCTTCCGCCCGAAAAGATGGCCATCCGTGCTTGACGCTTTCCTCCAAAAATTGCGAAAGAGGTCGGTTAAACACTTCAAACACCCGCCGGTGCAGCGCGGAGTCGTAAAAGGTCACGTGACCTCCACCACCATCCATCTCTGCGTTCAATTCCTCGATAAACTTATCCGACCTGTTCAACAAGCCGCTCCATTCCGCCCCGTGTCTGTTCCTCGCGCATATTTGTTTCGCCGTCGCGCTTCTCGAATTCCATCGTAACGTTCGTTCTATTTTCGTGCCGAGCGTGCGTTGATTTCTCATGACGGATTCGCTCGCTTTCGCTTCCTCGGGTATTCCTTTTCCTCCTAAGAAGCGTTGGTGGTGGAGTTGCGCCTTCGCCAAAGTTGCGAGCGCAAAGAAGACGAAGAAGAGGAGGAGAAATGCGGAGGAGAAAACAGGACGTGCGACCATATTTGTGCGCGTTTAAAGAGTGAAGAATGTCGATTTTCCCCAAAGAAACAACTTCCCTTTTAGACGCGTTTGAGAGATGAATAGCGAGATCGACCGACTCGTCAAACGTCTCCAAACTGCGATAGACGTACATTTGGGAGGAGGGCGGGAAGCTTTTCACCGTTACTCGCGGTACGAGATACGCAAACTGTGGCCGTATACCGATGGAGAGATTTCGTTTGAAACGACCACGAAGTTGCTCCGGGAAAGTTCTTCCTCGGGAAGAGGAGAAGAGGAAAGAAAAGTGGACGCGGAGAAACTGATGGAGAACGTCGAGAGCTATTTCCTTTCCAAAAGAATTGAAGAGGAGGAGAAGAAGGAAGAGGAGAAGACTTTTAGCGGCGTATCTGCGAGTATCTGCGCGCGAGACGTGTTCGATTCGCGAGAGAGTGCTTTCGTTGCAGAGATGAGAAATAAAGTTGTCAACGAGCAAAGGCTTTCGCAGACGTTGCGAGTGGAATTGAAGAAAGCGAAGAAAGATAACGAACGCGCGATGAAATATATATCGAACAGAACGGAACAGAACGAGGAGTACGTGAAGCAGGTGTATGATTCCGTGGAGACGTGGATGAGGAAAGCGACGGAGATGGAGGAGGAGCGGGATTCGCATCGAGAGCGGTGCGAAAAGCTGGAAAAGGAAAACCGAATGTTAAGGAATGGAGAACGATTCGAGTTGTTAAGGGAAAAGATGATTGTTAGGGAGAGAAAATTAAAGGAACGACTGGAGGAAGCGCTGCGGTTGGTGGAGGTTTTACGGTTAGAAGGTATAGAAAAGGACGCGGAGTTGATTCGAAATCGAGGCGAGAGAAGAGTAAAATAGGTGTTACGTACACACGGCATAATGTAATATTATATAGAACAGGCGGCAATTTAAAACTACTACTTTAATTTAGCAACTAATACAAGCGTCATCAAAATTCATCGTCAACTGTCACCTCTTCCAATGGCAACAGTTTTAAACTCTGCGTGATAGTCTCGAAGATTTCAACGTCTCCGGGCGTCATGCCATCCTCCGGCATTTGACATTTCACCGAAATGACGTCTCTCCTCCCTAACTTTCTCCCGGATCCTCTCATGCCCGGACCTAACACCGCCACCTCCCAAAAGTGGAAGTTTAACATCGCTTGACTCCTCCACTCGTAAAAATACAAACTGCCGTCTTCCTTTTCTTCCGCTTTGACTAAAAATGTCGCCGCTTTCGCGCCTCCCGTGGCGCCTTCTAACGGCGCAAAGTCGTTCGCTCTCGTCTTGCCCAACTTCTCCGCCGACTTGTATTCCTCCATCTCTAAATCTCTCAGCTTTGGAATACCGTTCCCATCCTCGCTCTTACTTTCCACTTTCCCAACTGGATTCAAAATAACTGTACACCGTCTTCCTCCGTACTCCGCTCTCGGATGAAACTCTCTCTCCAAAACACCGTTCGGCGTATCCATCAGCCAATCTTCGGGAACTTTCATCGAAAACCCGCGGTCGTAATCCACGTACTCTTTATACAACACCGGTGGCATGTCCTCCGTTTGGTGCGCGGGGACCGTTTTCTCGTCCTCGTACGCCAACGCCGCGTT
>Ga0115000_10004772_pt1 | contig 11015 bp, 15 predicted proteins | sample ArcticOcean_MG_C_6_FD_89690 | JGI IMG/M metagenome (GOLD analysis project Ga0115000, IMG submission 89690) | Marine microbial communities from western Arctic Ocean - ArcticOcean_MG_CB8_128 | ecosystem: Environmental > Aquatic > Marine > Oceanic | place: Arctic Ocean: Canada Basin | collected... | reverse complement strand
TTTTCTGGAAATACCAATCATTGAACGATATCTGTCAGCACTAGCTTGACGCAACATTTGTGTATCGCGATATTTTTGCAATCTTTCATTATATTGTAATCTATCTTGCCTATTTTCCCACCAATTAGCAATAGTAGCTGCCATTATATATAAACAAAATATTAAAAAAATAATATTAAATTTTTTTAATGATTTTTTTCATTCGGTTGAAGATCTATTTCAAGATTCATTATATGTTAAAAATTTACAAGAATATTACAAGAATAATAAAATCAAGAAAATCAAGAAAATCAAGAAAATCAAGAAAATCAATTTAAGAAAACGAGAAAAATAAATTGATTTTATTAAAAATATAAGTTATTAAACAACAATAAAAATATGGCTTCATTATCAACAAATAGTTCAAGAGCGATTTGCGAAAGCGGTTCAACCTTTGAAATAAACGGAGATAACACTTATAGCACATCCGTCGTTCAAAATACTTCAAGACAAGATGCTTGTGGTTATGTGCACACTGAGGAAATGTCCGTACTTTGGTGTTCAGATTCACACGGTGGTAATGTGGATCAAAAACGTTATAAAATCCGCGATTTCCTAGACACTATTTCAGATGAAAAATGGATTGAATATGTATCTCAAGAAAATTTCCACATTGCTGATATAGATGGTGGATTTAAAAGTAATTTATTCAAAGACATAGCATCCCTTGGTCCATATTGCGATACGGGTGCAACACTCTCAATAGTAAAAATCTCAGCATCCCAAATAGAATGTTACAGAGTTGGAGACAGTCCGATATATGTTTTCCAAAATGGGGAAAATGTTCTTTATTCGGATCACGATGCCGAATATAAAGAAGATTTAACACAATTAAAAAAAAGGAAAAATCTTAAATATATCCACACAAAAAGCACCAACGATTATGGTGTAACTGATCAATCAGACATAACACCATTATCCCCAACAATAATTTCACAAAAACCATCGCATTATATATATTGGGATACCGGAACCGCGACAAATATGACAAGATGCATCGGTCATAATGATCCCGTAGCTTTTCACAAAAATCAAGAAAAATCAATTAAAAAATCATCCGAACCATCATTACCGTGTTGGACGATGACAAAAAATGTAATTGAGCGCAAACCGGGCTCAAAAGAAAAAGTAATTCTCGCTACAGATGGCCTCACTTCTGTGTGTGGAGAATTTGATTATCCGATGATGGTAACCTCGTTCGCCGTAGACATTATGGAAGTCGCATACAACCGTTGGAAACAAATTTGGGAGTTTAAAGTAGACGGTTTTGCAACGCAGCGCCAAAAAATCCCCGATTGGAATCGTGATGATATTGCTATTGCAACTTGGGATCACAAATAATCACAAATTAAAATAATAACATCATTATATAATTTTGTTATACGCGATAGTTCCCGTTTCGCCATATATTTTTTTATTGAATGTCTTACCTTACAGAGTAATTTTTCTCTTTTTCTTGAAAACACTGGACGCCAAACATCTGTATTTTTTAAATTATAACCAATCAAAAGTGTATCGTATGTAGACCAATAAGCAATTCCGCTGTCAACCAGCGGATGTTTTCTCAAAGCAACGGGTGAACATAATAAATCATCGTTACCATAAGGAACCAATGTAATATCTTTATCGTCAACCGGAAGGTTTTTTTCGCACCATTTACTATGTGATTTTGTACATTGCCAACAATTATTTGTAAATTTATCTTTATCTAAACAATATTCCGGGTTTTTACATACATAACCTAGAAATATGCGTTTCCATAAAGAAATGTCAATTTGATCGTTGCTTTGCATTTTATTAATATTTTTAAAAGATTTTGCGTAATCAATTTAATTCAAAAAAAATATAAAAAGAAAAATATATATATAAATAATGGATGAAACGGATTATCTAATAATAAATCCAATTCAAATAGAATTATTATCGGATAAAATAAATAATGAAAAAAAAATATCTGTTATAGAAGAGATGTTTTATAAAAAAATGGAAAAACTAAAAAAAATAAGTTTGCAAAATAAACGATTGAAATCTATGCTAAAAAATCATAAAATAATATTAATTGATATTTAATAAAAATAATAACACAATATATATATATGCAAAAAAAAAGAGCAAGAAAAAGAGCAAACACAAGCAACAGAGCAAACACAAGCAACAGAGCAAACACAAGCAACAGAGCAAACATAGTCAAACGAATTATAGCCAAACGAATTATAGCCAAACGAAAGTCAGCCAAACGAAAGTCAGTCAAAAAAATTATTAAGATAAAAGGGGCCAAAAACAAAAATGCCAAAAATGCCAAAAATGCCAAAAATGCCAAAAATGCCAAAAACGCCAAAAACGCCAAAAATGCCAAAAATGCCAAAAACGCCAAAAATGCCAAACACAACACACCAAAGAAAAAAGAATTAAAAGATATTATAAAAAAATATAATCCAAAAGCATCATCTATCGCGATAATAAGAGAAGCTTCGCAACTATCAGAAGCTTCGCAACTATCAGAAGCTTCGCAACTATCAGATCCGGTAACGAAACCACCAAGAAATCCACAAAGAAACAAAACAAAAAGATTATATATCCCAATAGATTTAAAACCTTTTCCACACAATGTTGCAAATAAAACAAGAAAGAACCGAAAAACATTGGGACAAATAGTAAGGGAAAATGATGACAAAAATTAAATTGATTTTAATAAAAATTATTAAACAAAATTATTAAACAAAATTATTAAACAAAATTATTAAAATGGAATCACAATATGAATGCAACAAGTATCTTTGCACCAAAGAAACATTAAAAGAAACACTGGAAACCTTCGGCGTTGCTATTATACCAAGTGTTTTGAATGAACAGGAAACAACAGATATGGTATCGGGTATGTGGGATTTCTTTGAACATATAACACAAGAATGGGAGAAACCAATTAATAGAAGCGACGAAACAACCTGGAAAGAAATTCATAATTTGTTCCCAATGCATTCAATGCTAATTCAACACTTTAGCGTGGGTCAAGCCCAAGTTTCCTGGGATTTAAGACAAAATCCAAAGATAGTAGATATATTTTCAGAATTTTGGAAATCTAAACCTGAAGATTTACTTGTATCATTTGATGGGTTAAGTTTTAATATGCCGCCTGAGATTACAAACCGCGGTTGGAATCGCAATAATACCTGGTATCATTCGGATCAAAGTTTTCTAAGACCAGAATTTGAGTGTATGCAAACTTGGGTTACGGGGTTAGATGTGGAAGATGGTGACGCGACACTTGCCTTTTATGAAGGAAGTAATAAATATCATCGTGAATTTGCAGAAGAATTTAAAACAGGTAAACAGGATTGGTACAAGTTAAAAAAGAATGAAGAGCAGTTTTACATTGACAGGGGTTGTGAAAAAAAGAAAATTATGTGTCCAAAAGGGAGCTTGGTTTGCTGGGATAGCAGGACAATTCATTGTGGGACAGAGGCAAACAAGGGGAGAAAAAATCCCAAGCATCGCGCGGTAATATATTTGTGTTATCAACCAAGAGCAGGCGCAACTCACGCACAACTGAAAAAAAAGCGCAAGGCTGTGGAAAATATGCGTTCAACATCGCATTGGCCGTGTAAAGCCAAATTATTTGGAAAAAACCCAAGAACTTATGGTAAAGAATTACCTAAGATAACACAAATTCCTGAGCCTGAATTAACAAATTTGGGAAAACAACTCGCAGGTTACTAACTTTTAGGAGTTATTTATATTATTATAAAATTAGTATTATTTTTATAATATATGAATATATATATATAAATGATTACATTTTATGGATGCGAGAGGTCCCCCGACGGAACTATTAATAACGCTAGTTGTGAATCTATGGGCTCCGATGGAGTTAAAACTGCTTGTAAAAAATATAATGAAGAGACAGAAAAAAGCGAAGAGGCAGAAAAAAGCGAACGCGTGGTCAGAAAAGTCACCGACATATCAAAGGACGACTCTACCGACAGCCTGGACCCCAAGAAGAGGCGGCAAAAAGCAGCAACAAGACCAGCAGAAAACAAAGAAATTGTGACGGGCACTAAGACGCCAAAAGCTCTCATGCTAGAGAGGCGACAGGGGCGAAGAAACGCAAACAAACTACTTCAAGAACAAAAATTAATTTCCGAATTATCAGAAAATAAAAACTTAAAAGAAGTCAAAGAAAAACTTTCAGCCGAAGGCTTAAATTTAAACCTCTTTACAACTAAAGAGGCTTGGGTAAATAAAACACCCAAAGAACGAAAAGCCCAATTAGCAGCAACAGCAGCAGCAGCAGCCAAAAAAGGAGGCCGCCGCCGTAGAGGTGGCACAAAGCGCAAAAAATCCAAGCGCAGAAAATCCCGCAGAAAATCCCGCAGAAAATCCCGCAGAAAATCCCGCAGAAAATCCCGCAGAAAATCCCGCAGAAAATCCCGCAGAAAATCTAAACGCAGAAAATCCCGCCGTAAAAAGAAACCAAAGAAATCAAAGAAACGAAGACGTTAGATATTTTTCTTTAAAGATATATATGTGGAAGTATTTCGCCTTTTTGAACGCCATATTTTATGCCGCGGCGAGTTTAGCATTAAGAAAATATGAAATAGTAGATCGCAAAATAACCAGTTTCCAAATATTCTTTTCCATTATCACAATAGGGTTCTTTTTTACACTTTTTATTGCAATATCCTTTAAAAAATATCGCGATCAAATAATACAATTATATAATTCTCTCATAGTCAATAAAACAAAACCAAAATTTGCCTTTTGGATTATTTTAGTTTCCGTTCTTTACATCCTCGGCGACATCTCCTTCTTTACCAGTCATATTACAACACCGCATATCACATTATTACTCCTCATAGGCACATTAGTTGGCGCATCTATTGAAATCACGGGTAGTTATTTCTTTTTTAATGAAAAACTAAAAACAAGATCTATTATTGGTATTATGGTTATGTTATCGGGTGCCTATCTCTTATAAATATATTAAAAACATTTGTTATTTTTAACGCGTAATCTCTTAAGCCTGCTTTGTAAACGAGTCTTATCGCGTCGTAATCTACAAATACGCTTCGTTAAACGCATCATTTCTTTTTTACCTCGTAAACATTTATTACGTCTCAATTTGGCAGTTCTAATATTGCAACTAATATTTACCATTTTTTTCCTAGCTTTATCACGTTTCTTTTCTAAACGTAATAAAAATTTTTTATTACCACGTGATAACTTACTCTTTAATACGCGCTTCTTACTTTTTTTAGTCATATATATTCACCAAATATTTTAATACGTTTAAAATAACATTTAGTAAATATTATTTTAAATTAAATGAATGTAAAAAAAGAATATGGTTATGTATTAATTGTTGGGTTACTTCTTTATTTATTACAGCAACTAGTTTTTTTAATTCCCGTTCTGAGAGAAAGATCCAAAACTAAAATAAAAGCACCAATACTTTATCCGAGAGATAGCGAAATACAAAAGTTAAATTTAACATCTGATCAAGTATTAAAATATTATAGGGCGCAGCGAGTACATCAAAATAATGTTGAATCAATGTCGGTATTTATGCCTATTTTTTTAATTGCCGGATTGTTTGAACCGAAAAACGTGGCAATAGCGGGTTTAGTTGTTTTTGTATTCCGTCTCATAGGGGGTATCGGATACTTATATGGTAACCGTATGTATGGTGCACCGTGGCATTTAGGTGAATTATTTCTCCTTTACACTGTTGGTAAAATAGCGTATAAAATGTTATTCAAAAGCGGCACAAGCGGAGCAGGCACAAGCGGAGCAGGCACAAGCGGAGCAGGCACAAGCGGAGCAGGCACAAGCGGAGCAGGCACAAGCGGAGCAGGCACAAGCAGCACAGCAAGCGCCGTAAAAAACTAATTATTTCAAAGCTGACATTTTAAAACGTTATTTTTCAATATAAAAGCCGGTGCGTGCACAATAAAACCAAAAAATAGACAGGGTAGCCATAACGAAAGAAGACATATAAGCAATTGTTTTGGGCGAATAAATAATAGTAAATTGGGATCCAAAAATAGTTCCAAATATTACAGAAAACATTAAAACAATAGCCAATTTTACATTGACAAAACCATTTTTATAATAATTAAAACAAGCAAAAACTGATAAGGGTGGTATAATAGTCAAAATAGTGGTACCAATTGCTAATTTATATCCTTTAACAATTGAAAACAATAATAGACCTGGTACAATTATTGGCCCGGCACCAAATCCTAAAGCAGATGAAAAAAATCCAGCAACAATACCAATAATTATAACAATTAAAAAATTCATATATAATTAAAATTTATTTTAAATTTGTTAATGGTCTAAAATCTTTTCGCAGCTCTTTTTTCTGCTGCTGCTGCAAATAATGCCCTCCTCTCTTCGCTAGAATTACTTATTTTTTCTTCACAACCTGAATCATTAGTATTTTTAGAAATATCAAATTGTGAATCTATGCTATTTTGATTGTTAATAATATCAGTAATTACTGTCACGGCATATTCCCAAGTAATGTTATTTTTTTGCACCCAATGATCTACATTAGAATTTAAAACCATATTAAAATGTTCACTCTCAATAGATTTATTTCGCCGCTCATTCGCCCAAATAATGAATTCATAAATATTATCACTTGTAATTTTTCTGTATTCGGGAATTTCTTCTTGTTTTTTAATTTTGTCCCCATCGTCTGTATCGTCGCCACTAGAATAAATATATTCTTCGTCTGAACTTAATTTTTCATTTTGGTTTTCACTTGTGTCAAATTTTAAACTCATTTATAATTTGTTTTATAATTTGTTTTATAATTTGTTTTATAATTTGTTTTATAATTTGTTTTATAATTTGTTTTATAAATTAAAATAATTTTATCAATTTAAATAAATGGATAATTTACACATAATAAAAATGTTAAGAAATAGAAGTTTAACAGGAGAAAAAGTAGAATGTAATGTTGAAAAAAGTAATAAATGCATTATATGCTGTCAATTAACGTCTGATAAGAAGACTTTTTGTAAATCGTGCGGATATGCTGCATTTAACAATCCTTTACAATGCGAAAATTATTTTTCAGAACTTTTGGGTGATTATTAGGTAAAAATATAAATTTTTTTCTTCATTATTTCGTGAATATCGCCAATCTTTTGATTATGACTTAAAAAAGAGCACATTAATTTATCATTTTTATAAATATTGAAAGACCAAGCAATTTTATTTTTATAAATTATTTTTTTTAAACAAGATAGTTCAAAAGCGGAATTTAAGGAAAATATTACCTCTTTAATGCGAACAACACCATCATTGGTTTTTTTATTTGATTTCCAATATTCAAATATATTATTGCTCAGGACAAAATATTTCTTTTTCCATATTTTTTTTCCATATTTTTTTATATATATAAATCCAACAAGTATATTATCAAAATTAATAATATCATCTTCATTTAATCCGATTATCTCACCGCGTACCTCACCGCGTACCTCACATTGTACCTCACCGCGTACCTCACCTTGTACATCACATTGTACATCACGTTGTATATTATAATCAATATTCATTTATATATTTTACAAGTATTTTAAAATTGATTTTATAATTTAATAATAACTTTATTATAAAAAGAATCTTTTATATAAAGAAAAAGACTTAAGTATAAATTTAGAATGTCTAGTATAAAGATGGATCCCTTATTTCATAACAATACTGTAAATATCAACGATGTCTGGTTTGAATCTCATAAGTCATTGTTACAAATGCTATGCGTGGAACTTGGACAAACCGATAAGATTGAAGCAATGGTTGAGAAATTTCTTGGTAAAAAACTGAAGATGAAGGCATATAAAGATCCGACTAAACCAAAAAGAGCAAAATCAGCTTATTTCTACTTTTGTGATGATGAAAGAGGACCTATTATTGCAAAACATAAGAAAAAGCATAAGAAAATTAATATGGGAAATGTTGCGAAAGAATTGGCAGTTATCTGGAAAGCCATCGGCGATAAGAGCAAGTATCTTAAATTGGCGGAAGGAGACAAGCAACGATATACTAATGCAATTAGCGTTTGGAATGATAAGAACGGCAACTAAAAACTTTTAAAAAAAGTTTAACAAAAATTTAACTTTTAACAAAAAGTTTGACAAAATAAGAACTTTTAAAAAAAGTTTAACAAAATAAGAACTTTTAAAAAAAGTTTAACTTTTAATATTTTTTTATTTTTCTTGGAAAAACAATAATAAAAAAATAAAAACATAATTTATATTGTAATGTCAGAATTAGCAGATATAGAACAAAAATTTCAAATGGGTCCAATTGCAAAATTTGATTTTGATATTAGAAATTATGACGTAACTGATATGATGAATATTTTAAATATTGGCGGCAATCCAAGTAAATTAAATCACTTCAATGTAAAAGAAAAAACAGACGCAATTATTGATAAACTTAAAGATGACGAGAATTTATCAAGTGAAATGCGAAATAAATTTGAAAGTTTCATCAAAGCTCTGGAGTTTTTTTTAATTTATAAATACAATGTGAAAGCCGATAATTATATTATGGATAAAACATTACTAAATCCTGATAAGTTAATAGCGGATGTGGCGGTTAGAAATAAGGATGGTAGTGTCGGGAGAGGCGGCGGAGGCGGCGATATGGTATCTATCAATACATATCGCCGTAATATTATACCAAGATTATTAAGTTTTGATACTAAATTTCGTCCGAATTATTTCGCTTCTTCCTCGGCCAATTTTTCAATGGTTCTCCCAACACCAATGAAAAATGTAATAAGTATGAGATTGGTTTCGTTTGAATTTCCCAATGTTACTTATGATATTGATGCAACATTGGGTACAAATATGTTAAAAATAACAGACCACGAGGGGGATATTGGTAAATATGAATTGCCTTCGGGAAATTATCATTCGGATACAGTTTGCCAAGCTTTAAATGATGTTAGTGGAAATATTATTATAAATTTGAATGGAAATCCCGGAAAAGGTATGGTGGGGGGGGATGGAAATTCTACAGATGATAATGATGCTAGATTTGATCAGTTTTATTTTGCAATTGATACCAAAACAGCTAGATGCGTTATTACGAGTAAAAGTAAACAAGCGTTTGATTTAGATTTTACAAATACATTAGAAAGCAACATACCAATAACTAAAAATTTAGGTTGGAAATTGGGGTTTAGACAGATAAAATATCAGGGTTTATATAGTTATATAAGTGAAGCACCCGTAGATTTAGGCGGGCAAAAAGTGATTTTTTTCTGCGTGAATGATTACAGGACAAATGTAACAGAAAATGTGAGCATTGTGTATCAAAATTCTTTTATGAATCGCAATATTTTGGCGCGAATCCCACTTAGACAGGGTAAATTCATTACTTGTTATGATGATAATTCAGATATGATAAGAAAAAAGCGCGACTATTTTGGCCCCGTAACAATAGATAAATTGCATTTTCGTTTAATAGATGAATACGGTATAGATGTGCGTTTGAATTATTCAGATTATTCATTTGGCTTAGAATTTGAGATCTTGTACGAAAAATAAACTTTTAAAAAAAGTTTGACAAAAATAAACTTTTTAGAAAAAAGTTTGACAAAAAATAAACTTTTTTAACCAAACAAAAAGTTAAATACTTTTTATTTATTTAATTAAATGATGAAAATAAATAAAGAAAATTACTTGGTTTATCCATCAGTATTTGAAATAGAGTATGATAGTAAATCAACTTTTAATGCAAACACGATAAATAATCAATTTTACAGAGATATTGGCAAAACAAAAATATTTCATTTGGAATCATTAAACATTTGCAACTTAAAAGAGTGGAATGAATGTTTTAAAATTACAAATATTCATTACAATAAAAAAATCTATAAAAGCATAGAAGAGTATTTGAGAAGTGATGAATTTCAAAATTCGGATAAGAAAGAAGATATATTAAAAACGGGAAAAATTGCAGTAGATTATACAAAATTTGGCGAAATATGTTGCGATATTCAAAAAGTTTTTTCAGGTACGTTTAATTATGTTGGTGAAAGTTTTTCAAAAAGTCAATTGGTGGTTGGAAGTTTGCAAAATTACATCTTTCAATATATTTCAAACTGCGTTTTTGGAATACCGAATGTATATATAGCAATCAATAATTTACCCGAAATAAATCAATTGGTGGAATCATTACCCAAAAAATTAATATCAAATTTAACAAATAATGGTGTATTACAAAGTCTATATAATGATTTTGTAAAAGAAATATGCACTGAAAAAAAAGAGGAAAAGCGCTGTTCTCTCTTTAGGAAGAAGAATGTTATTGAATTTTCAATATTTTTGAAATCACCTGAATTAAATTTCAACTCATCAAGCGCGCTCAAAGACGAATTAATGGATGAAATTATAAATATAGACGTCCCTGACAGCCTGTGGAAGGTTTATTTTATTCTTAATTAATTTAAATATATTAATTAAATATTTACTTTAAAAAAAAATATACATAATAGTTATAAAGATGGCAACGATATCAACCGCCTTAGCAGTAACCAGTTATAACACCTCGGCAACGATTACCTTCAGCGAAGCAGTGTTTAAATCAAACGGTACAACACGATTAACCGCAACTGAGTTGTCTTTAGCTTTGAGTGGTGGGACAGCAACATTATCCAGTTATACTGTTTCCACCACGGACGATACAACATTTACATTTGCATTAACTTTGTCAGGCACATCGGATGGTGCGGAAGTTCTTACACTTACCGGAAATGTGTATAATTCTGTGCCAACTCTTACAGCTGTATCCACAACCGTTACATTTGATGATTTAGCAGGCCCAACAATGACAATCACATCAGCGACTGTTAACGATGGGGATACCAGCAATGACGCATCTATTGCTTTAACATTTACTTCAAGTGAAGCAACAACTAATTTTGCGGTAGGCGATATTTCAGTTGGCAATGG
>Ga0115000_10004769_pt1 | contig 11016 bp, 9 predicted proteins | sample ArcticOcean_MG_C_6_FD_89690 | JGI IMG/M metagenome (GOLD analysis project Ga0115000, IMG submission 89690) | Marine microbial communities from western Arctic Ocean - ArcticOcean_MG_CB8_128 | ecosystem: Environmental > Aquatic > Marine > Oceanic | place: Arctic Ocean: Canada Basin | collected... | reverse complement strand
TACTACTAAAAAATCAACTTGCAATTTGAAATTATATTTTGCAATTTGATTAAAAGCATCTTGGGTAATCTTCACACTAGGCGCTTTGCATTCCACAATCATATTTGGATTTCCATCAGCAGTATATAATACAATATCAGCCCGAGTCTGCATAGTATTATACTTCAGCATTTGCTCCACCCCCATCAATCCTAAAGGATAGTTCTTTTCCTTATTTAAATAATGAATAAAGTGTTGCCTTACCCACTCTTCAGGAGTTAAAACCAAATATTTTTTTCTTACTGCATCAAAAACTTGTGTAGTTCCTTCAACTAATTTAGTTTTGAGGGCTGCATTCGGTAAATTTAATTGAGGCATATTCATAGCAACAAAATAAGTGAATTATAAAGAAATCATATCATCAATAGCAAATAAAGATTTGCAACCCGTTTATTTTTTAATGGGAGATGAACCTTATTATATTGACAAACTAGCCAATGCATTTTCCAAAAATGTACTCTCAGCTGAAGAGGCTGAATTTAATCAAGTCATCCTTTACGGAAAAGACATTGAAACAGCACAGGCAATTGCTGAAGCCAAGCAGTTTCCTTTTGGATCAGAAAAAAGAGTAGTCATCATTAGGGAAGCGCAACATTTAAAAGATATTGATGTATTAGATGCTTACCTAGACAATGTACAGCCCTCTACCCTTTTGGTGATTTGTTACAAAGGAAAATCAGTTGATAAACGAAAAAAGTTCGGAAAAACCTTAGCAAAAAAATGTGTCGTTTTTGAAAGTAAAAAATTATACGACAATAAAATCCCAGCTTGGATAAACACCTATACAACTGAAAATGGGTTTAAAATTGACAATAGTGCAACAGCAGTATTAGCAGAATATATTGGTGCTGATTTATCTAAAATCACTAATGAACTAGACAAACTTATGTTAGTGGTTAAAAAAGAAGAACAAATTACCACAGCACTTATTGAATACCATATTGGTATCAGTAAGGACTATAATGTTTTTGAATTGCAAAATGCATTAGGAAAAAAGGAAGTTGTAAAAGCAAACCGCATTATCAATCACTTTGCTGCAAACCCTAAAAGCCACAATATCGTACCCGTGCTTAGTGCATTATTTTCTTATTTTCAAAAAATAATGGTTTATCATTTTCTAGAGGATAAAAGTCCAAAATCAGCAGCTAGTGCATTAAAGGTAAATCCTTTTTTTGTAAGCCAATACCAAACAGCAGCTAACAACTATACCAAGCGCCAGCTCTTTTATATTTTTGAATACCTTAAGGATTATGACCTTAAAAGCAAGGGAGTTAACAATAAAAGCACCACACATGAAGGGCTCCTAAAAGAGTTGATTTTCAAAATTCTGCATGCATAATATTCCTTGCTATATTTAGTTATATTTGCGGACTAATTTTTACAACAATGCGCAAATTTTTACTTTTAGTTTCAATCACTTTATTTACTACAACTGCTTTTTCTCAAACAGGAAATATCAGAGGATTTGTCTATGATAAGAGTAGTGGAGAACCAATCATGTTCTGTAATGTATTTTTACAAGGAACAACAATTGGTGCGCCAACTGATATTAACGGAATGTATAATATTGCGAAAGTAGTAGCTGGCGAATACACCATAATGGTTACTTATATTGGTTACGACACCTCAACAGTAAACATCACTTTAAAAGCAGGGAAAGTTTTGACTCAAAATCTTGAAATTGCAGAATCGAGCGTAAAGCTAAGTGAAGTGAGAATTTCGGCCGAAAGAGCTGAAATGAAAACAGAAGTAAGAGCAGCAGTTATAAAAATTACCAAGCAGGATATGGAAATGATTCCAACTATTGGTGGCGAACCTGATTTAGCACAATATCTACAAGTAATTCCTGGAGTAGTTTTCACAGGAGATCAAGGTGGACAACTATACATAAGAGGAGGTTCACCAATACAAAACAAAGTATTGCTGGACGGAATGACAATTTACAGCCCTTTTCACTCTATAGGTTTGTTTTCAGTTTTTGATACCGACATCATAAGGAATACAGATGTATACACAGGAGGATTTAGTGCAGAATATGGAGGAAGAATTTCTTCCATAATGGACATAAAAACAATAGATGGAAATAAAAAAGAGTTTGGAGGGAAATTATCAGCTAACACTTTTGGGTCTAAACTATTTGTAGAAGGGCCGCTTTTAGGAAATAAAAAATCATCATTTGTTTTTTCAGGAAAAACTTCTTATCTAGATAAAAGTTCCGAAATTTTATACAAATACCCAATTCTGTATTTTGATGAAAAAGGAATGCCTTATTCCTATACCGATTTATACGGTAAAATATCCTTACACGGAAATAATGGAAGTAAAGTAAATATATTTGGATTCAATTTTCAGGACAAAGTAGATTATGAAGGTATCTCAGAATTGAACTGGACATCACAAGGAATTGGTTCAGAATTTATTTTAATTCCAGGAGGTTCTCCTGTTTTAATTGAAGGTAATTTTGCGCAATCATCTTACAAAACATCATTGCAAGAAATTGATTCACAAGGAAAGATTAGAATTAGAGAAAGCGGAATTAATGGCTTTAACATGGGCTTTGATTTTACTTATTTTCAACCTAAAGGAAAAATAAAATATGGTTTTGATATTCATGGCTTCTCAACTGACTTCATTACTTATAATTCTGTAAATTCTAAAATTGAACAAAACGAAAATACATCAGAATTTTCAGCTTATATAAACTATCAAATAAGCACAACTCGTTTTATTATTGAACCTGGTTTTCGTTTACAAAAATACACTTTAGGCGTATCGCCCGAACCAAGATTGGGGATGAAATACATTGCAAGTGATCGTATGCGATTCAAAGTTTCATCAGGTTATTATTCTCAAAATATATTGAGTACAACTTCCGATAGAGATGTAATTAACTTATTTTCTGGAATCATATCTTCTCCTGAAGAAATTCCTGACCGTGCAGACGGAACAGCTTACACCAATAAATTCCAAAAGGCAAGACACTTAATTGCAGGTATTGAATATGATATTAGCAGAAGAATTGACTTTCAATTAGAAGGATACATCAAAGATTTTACTCAGCTTACAAACATCAACCGTAACATGACATCCAATGCTGATGACGAATTTATTATTGAAAGTGGAGTTGCAAAAGGAATAGATTTATTGGTTAAATTTAAAAGCAAAAAACTATACATATGGGCTGTATACTCAATTGGGTCTATTACCAGGGATGATGGAAACAGAACTTATAGCCCTCATTTTGACAGAAAACATAATGTGAACTTTGTCACTTCTTATAAGTTTGGTAAGCGCGATAGTTGGAAGGCTGATATGAGATGGAATTTAGGATCAGGATTTCCGTTTACACAAACACAAGGCTTTTATGAAAACCTAACTTTTGCTGATGGAATTAATACAGATTATACAACTACTAATGGCGAATTAGGAATAGAATATGCAGAGCTAAATGAAGGGCGATTACCTTATTACCATAGGCTAGATGCATCAGTTTCCAAAAGCATTAAGCTAAACAAAAGCTCCGAACTTGACATGACACTGTCTGTAACTAACACTTATAACCGAGAGAACATCTTTTATTTTAACCGTGTAAAGTACGAAAGAGTGAATCAATTACCGCTTATGCCTAGCTTTGGCGCAAGCATCACATTCTAAATAAGTTAGCTAACTTAAAAAAACTTTTAATAAAACTTTTATCATTAAAAGAAATATCAGTTACAAATAGTATTTTTGCGAAAACAAAAACTACTGTAAACTGTGAGTAAATCTCCTACAAAATATATTTTCGTAACTGGTGGTGTAACATCATCATTAGGTAAAGGAATCATTTCAGCATCCTTGGGTAAATTATTAACTGCTAGAGGATATTCCGTAACAATTCAAAAATTAGACCCTTACATTAATGTAGATCCTGGAACAATGAACCCTTATGAACATGGGGAATGTTACGTGACAGATGATGGTGCAGAAACTGATTTGGACTTAGGACATTACGAACGTTTTTTGAACAATTCTACTTCACAAGCCAATAATGTAACGACAGGTAAAATTTACCAAACAGTAATCCAAAAGGAAAGAAAAGGAGATTACCTTGGAAAAACAGTACAGATTATCCCTCATATTACTGATGAGATAAAAAGAAGAATTCAACTCCTTGGAAACACTGGAAAATTCGATTTTGTAATCACTGAAATTGGAGGAACAGTAGGTGATATTGAAGCCTTACCCTACATTGAAGCGGTTAGACAACTAAAATGGGAGCTAGAGAATTCAGCTTTATTTATTCATTTAACACTAGTACCTTACTTAGCTGCTGCAGGGGAATTAAAAACAAAGCCAACACAACACTCTGTTAAAACTTTATTAGAAGCAGGAATACAGCCTGATATTTTAGTTTGCCGTACGGAACATCCTTTAGGATCTGAAATAAAAAGAAAAGTAGCCCGTTTTTGTAATGTCGAGCGTGATGCTGTTATTGAAGCAATGGATGCTTCAACAATATATGAAGTACCTTTATTGATGCAAAAAGAAGGGTTGGATAAAGTAGTATTGCGTAAATTAGGTTTAGCAGACAATACGGAAGTAAAATTAGAACAATGGTGTAATTTCTTGCAAAGAATTCAAAATCCGAAACAAAAAATAACTATCGGATTGGTAGGTAAATATGTTGAATTACAAGACGCTTACAAATCCATATCAGAGGCAATTATTCATGCAGGAGCAAGAAATGCCTGTAAGGTAAGAGTAAACTGGATACATGCTGAGGAAATTAATGACAGTAATGTAGTTGAAAAATTAGCAGGATTAAGTGGTGTTCTAGTTGCTCCTGGTTTTGGCGACAGAGGAATGGAAGGAAAGATTTCTGCCATAAAACACATCAGAGAAAACAATATTCCATTTTTAGGAATTTGCCTTGGAATGCAATCGGCAGTAATTGAATACGCAAGAAATGTACTAGGCCATAAAGATGCCAATTCTATAGAAATGAATGAAGCTACTAGTGCTCCTGTTATTAACTTAATGGAAGAGCAAAAAGCAGTAACTGAAAAAGGAGGCACAATGCGATTGGGTGCTTATGACTGCCAACTTACTGAAGGCTCGAATGCTTATAATGCATATAACAATACAGAGATAAGCGAACGTCACAGGCACAGATTTGAATTCAATAATAGCTACAAAGCTGATTTTGAAAAATCAGGAATGATTGCCACTGGTATCAACCCAAAAACTAATTTAGTTGAAATTGTAGAAATCCCTACTCACCCATGGTTTGTTGGTGTGCAATTTCACCCAGAATACAAAAGTACAGTAGCTAATCCTCATCCGCTTTTCTGTGGATTTATTGAGGCCTGTATCAATAACAAATAATCCAGTTTTACAAATGAAACAATACGATAAAAATTCACTAATTGGTTTTGTATTAATGGCTATCATATTGATAGTATTTAATACTTTCTTCTTCCCTGAAATTCCTCAAGAACAGACGCTAACTACTACTCCTACTGAGATTATAGCTGCTGAAACCCAACTTGCTGAAACGGCAATATCTCGTATTACTCCTACTCTAAATAACAATACGGTTAGTGACGAGCTAAAAGCAACTTATGGAATTTTTGCTTCTGCAGCAATAGGAACTGACGAGTTTCAGACAATCGAAAATGATAAATTAAAAATTACAGTTGCAAACAAAGGAGGTAGAATTATATCCGTAATTTTAAAAGAATACCAAACTTTTGATTCTCTAGCGCTTGATTTATTTGATGCAGATAGCTCGCGTTTTAATTTACAATTTACGACAGGACATAACATAAACACGGCCGACTTATATTTTGTTGCTGAACAAAGCAGCAATACTTTAAGCATGAAACTAAAGGCGGATGACAGCCATTATGTAGAATATGTGTACACGCTTACTGATGACTACCTTATTGATTTTGACATCAATTTTGTAGGAATGGAAAGCATTATTCCATCAGGAGTAAATTACATGAACTTGGAGTGGCAAATGAAAACGCCACAAACTGAGAAAAGCAAGACGAATCAAGACATGTATACAGGGTTGCAATACCAATACAGTGCTGACAATGAGGTTGATTATTTAAGTTTTACGTCAACTGATGAAGACGAAATAAATGCCCGTTTAAACTGGGTAGCGTTCAAGCAACAATTCTTTAGTGCTATTATTATAGCAAAAAACGGATTTGACAAACCAACAAACTTAACATCTACTAAAAGTGAAGGGTCAAAATTCATAAAAGATTTAGCAGCTAAATTTGAATTACCGTATAGTCATAAACGAGATGAACAATTAAGTTTCCAGTTTTATTTTGGACCAAACCATTATAAAACATTAGAATCCTATAATTCAGGCTTTGAAGAATTAGTACCCTTGGGTTGGGGGATTTTTGGATGGGTAAACCAGTACATTATTATCAATATTTTTGACTTCCTAAGTAAATACTTTGCTTCTTATGGATTAATTATACTTATTCTTACTTTAATCATAAAAATAGGACTTGCTCCTTTTACTTACAAAGCATTTTTATCACAAGCAAAAATGAAGGTTTTAAAACCTGAAATTGATAAAATTAATGAGAAGTTAAAAGGAAAAGATCCAATGAAAGCCCAGCAAGAAACTATGGGACTTTACCGAAAAGCAGGCGTAAACCCAATGGGAGGCTGCCTACCCATGCTTTTTCAATTCCCTATACTTATTGCCATGTTCCGTTTCTTCCCTGCCTCTATTGAGTTAAGACAAGAAAGTTTCCTTTGGGCTGATGATTTATCGTCATACGATTCTATTTACAACCTAGGTTTCAATATTCCTTTTTATGGAGATCATATTAGTTTATTTACGCTATTGATGACGGTGTCTACTTTGTTGTACACACACATGAACTCGTCAATGGCAACCGGGCAAATGGCACAAATGAAATGGATGATGTACCTTATGCCAATCATGTTCCTTGGGTTCTTTAATAATTATGCTGCAGGACTTTCATACTACTACTTTTTAGCGAATATGTTTACTTTCACCCAGCAATACTTCATGAAAATAATGATTGATGAAGATGCAATATTGGCACAATTGGAAGCAAATAAAAAGAAACCTGCCAAGCCAAAATCTAAGTTCCAAAAGAAATTAGAAGACATGCAGAAAAAACAAGAGCAACAATTGAAAAAGAAAAAATAATTTAAAAAAGCCTGATTGATTAATTGTATCAAAAGGCAGTTAAAGAGCAATACACTTATAAGTTCAAAAATTATTGTACTTTTAACTAATCTTAAATTAATAAAAATATACTATTATGGGGAAAGGACAAGACGCAAAGAAAAACACAAAAAAAGAACCAGCTAAATCTGCAAAAGAAAAGAAAGCAGCAAAAAGGTTAAAGAAAGCTAAATAAGGGGTAAAACCTTAGGATAACTTATTTAAAAAAAGTTCCATTCCCTTTTGCTTTTCAGCATCTAGGGTATAGGAAATTTTATTGTTCAAATAATCTTCAGGGTTTGTACAATTCGGATAATTAGCCCCCTCTAAAGCCAAAGCAGTATCAACATCACTTAATCCTTTTTCAAGGGCTATGTTAAATTTAGTAATAAAATCTTGAGGTAATTTTTTGTTCGCCACCCAAGCGGCAAATACAAAGGGCAGGCCTGTCATCTCTTTCCAAATAGCTGATAAATCATAAATATAGGCATGCTTAGAATTCAAAGCAAAAGTCCTATCGCCAATTACCAAAGCAGCATTATTTCCTTTTATATCCCCTTCAAAACCAACAGCCGCTTTTTTAAGTTCAGGATTTAATTCCCAATATTCATTCAATAAAATTTTAAGCAATGCCACAGAAGTTCGCGATTGATAATCTAAGCCTATGCTTTCAATTTTTTCAATAGGAACATCCGAATACAAACAAACCGTATCCACAGCACCATCCGCTCCTATACAATAGTCCGAAATAATATGCGCTTTTCTTAATTTTGGAATAACGGCTACAGGTACTAAAGCCAAATCCACAGTACCATTAATGAGTTTATCTGCACAAATGGAAGGATAATCCAACTGCAAATCAATACTGTGTATCAACTTACTTTGCTTTAACCCATGCATAAAAGGAACTGTATTTAAATAAGAAACAGCCGAAACTTTATACTTTACCATAAAGAAGGAATTGCTTGAAATACAATATAACTAATATACACACTAACAGAAAGTTTCAACATTGTTCCTGCAAAAAAACCTGCAAGAGCACCTAGTGCAATTTTTATCGCTTTATTTCCATCCGAATTTTCTTCCATTCTAGCTCCAATAAAAGCACCAAGAAACGGACCGATAATTATTCCAAAAGGAGGAAAAAAGAAAATCCCAATAATTAAACCAATAATAGAACCATTAACAGCCTTTTTTGTACCTCCAAATTTTTTCACGCCATAAATCTGCACCCATATATCAAAAATTGTAACAGCAATAACTACAAAAGCCATCAACCATAAGATATTTTCTTGAATGGAATAAGAACTAAAAAAATGAAACACTAATAATCCACCATATGAAATTGGAGGTCCTGGAATTATCGGAACAAAACATCCAATAATTCCTAAAAGCAATAAAATTCCAATACCAATCAATATAAGTATTTCCATTTTCCAAAAGTAGTAAAAAAGCAAATGTAAAATTCGTTTCTCAAAGAACATCTTATTTAAAATGCTTAAATTTGCAGCTTTAATTAACAAAATAAAAAATGGCACTTACTCCTTTAACTGCAGTTACCCCAATTGACGGAAGATATATCAGTAAAACGTCTAGCCTACAAGCATACTTTTCTGAAGCCGCATTAATCAAGTTTAGAGTACAAGTTGAAATTGAATATTTCATTGCGCTTTGCAATAGTTCTATCCTACAACTTAACCACTTTCCTACTGAAAAATTTAGTGATCTAAGAGGTTTATACACGAACTTTAATGAAAGTGATGCTCAAAGAATTAAGGATATTGAAAGCATTACTAACCATGATGTAAAGGCAGTAGAGTACTTTATTAAAGAGGAATTTGATACATTAGGATTACAAGAATTTAAAGAATTTATCCATTTTGGATTAACTTCACAGGATATAAACAATACTGCTGTTCCTTATTCTATAAAAGAAGCGGTAAACCAAATATATTTACCTCAATTAACTGGAATTATTGCGTTATTAAAAGATAGAGCTGATCAGTGGAAAGCAATTCCTTTGTTGGCGCGTACACACGGACAAGCAGCCTCACCAACAAGAATGGGTAAAGAAATTCAAGTGTTTATTGAGCGTATTGAAAAGCAACTTTTATTATTAGACACCATTCCTTTTTCTGCGAAGTTTGGTGGTGCAACAGGTAACTTTAATGCACACCATGTTGCTTTCCCTGAAATTGATTGGGTAATTTTTGCAAATACTTTTACTGCTGATGCTTTAGGGCTGGAACGTCAACAAACAACTACACAAATTGAGCATTACGATAATCTAGCAGCGCTCATGGATAACATCAGCAGAATCAACACCATTTTAGTTGATTTCTCAAGAGATATCTGGACCTATGTTTCTATGGATTATTTCAAACAAAAAATTAAAAAAGGAGAAGTTGGCTCTTCAGCAATGCCACACAAAGTAAACCCTATTGATTTTGAAAATGCAGAAGGAAACTTAGGAATGGCAAATGCAATTTTCTCTTTCCTATCTAGTAAATTACCTATTTCTCGTTTACAAAGAGATTTAACCGACAGTACAGTTTTAAGAAATATTGGAGTGCCGTTCGCACATACACTTATCGCCTTTGCGTCCTTGAATAAAGGAGTGAATAAGTTACTTATCAATGAAGCAAACATTGCTGCCGACTTAGAGAGGAACTGGGCAGTTGTAGCTGAAGCTATTCAAACAATTTTAAGAAGAGAAGGGTACCCTAATCCTTATGAAGCACTTAAGGAATTAACAAGAACTAACTCGGTAATCAATGCGGGAAGCATTGCTTCCTTTATTGACACTTTAAATGTAAACAGTACTATTAAAGCTGAATTAAAAGTAATCACTCCTAGTAACTATACAGGTATATAAATATCATTCAGAATATTTAACAATAAAAAAGCTGAGCAAATGCTCAGCTTTTTTATTGTTAAAATTTCAATTTATTCTTTTCTAAATAATCCTCCCAATTCCACATAAAGTGTTTTAAGAGATTCTTCAATTCATTATAAAATATTGGGTTTGGTTTATTCTTTCGTTTAAACAAATCCCCTTGATACTCATTAATATTATATTTTTCGAAAATCCCATAAGCCATAGCATTTATTGAATATTCGTTTTCAATTAGTAATTCATTAAAATAGTTTTCATAATCCAAGAAACGCTCAATTGCTAAATGCTGCTCATTTTCAGCTAATTCTTTGTGCATTTCATTCAAAATAAGCCCCCTTAAAATAGCGGACTCCTTGTCTTCAAAAAAGGTATCTAAGTTTTGCATGTTACCTAAAAAGATAATATTCCTAAACCACTCAACATCTTCATTAGTCAGGTTAGGATTATCCTCTAAGTTATTATTGTTATTGATAAAATCTTTAATTTCAACAAAGCCAACCTCTATTACATTATTAAGTAAATTCACGTAAATAGCAGCAGCCACTTCAGCTTTTACTTTTTTCTTTTTTGATAATAAACCTAAAAACTTTATCATATCTATTACAGATTAAAATGTGATTTTGCTTCTTCCATTATTTGCTTTCCAATAGATAAACAAGCTGTTGCTGCTGGCGAAGGTGCATTTAGCACATGTATATTCTTTTTGTTTTTTATTATTTTAAAATCATCAATTACTTCACCATTACTGCCTAAAGCCATAGCTCGCACACCACTTCTACTTTCAACAATGTCCTCCATCTTAAGGGTTGGCAGCATCTTTTGTAATTCCTTCAAAAATAATGATTTTGAGAACGCCCTTCTGTACTCAGCT
>Ga0115000_10004760_pt1 | contig 11038 bp, 12 predicted proteins | sample ArcticOcean_MG_C_6_FD_89690 | JGI IMG/M metagenome (GOLD analysis project Ga0115000, IMG submission 89690) | Marine microbial communities from western Arctic Ocean - ArcticOcean_MG_CB8_128 | ecosystem: Environmental > Aquatic > Marine > Oceanic | place: Arctic Ocean: Canada Basin | collected... | reverse complement strand
TTTATGAAAATAAGTAGTGGCGGAGAGACTGGGATTCGAACCCAGGATGGAGTTGCCCCCATGCCGGTTTTCAAGACCGGTGCTTTCAACCGCTCAGCCATCTCTCCGTTAGCAAGGTTTTATAATTTAAATCTATTAATTCAACAATAAAATAGACAATACAGTCAATTAATGAATTATATCATAAATTTTTTAATTTAATGAAAAATAATGACTTCAAAAAAGGTATAACTTTAACAGCACTTGGTTCTTTTTGGTGGGGTGTTATAGGTGTTATCTATTTTGAATACATTTCATTTGTCGGTCATATAGAGGTAGTTTTACACAGGTGTATTTGGACTGCTTTTATTCTTTTAATAACAACAACATTTTTTTCAAAATGGAAAATTTTTTTTAACACAATAAAGAATTATAAAATATTAATTACTCTTTTTTTCTCAGGATTACTAATCTTTATCAATTGGGCGGTATGGATTTACGCTGTCACTAACAATCAAATTATAGATGCTAGTTTTGGATATTTTATAATGCCAATCTTAAGTGTTTTTTTGGGTAATATTTTTTTTAAAGAGATGCTAAATAATAAGAGGAAAATTTCAATAATTTTAGTTATGATTTCAGTTACTTTTTTGCTTTTCATAAACATTAAAGCTATTCCATGGGTAGGATTGATGGTTGCTCTAAGCTGGGGTTTCTACAATTTGTTAAGAAAAAAAATAAATGTAGATACAGATGTCGGTTTGCTAATTGAAAGTCTATTTATTTTACCTTTTGCTTTAGCTGCTTTTTATTTAATTGTCCAAGAGGGTGTAAACGACTTCAATTTTTCAAACCCATCATTAATGTTTATGCTTTTGTTGGCAGGCCCCATGACAGTAATACCATTGTTTCTATATGTTAGAGGTGTTGAGCTATGTGGACTAGGACCCACTGGCATGATTTTCTATATAACACCTACTTTTCAATTTATTTTAGGATTTTTTTATTATAATGAGCCTTTTTCAATTACAAAATTAGTAAGTTTCATTTTAATCTGGATTGCTGTATTTATTTATTTAAAAGATTTATATGAAAGTAATTAAATTTTTATTCTTAATATTCTCAATGTTTTTTAATTCTATTTCACATTCGGGTGAAATAACTTTTGATGATTGGTTGATAGATTTTAAAATTCATGCGCTAAATAATAATATTTCTGAAGATACATTTGATAAAACAATGTCAAATGTAATTTTTTTACCTAATGTCATTAAATATGATCGTTTCCAACCTGAATTTTATGAAGACACAAATACATACATTTCTAAAAGAACAACAAAGCAAAAAATTAAAAAAGGTAAAGATTTGTTTAGAAAAAATAAAGATTTTATAAATTCAATTGATAAAAAGTTTTCAGTAGAAAAAGAACTTTTACTCGCTTTAATGGGAATTGAAACAAACTTTGGAACATACCTTGGTAAAATGGATATTTTATCTTCATTATCAACACTCAGTTTTGACAAAAGAAGAAGTGATTTTTTTACTAATGAATTAATAACTTTACTTCAACTCGTTGAAAAAGAAATTATAGATCATAGAATTTTGTACGGTTCATGGGCAGGTGCTTTTGGTAACTTTCAATTTATGCCGACAACTATAAAAAACTACGCAATTGATTACGACAACAACAAAGTTATTGAACTAAAAAATACAATAGATTCATTTGCTTCTGCTGCAAACTATATCAAAAAAATTGGTTGGAAAAAAAATGAACCTTGTTTTATAAGTGTTGTTTTAAGAAATGAGACTCCAAAGAATTTACTAAATACATCAGCAAAAAATATCCACAATAAAAAAAAATTTAAAGATCTTGAAAAATATATTGTTGATTCTACCAAATATCAAATTAATAAAGATTTAGTTGCTGCTATTGTAACGCCAGATAAAGATATAATACCTAATTCTGAAAATCTTAAACCTGCCTATATTATTTTTGAAAATTATGAAAAAATTTTGCAATGGAATAGATCTTTAAGATTTGCCTTGGCCGTATGCACACTGAAAGAAAAATTTTCAAATGAATTATAGAACTTATTCATACATTTTAATATTTCTTTTTCTTATAGGCTGTTCATCAAAAACTTTATTATCAACAAAATCTGATAAAGAATTACATAATAATTTTACAAAAAAGGGTTTTGCATTACTTTATAAAGAATCATTATACAAAAATGATATCATTTCAAAAAAAATTGATGAAAGAAGTCTTGTTATTTTCCAAAGAAACTTAAATAAAAACTCTACAGTAAAATTAAGTAATTTATTAAATGGAAAATCTATAATAGCTAAAGTTGGTAATAATGCAAAATATCCATCATTTAATAACTCCGTTGTTTCTTTAAGAATATTTAATGAGCTAGAGTTAAACCTAGATCAGCCTTATATCGAAATTATTTTAGTTCAAGAAAATTCTATGTTTTTAGCTAAAAAAGCTAAGACATTTGAAGAAGAAAAAGAAGTAGCTAATAAAGCACCTGTTGATTCTATAATTATAAATGATCTTAATAAAAAAAAGATAAAAACTAATAAGATTAAAAAAATAACTTTTTCTTACAACATAAAGATAGCTGATTTTTATTTTATAGATTCTGCAAAATCTTTAGTAAAAAGAATAAAAAAGGAAACATCAATTAAACAAATCAGAATTAAAAAGTTATCAAAGGACAAATATAGGGTTTATTTAGGTCCCTTTAATAACATAAAATCTCTACAAAATGGCTATAATGATGTAAACATGTTGGAATTTGAAAATCTTGAAATTATAAAAAATGATTAAATATATAAAATTAAAATTATTAATTTTCTGTTCATGTTTATTTTTTTTAACATCTAATATTAGTGCTAATTCTAATTTAGACATTAAGGCTCGTTCAGTAATTCTTCAAGATTTTTTATCTGGTGAAGTTTTATATGAAAAAGAAGCAGATAAATCGATTTATCCAGCATCTATGACAAAAATTATGACTTCAATTATTGCATTTGATTTATTAAAAAAAGGTGAGATTAAACTTGATGATAAATTTGTTGTCTCTGAAAATGCGTGGAGACTTTCAACAGCTGGTTATTCATCAATGTTTATTATGGTCAATGACATGGTTACCGTGGAAGAACTTTTGAAAGGAATTATTATAGTGTCTGGTAATGACGCTTGTGTTGCTTTGGCCGAAGGTATAGCTGGTACCGAAGAAGAGTTTGCAATTTTAATGACGGCTAAAGCTAAAGAAATTGGAATGCAAAATACTAATTTTGCTAATTCATCAGGCATTAATAATGTTGATAATAATTCAACTGTTAGAGATATAATGATAATGTCCAATTATTTGATTAAGGAATACCCAAAATTTTATGAATACTTTAAAGAAAAAGAGTTTACTTGGGATAGAACTGGAGGAAATCCAATTACACAAGGAAACAGAAATCCGCTCTTATATAAAAATATTGGCGCAGATGGCATAAAAACTGGATATTTAGCTGTAGAAAGATATTCTTTAGCTTCATCTTCTAAAAGAGACACTAGAAGACTGATTGCTGTAGGTAGCGGCTTTGAATCTAAAAATTCTAGATCCAGAGAGAGCGCAAAATTACTAACCTGGGGAATGACAAATTTTAGTTTAGTTGAAATTGCTAAATCTGGCGTACCAATTGAAAAAGCGGATGTGTGGCTAGGAAAAAAACCTTTTCTTGAAACTTATATAAAAGAAGACATTTACAAAACAATACCAAGAGCACATAAAAAATATTTAAAAGCGTCAATAATTTATAATGGTCCTATTGAAGCGCCAATTAAAAAAGATGATGTTGTTGGTAAATTTAAAATTACATATAAAGATGAAATAATAAATGAATATGATTTACTGGCTTTTGATGATATTAAAAGATTAAATATATTTTCAAGATTAGTAAAGTCTTTAAAATATCTAATTTGGGGCGATGTCTAAAAAACCAATAATTGTTTTTGAAGGTATAGAAGGTTCAGGTAAATCTTTACATATAAATAGTGTGTCTAATTTTTTAAAAAGCAAAAAAATTAAATTCATAAAAATAAGAGAACCTGGCGGGAGTATTAATTCTGAAAAAATTAGAAAATTAATTTTAAATGATAATTCAAATTTTGAAAAATACACTGATTTATTATTATATTTAGCTGCACGTAGTGAAAATGTTGCCACTATAAAAAAAAATAAAGGTATTAAGATAATTTTAATTGACAGATTTGTTGATTCAACAATTGCATACCAACATTATGGAATGGGTTTAAACTTAAAGATTATTAATGATATTAATAAATTATTACTTGGAAAAATTAAAGTCAACTTCACATTCTTAAACCTTGTTAATAAGATAAATATGGCTCAAAGGCTATCAAAAAGAAAAAAATTAAATAGATATGATAAATTTAAAAGTCTTTTTTATGCACGTGTTCAGAAAGGATTTATAAAAATTGCCAATAAAAATCCAAATAAATATCTAAAAATTAACTCTAACTTAGATATAAATGTAAATAAAAAGATAATCATATCGAAAATTGCAAAATTAATTTAACTTATTTTATGAATAATATTAGCGAAAATAAACTGTATGGTTTAGATAAGTATATTTTAGAAATTATAGATTTATTTAAAAAAAATAGATTACCCAATAAAATTTTACTAAGTGGCAGTAAAGGCATTGGTAAATCTACATTGGCTTACCATTTAATAAACTTTATATTTTCTATAAATGAAGAACATAAATATGACTTAAAAAATTTAACTTTTAATCGAGATAACAGATCATATAAATTAGTAAGCAATTATTCGCATCCAAATTTTTATCTAATTGATATTAAAGATGATAAAAAAAATATAGATATAAATCAAATAAGACAAATGATTACATATTCAAATAAATCTTCCTTCAATAGTAAGCCAAGATTTGTTTTAATTGATAATATTGAATATCTTAACATCAGCTCTATTAATGCTTTGCTGAAGATAATTGAAGAACCAGCTGATAATCTTTTTTTTATACTAATACATAATAGTAATAAAAATATTTTAGCCACATTAAAGTCTCGCTGTATTACTTTTAAAATTAATTTAAGTTTTGATCAAACAATTAAAATTACAAACTTAATATTAAAAGAAAATTTACTTGATTTGATTAATACTGATTTGATTAATTATTATAACACCCCTGGTGATTTTATAAGATTAATTAATTTTGCGAAGGATAAAAAGATTAACCTCAAAGAATTTACTTTGACTAGCTTATTGACTTATTTAATAGAAAATGCATTTTACAAAAAAGATATTATAATAAAGAATATTATCATTAATTATATCGAATTATATTTATCTAATCTATACAAATTAAATGATAACAAAAATAATATTCTTAAAATTTACGATTATTTCTCAAAAAAAATTGATAACACCAATAAATTTAATTTAGATAATGAAAGTTTATTTATGGAATTTAAATCAAAAGTATTAAATGGATAAAAATTTTTATATTACAACTCCCATATATTATCCCTCAGCAAAACCCCATATGGGGCATGCTTATTCTAGTATTATTGCAGATTTTTTTGCAAGATTTAAATCTATTGATGGATTTAATGTTCATTTTCTTACTGGAACTGATGAGCATGGATTAAAAATTCAAAGAGCAGCTGAAAGAAAAGACTTAGATACACTTAAATTTTGTGATGAAATAAGTCAAACTTTTAGGAATTTATCAAATACATTAAATCTTACAAATACTGATTTTATTAGAACAACTGAAGAAAGACATAAAAAATCTGTACAACATCTTTGGTCTGAATTAGAAAAAAATGATGAAATTTATTTATCAAAATATGAGGGCTGGTATTCTATTTCAGATGAAGCTTTTTATTCAGAAGATGAAATTTTAGAAAAGGATGGAATCAAAATAGTTTCTTCATCGGGTTCAACAGTTGAATGGATAGAAGAAGAGTCATATTTTTTCAGACTATCTAAATGGCAAGATAAGCTTTTGGAATATTATAAAAAAAATCCAGAATTTATTTCTCCAAAATCAAGAAAAAATGAAGTTATTAGTTTTGTAATGAGTGGTTTAAAAGACCTATCAATTAGCAGAAAAGCATTTTCATGGGGAATTAAAGTACCTAATAACAAAGAGCATGTCATTTATGTTTGGTTGGATGCTCTTACTAATTATATTAGTGCTCTTAATTATCCAGATATTGATAGTAAGTTATTTAAAAAATTTTGGCCTGCTTCTGTTCATTTAATTGGTAAAGATATATTAAGATTTCATGCTGTTTATTGGCCAGCGTTTTTGATGGCTGCTAAAATACCATTACCTAAAAGAGTTTATGGACATGGATGGATTTTATCTGGTGAAGAAAAAATGTCTAAATCCAAAGGAAATATTTTAGATCCTTTAGATATAATAGAAATTTATGGGTTAGATCCTTTAAGATACTACCTTATTAAAGAAGTTTCTTTTGGAAATGATGGAAGTATATCAAAAGATAGACTTGAGGATTGCATCAATAGTGATTTAGCAAATAATTATGGAAATTTATGTCAAAGAGTCACTGCTTTTGCTGAAAAAAATTGTGCCTCAAAAATTCCTGTTATTAGTGAATTTAACGCAGATGATCTTACTATGTTAAATAAGTTTACACAGAATTTAACCACATTAAGAAATGAAATAGACAATCAAAATATAAACTTTTATATAAATTTTATTATTAATGCTTTATTTGAAGCTAACAAATATTTTAATGACCAAGAACCATGGAAAAAAAAAGATGATAAAAAAAGATTAAATACAATTGTTTATACCTCTCTTGAAATGATTAGAAAGATTTCATTTATGCTTTATCCAGTAATTCCAGATACAATTAAAAAAGTACTGACTATTTTTAATTTAAAAACTGAAGATATAAATTTTGAATCTATAGGCTCACATGACTTTTTAAAATCTGGAGAAAATATTAATAAAATTAATATCTTATTCAAAAAAATTGAAAAAAAAAATGATTGATTCACATTGTCATTTAGATCATCAACCATTATTAGACAACCTTGATGATATTTTAAAAAGATCAAAAGATATTGGTATAAATAAGCTTTTAACCATCTGTACAACAATTGATAGCTTTGAAAAAATTAAGATTTTATTAAAAAAAGATCCAATTATTTTTGGCACATATGGGATTCACCCACATGAGACTGAAATTAATATTGTTGATAAGGAAACAATAATTAAAAATACCAATGAAAATGAAAAAATTATTGGTATTGGAGAGACTGGACTAGATTTTTTTTACAACCATAGCAACAAACAAAGACAAATAGATAGTTTCAAGGAACATATAGATGCTGCAATTATCTTAAATAAACCAATCATTATTCATTCAAGAAATGCTGAAGAAGAAACATTCAATATCCTTAATTCTTACAAGAATGACAAATTAAAAATATTAATGCATTGCTTTACTGGATCCTTTGAATTTTCCAAAAATTTATTACCTTTGGGTGCTTTTTTTTCTGCAAGTGGAATAATTACTTTTAAGAATAGTGTTGAACTGCAGAATACCTTTAAATCTATACCCTTAGATAGGCTACTTATAGAAACTGACAGTCCATTTTTGGCCCCCATACCCATGAGAGGGAAAAAAAATGAGCCAAGTTTTATAAAATATACAGCTGAGAAGTTATCTTTAATTAAAGAAAAAACATTAGAACAGATAATAGATTTAACCACTAAAAACTTTAACAGGCTCTTCAACACATAAAATATTTTATGACAACTAAGTTTATTATTCTAGGTTGTGGAAGTTCAATGGGTGTCCCAAGAGCTGACGGTTTTTCTGGTAATTGTGATTTAAAAAATAAAAAAAACTACAGAACTAGATGTTCTGCGCTTATTAAATTTAATGGTGAAAATATTTTGATCGACACATCGCCTGATTTAAGACACCAATTAATAACAAACAATATTAAATCAATAAGTAAAGTATTTTATACGCATCTACATGGTGATCAAACTCATGGAATTAATGATTTAAGACCATTTTTTTTAAAAAATAATAAACAAATTCCAACTTATGCTGATAAAAAAACATCTAGATATCTTTACTCAACTTTTAAATATTGTTTTCAATCAACAACTGAATATCCATCTACTTTAGATCTTAGAAAATTAAAAAAGAAGCATACTTTCCTAGGTAAAAAGAATGAAATTACAATTAGACCAATATCTGTAAGACACGGATCTATTGATAGTATTTGTTATTTAATCAATGATAAATTAGCTTATGCTAGTGATATTGATTTATTTTATAAAAAAGACTTAAAAGTTTTAAATAAATTAGATTATTTAATTATTGATTGTTTGCGTTATACCAAACATCCTTCTCATTTTAATTTAGAACAAGTGTTGGAATTAGTTCAGGTTATTAAACCCACAAAAACTATCTTAACTAATATGCACATAGATTTAGATTATAACGAACTTCAAAAAATATTGCCCCAAAATATAGTTCCTGGTTTTGATGGAATGATGTTAAATTTATAGTATTGATTCAATTTCTTTAATAATTTTTTTTGATAAAGGGTCTGTAAAAGAATTAAAAGTATTTTGAACTTCACCTTTTTTATTAATTAAGATTTTATGAAAATTCCATTTTGGAATTGTTGATTTTCCATGATTTTCTTTAGCCCATGAATAAATTTCATGTAAATTATCACCTTTAACATCAACTTTATCAGTCATAGGAAAAGTTATATTAAAATTAGTTTCACAAAAATCTTTTATTTCTTCATTTGATCCAGGTTCTTGGCCACCAAATTGATTGGAAGGTATTCCTATTACAACTAAACCTTTTTCTTTATATTTTTCATAAAGCTTTTGAAGTCCTGTGTATTGTTTTGTAAAGCCACATTTACTTGCTACATTTACCAGAAGTATAGTTTTATTTTTATATTGATTTAAATTAAGTTCTTGACCATTAATGTCGTTAATACTCAAATCAGAAAATTTTTTTTTATATTTTGCATCTACATTTCCAAAGAATGATATCATAATCATAATTATATAAACTATTAATGTATTTTTGTTAAACATATTTATTTTTTAGAAGTGAATAATAATAAAAAATAACCAAATAATGTAGATAATAAAGATCCAGTTAAAACTCCAATCTTAACACCATCTATATATTGTATATTTTCAGCAAAAGCTAAATTTCCAACAAATAAACTCATAGTAAAACCAATTCCGGTTAAGATTGAAACACCATACAAACTTGTCCAAGTAGAGTTGTCAGGCATTTGTGCAATTTTACATTTAACAGATATATAAGAAAACAACATTACTCCTACTTGTTTGCCAATAAACAAACCGGCAAGTATACCGAGAGGAACGGGTAGCAATAGAGAAGAGAATGATAGCCCACTTAAAGATACACCGGCATTTGCAAAGGCAAATAATGGCATAATCATAAAGGCAACGTATGGACTAATTGAGTGTTCAATTTTTATTAATAAAGAAAAATCCTTATCTTTTTTTCTATGAGGTATAGTTGATGCAAGAAGTACACCCGCTATTGTAGCATGTATTCCAGATTTAAAAGTAAAAAACCACATAAAAACTCCAATTATAAGATATGGAAGGAACTTCTTAATTCCAAATTTATTCAACAACAATAAAAAGATAAAAGAGATTAAAATTAGACTTAAATAATTAATACTTAAATCTCCAGAATAGAAAAACGCTATAATTAATATTGCACCCAAATCATCTATAATTGCTAAAGCTGTTAAAAAAATTTTTAATGATATGGGAACTCTAGATCCCAATAAAGATAATATACCAAGTGAAAATGCTATGTCAGTTGCTGAAGGAATAGCCCAACCATTTAATGTTTCTCCATTATTATAATTTATAAAAATATAGAAAAGAGCAGGGACTAACATTCCACCAACTGCTGCTATAATAGGTAATAAAGCTTTTTTTAAATTGGATAACTCACCTCGTATAAACTCTCTTTTAATTTCTAAGGTTACAAAAAAAAAAAATATAGCCATTAAAGCGTCATTTATCCAATGGTGTACAGAAAGTTTTAAACCAAAGTTGTTTATACCTATAAATAAATACTGCTCTAATGTATGAAAATAGAGACCACTAAAATTAGAATTACTTATTATTAAAGCAATTATTGCAGCTATTAAAAGAATTAATCCACTTGCTGCTTCTAGTTGAAAAAACCATTTAAATGGTTTAGATAAATTTTTAATCATAAATATTTAGAATAAATCTTTTATAAATAATTCTATATCTTTAACTGTCTCATATAAATTATAAAGAATAATTTCAATATTAGGAATGGCATAACTAATTAAATATTTAAATGTATCGAGTAAAATAATCAGAGCAACAAAAGTAATTATAAATACAATAGTTAAACCTAAAAAATTGCTCTTACTTTCTGGTTTATGTATCTTAATTTCATCATTAATCAAACTTTTTTTCTTAATAGCTGTGTTGATTTTTTTTGACCGATTAACTTCTAAATTTTTACTTATAGTGGTCTCATCAATATTTGTTTGCTCTATTTTATTCTTAATTGAAGTAGATTTAGTAATTATTTTTTCTTTCTTAAAAAAAAATTGATTATTACAGCTACTACACTCTAATAGTCTTCCAATTTCAGGTATAAGATCAGAATCCAGTTCAAATTTTTTGTTACAGGATGTGCATGCAATTATCATCATTTCCTATATAACAGATTCTCTAAGAAATACCTCGTTTTAGATGCTCTTTATCCTTATTGTATATGTATAGTTTCTAATTAAAGCCCTAGAAATCTAACTAATACATCAAAGACTTTGCATTAAATATCGGTATCATGAAGTTATGAAAAAGCTTTTATAAAAAAGCTTTCTTTGCAGTTTCCATAAATTCATTCATTTTATTTCTAATCTCTTCGTCGATATTATCAAAACTACCTTCTGATAAATCT